>OHLK01000244.1_pt1 | contig 14415 bp, 12 predicted proteins | sample 1569041 | NCBI WGS metagenome assembly OHLK01 (sample SAMEA3879573, study PRJEB24766) | human gut metagenome | biome: human-associated habitat; feature: feces | place: USA | collected 1985/1987 | reverse complement strand
AGCATCCGATCCCAGGGCCACGCCCGTGTTCTTGGCGATCCATGCCTTGCGCTCCTCGCGGGTCAGCGGTTCGGGCTGCTCGGTGAAGAACTGCTGCCATGCGCCGTCGCTGAGGATGTCCTCGGCCTCGTCGCCGATATAGAGGTTGATGCAGTTGTCGCGGTCTGCACGGCGAATCTTCTCCTTGAATGGCAGGTTCATGACCTTCGGGTTCTGGCGCAACCACCATTCGTCGGCCTTGCTTCCGGCCAGTCGGGTGCAGTGGATGCGGCTCTGCTGACCAGCTCCGATACCGATGGCCTGTCCGTCCTTGACGTAGCAGACGGAGTTGCTCTGCGTATATTTCAGCGTGATGAGGGCGATGATCAGGTCGCGCTTAGCCTCCGGGGTGAACGTCTTGTTCTTCGTAGGAATGTCCTCGAAGAGCGACGGGTCGTCGAGGCGCACCTCGTTGCGACCCTGCTCGAAGGTGACGCCAAACACCTGCTTGCGCTCGATGGGGGCAGGGGTGTAGGCCGGGTCTATCTGGATGACACAGTAGGTGCCCTTGCGCTTCTCGCGGAGGATCTCCAGGGCCTCTGGAGTGTAGCCTGGGGCTATCACGCCGTCGCTCACCTCGCGCTTGATGAGGCGTGCCGTGGCTTCGTCGCAAACGTCGCTCAGGGCACAGAAGTCTCCATAGGAGCACATGCGGTCGGCACCACGCGCACGGGCGTAGGCAGAGGCGAGAGGAGTGAGCTCGAAGTTCACGTCATCGACGAAGTAAATTTTCTTCAGTGTGTCGTCCAGCGGCAGTCCGATGGCTGCTCCCGCGGGACTGACGTGCTTGAACGAAGCTGCGGCAGGGAGGCCCGTAGCCTGCTTCAGCTCCTTGACGAGCTGCCAACTATTGAGTGCGTCGAGCAGGTTGATGTATCCTGGGCGACCGCTGAGCACCTCGATGGGCAGCTCTCCCTCCTCCATAAACACGCGGGCGGGTTTCTGGTTGGGGTTGCAGCCGTACTTTAAAGCTAATTCTTTCATCTTCTCTTCTTGCTTGGTTTTGTATTGTTTTGCAAAGTTACGAAGAAGCCGACAAAAGACAAAACGAATAGCAAGTTTTTTGATTGTTGCCGCCTTGGGAGACTGTTTTTCGAGCCGAGGCAGGAGATGAAAGCGAAAGGTGGATGGTCTGTATGCAAAGCCCCCAGGCGAAGGTCTGAGATGGATCTTGGCCTGGGGACTTCGTGTGTACTATTAGATAAACGCGACGGTCAGACCTGCCATCACGATGCTTACCATCGACATGAGCTTGATGAGGATGTTGAGGCTCGGTCCTGACGTGTCCTTAAACGGATCGCCGACGGTGTCGCCGACAACGGTGGCCTTGTGGGTTGAAGAACCCTTGCCGCCGTAGTTGCCTTCCTCCACATATTTCTTGGCGTTGTCCCAGGCACCACCTGCATTGGCCATGAAGACGGCCAGGGTGAAGCCGCCAGCAAGTCCGCCAACGAGCAGGCCGAGCACACCAGCCACACCCAGGATGACACCTACGATGATGGGGATGATGATGGCAAGGATAGCCGGGAAAATCATCTCGCGCTGGGCGCTACGGGTGGAAATCTCCACGCAGCGGCCATAGTCGGGAGTGCCAGTGCCTTCAAGGATGCCTTTGATGGTGCGGAACTGGCGGCGCACCTCCTCTACCATCGTGCCAGCTGCGCGTCCTACGGCTCCCATGGTGAGTCCGCTGAAGAGGAAGGCCGTCATCACGCCGATGAAAGCGCCGACCAGCACGCGCGGATTCATCAGGTTGGCCTGGAAGAAGTCCATGAACTGGAGCATGTCGGCCTTGGAAGGATCAAAGACCTCGCCCGCTCCCGTCAGATACTGTGTGCCAGATTCCACTGCGCGGGTCATGGCAATCTTCACCTCCTCGACATAGGAAGCCAGCAGAGCCAGCGCCGTCAGGGCTGCCGAACCAATGGCAAAGCCTTTGCCCGTGGCTGCTGTCGTGTTGCCCAGGGCGTCCAGTTCGTCGGTGCGTTGACGCACTTCCGGTCCCAACTCGCTCATCTCTGCGTTGCCGCCAGCATTGTCGGCGATGGGGCCGTAAGCATCCGTGGCCAGCGTGATTCCCAGTGTGGAGAGCATGCCGACAGCGGCAATGCCAATGCCATAAAGGCCGCGCGAGATGCTCTCGGTAGTGAGGGCCAACTCGAAGCCGTTGGCGCAGAGGTAGCTCAATATGATGGCTACGGAGATGGTGACGATTGGAATGCAGGTGGAGATCATTCCCGTACCGATACCTTTGATGATAACGGTGGCAGAGCCCGTCTCGCCAGCCGCTGCTATCTCCTTGGTCGGCTTGAAGCTCAGAGAGGTGTAATACTCCGTGGCCTTGCCGATGATGACGCCGGCCAGCAGACCGCAGATGACGGAGAAAGAAACGCCCATCCAGTTTTCTATCTGGAGTGAATAGAGAATGCCGAAGGTGGCAAAGGCTATCAGAACGGCGGAGGTATTCGTGCCAAGGCTCAGCGAACCTAACAGGTCCTTCATCGTAGCTCCCTCCTTGGTCTTGACGAGGAAGATACCGATGAGAGAGAGGAATACGCCGACGGCAGCAATGATCATCGGGGCGATGACGGCGCGGAGCTGCATGTCGTCATTCATGGCGAAGGCCGTCGCACCCAGTGCTGCCGTAGAGAGAATACTTCCGCAGTAGCTCTCATAGAGGTCGGCACCCATGCCGGCCACGTCGCCGACATTGTCGCCGACGTTGTCAGCGATGGTAGCGGGGTTTCGGGGATCGTCCTCGGGAATGTTGGCCTCCACCTTGCCCACCAAGTCGGCACCAACATCGGCGGCCTTGGTGTAGATACCACCACCCACACGCGCGAAGAGCGCCTGGGTGGACGCACCCATGCCGAAGGTCAACATCGTCGTGGTGATGGTGATCAGGGCCGCTTGCTCTCCCTGGTAGAAGGCGTTGAGGACGAGAAACCAGACGGCAATGTCGAGCAGACCGAGGCCTACTACCACCAGTCCCATCACGGCACCGCTCCTGAAGGCGACGTTAAGGGCAGGACTAAGTCCCGTGCGAGCCGCATTGGCCGTACGACCAGAGGCATAGGTGGCGGTCTTCATGCCAAAGAAACCGGCCAAACCAGAGAAGAGACCACCCGTAAGGAAAGCGAAGGGCACCCAAGGGTTCTGTACTTTCAGCACATAGGCCATGAAGGCGAACAGCAGAGCGAGTACGATGAAGGCGATAAACACGACCTTGTACTGCTGCTTTAGGTAGGCCATGGCTCCTTTTCGGACATGGGCTGCAATCTCGCACATGCGAGGTGTGCCCTCGTCGGTTGTCAACATTTGCTTGTAGAACGCCCAAGCAAAGCCCAATGCCACGATGCTGGACAGCGGCACGAGCCAGAAAATTGATGGTATTCCGTTCATAAATGATGTTAATTAAGAGTTTAACACAAAATGTCAATAATTAGCTGCAAAAGAAATAAATGTTGGTGAAAACGCCAAGGAATCAGTGTTAATTTTTGAAAAACTAATGACTTTTTGTTTTTTACGAGGTTCAGGCTGGTTTGTTCTTGCATAATCTTGCGGTTTCGGCTCGAAAGAATAGGGCTTCCCCCTTGTTTTTTTAGGAAAACGTAAGCGGCTGTTTGAGTTTTTCTTTTTACCTTTGCAGTGAAATCCAATAACAAATGATGATGAAAAAGGGCGTAGTTTTGGTTATGTGCTCTACCTTGATGTTGTCGGGCTGTGGCACGAATACAGGGACAGGCACCTATCTAGGTGCGCAGTTAGGGTCTATTTTGGGTAGTGCCATTGGCGGATTGGCTGGTGGTCCCCGTGGGTCAGACCTCGGTACGGTCGTGGGTATGGTCGGCGGTGCAGCTGTCGGGGCTGCGGTTGGCAATGCGGTGGATAAAGCTGAGAAGCAGGAGGTGCATGACCATTACGAGCGTGTGCAGGCCCAAAGGCAAAGGCCATGTGGGGCGGAGGCAGCTCACGGCGGATGCTCTCTCGATGGCGAGGGTCATACAGGGCAGCCTGTAGCGCAACTGTCAGCCGATAGCCTAGGGCGCTACAGCGACGACTGGAGTGGCTTCGATGCTTCCAACTCGGGTGATGATCGCCTCTACAACTTTCAGGGGAGCGACTATTCGGGCAACTATAGTGCAGCCCAACCCGAGACGGTGATGCCATTGGAGTCGAGTGTGGTGTCTGATGTTTCTGCCTATACTTTTACACCCAATATTGAGATCCGCAACGCACGGTTTGTGGATGACAACGAGGATGGCGTTCTTTCGCGTGGCGAGACGGGCAAGGTTATCTTCGAGGTGATGAACCGTGGCGAAGGGACGCTCTATGACGTAGTCCCGTCCGTGGTCCTGGCCGAACGCAATCGGCATATCGCGATCAGTCCGAGCATTCATGTGGAGAGTATCGCCCCGGGGCATGGCATTCGCTATACGGCCATGGTGAAGGCGGACAGGCGCCTGCGCGATGGGCGCGCACGCTTTGCCTTGACCGTCCTGCAGGGTAATAAGAGTATCGGTAAGGTGACGGAGTTTGATATCATGACCAAAAAGTAGGCTGCCAGGTCGTTTTTTTGCCTTCTTCACATAATAAAATGCGGAAAATCGTCGTTATCAAAAATGCAGATGGTTGCACTTGCTTCGAGTGAAGATTTGTTTTACGATCCATTTAATGTTATTGTATGCGCGTACTTTAATTATATGGACGTTGAGACGAGTTTCCTGCAGGAGGTCATGTGTGATGTCTGTTCGGAGAAAATGCTATAGGCACTGGCTTTTGTCTCTTAACGCATCTTTGAAAGTGTGCAAATTGTCGGAAAATGCCCGCCAGTGGTTGATATGTGTTAGAGTAGGGGTTTTTGCACAGGAAAATAACCGTTAAAAGTTATTAATCTGTTGCCAGTTCCCCATTATATTGCTAACTTTGCGGGACGAAGTGGAAACGCTGTTCGTATGCGGCTGAAGTGTGGCCGAACGAAGCATCCGCTATAATGAAAAAGAGATTAATTCAAATTCATTAATAACTAAAAATTAATTTTCATCAAAATTATGGCAACACAACAAAAAGCTGCAGCCCCCAAGAAGAACTCTGAGGGCTTTCAGGGAGTAAGAGGCGCATTCTGGATTATCGTGGTCTGCGCTGCTATCGCATTCACGCTGTTCTTCACTTGGTTCGGCGCAGGTATGCACTTCGAAGGCGGTGTGACCTCTGGTGCTCCGCTTGATGTTTGGGGTACTATCTTCAAGGGTGGTATCGTCGTGCCTGTCATCCAGTCTCTGTTGCTCACGGTGCTCGCTATGGGTATCGAGCGTCAGCTCGCTCTGAAGACCGCTTTCGGTAAGGGTGCTCTTCCCAAGTTCGTCCAGAACATCAAGGCCGCTCTCGCTGCCGGCGACATGGCTAAGGCTCAGAAGCTCTGCGATCAGCAGCGTGGTAGCGTGGCCAACGTGGTTAGCGCTTCTCTCGCCGCCTACAAGGACATGGAGACGGGTGCCAACGCTTCTCTGAAGAAGGCCCAGAAGGTCGCCAAGATCCAGCAGGCTCACGAGGAGGCTACTCAGCTTGAGATGCCGACCCTCACGATGAACCTCCCGATCATCGCTACGATCGTTACGCTCGGTACGCTGACTGGTCTGTTCGGTACTGTGACGGGTATGATCAAGTCCTTCTCCGCAATGGGTGAAGGTGGTGGCGCTGACTCTGCTGCCCTGTCAGTCGGTATTTCTGAGGCTCTTATCAACACCGCGTTCGGTATCGGAACGTCTTGGTTCGCTGTGGTTTTCTACAACTACTTCACGAACAAGGTGGACAAGTTGACTTACGCCCTCGACGAGGTTGGTTATTCTATCGCTCAGACATACGAAGCAAACCACACGGAAGAGGCTTAATTTTTGCTGACCCTTTTAAAATTTTATCGCTATGGGTAAAGTAAAAATTAAGAAAGAGGACGTCTGGATCGACATGACTCCGATGTCGGATGTCATGACGCTGCTCCTCACTTTCTTCATGCTCACCTCCACGTTCGTGAAGCCTGAGCCTGTGAAAGTGAACGTGCCGAAGTCAGTGTCGCAGATAGACGTTCCTGCTAATGACGTAATGACGATCCTCGTCAATCCGGTCATGGGACCGGACAACAAGCCTACGGGTGAGGGTCAGGTGTTCTTGCGCATCGACAATACGAAGGTGCTCGGTGGCATGGCACAGGATGTGGGGCTCAACCTCACGCCGAAGCTCATGGAGACCTTCAAGGCCGAGACCACGTTTGGTGCGCCTCTCGACAAGCTGCCCGGCTACCTCGCTATGGCTCCTGGCCAGCGTTCGAAGATGCTTCCCAAGATGGGTATCCCTCTTGACAGTATCAACGGCGGACAGAGCGAGTTCCAGCAGTGGGTCTATGCCTATGAGAACCAGATGGGTACGGTGGACAACGTGAAGATTGCTATCAAGTCTGACTCACGTACTCCGTACAAGACGGTTCGCAAGGTGATGGACGAGCTTCAGGCACTGGGTGTCTCCGACTATTATTTGATAACTGAGTTGAAGAATAAGCAGGAGGATTAATAATGGCAAAGAAAAAAGAAAGCAAACAGAAGAAGATCAATGTCCGCGTCGACTTTACGCCGATGGTGGATATGCTCATGCTGTTGATTACCTTCTTCATGCTCTGTACTACGCTGAGCAAGCCGTCCTCCATGCAGATTTCCATGCCTGCCGACGAGCAAAACCAAAACGAGAAGGATCAAAAGGAGGCCAAGCAGAGTGCTACTGTAACGCTCTATCTGGCTGCCGACAATAAGATCTATCACGGTGAGGGTATCCCTAAGTACAGTGATCCCAACTGGATTAAGGAGACCACCTGGGGCGACACGGGACTTCGTGACATGCTTCGTAACCACATTACGGAGGAGCGTGTGAAGCCGGTCGTCGAGATGGAGCTTGCTGTCAAGGAACTTTTGGCTGAGCAGAAGGCCAATCCCAAGAAGATCACGGACGCTGTCTTCAAGCAGAGAATGAGTGACATCAAGTCGGGTAATCTCAAGAACAAGAAGATCACCCCGCTGACGATCATCATCAAGCCGACGGACAACGCTACGTATCGCAATGTGATTGACGCCCTCGATGAGATGCAGATTTTGAATATTGGTATTTACGTGATTGACAAGATCAACGATCAGGACCGCGAGTTGCTCGCCCTGAAGAAGATCAAGTTGTAATGTCGCGTAAGTTAACGATTAAAAAGAAAGAATACAATGGCAAAGATAGATCTTTACGATCCTAAATGGGTCGACATGGTATTCGCTGGAAAGAACCAGGCTTACGGTGCCTATGTGCTCCGTAAGGGTACTTCCAGTCGCAATATCAAAGCCTTGCTCATTCTGATTTGCGCTGCAGTCCTCATCGGTGGATTCCTCGGTTATCTCGTTTGGAAGAACAAGCATGATGCTGAGTTGCTCGCAGAGTATAATCAGAAGATGGAGCTGAAAGCGCTCCAGGAAGCACAGAAAGAAGCTGAAAAGCAGAAGGATAAGCCGAAGCCGAAACCCAAAATCGAGCCCGAGAAGATCGTGCCTGAGGTGAAATCGACGAAGGTGAATACCGTTCCTGTCATCAAGGAGGACGACAAGGTTGATGAGTCCAAGATGATGCAGACCATGGAGAAGCTGGTCGATGACAAGCGTTCTTCAGGTGTTGAGGAGGTGAAGGGTACTGACAACGCTACTGCTGTTGCCGCTGCTCCTAACGTTGCTACCCCTGCTGAGGTTGCACCGCCGCCTCCCCCTGTGAAGAAGGAAGAGCCGAAGCCTGAGGTTAAGGAGGTCGAGAACAAGATCTTCACCGTGGCTGAGCAGATGCCTTCGTTCAAGGGTAACGTCAACTCTTGGTTGTCAAGCCACTTGCAGTATCCGGCTGTTGCCGCCGAAAACGGTATCCAGGGCCGCGTTATTGTGAAGTTCGTCGTCGGTAAGGACGGTAGTGTGAGCCAGGCACAGGTGGTACGTGGCGTGGATCCCGCTCTCGATCGTGAGGCACTCCGCGTCGTGAACTCCATGCCGAGGTGGAACCCGGGTATGAACAATGGTCAGCCCGCCAACGTATGGTTCACGTTGCCTATCAACTTCAAGCTTCAGTAATATCAGATTCTGAACACTACGTTTCTTTATGAAGAAATACACATTCTACATTTCAATTGTAGGATTACTCATTGCTGCCTCGGCCGTTCTTTCTTGCTCCAACAAGAAGAACGACCGAGGTGGTCGTACTGATACTCCTACATCAGGCACCATCACCTTCTATGCGGATGAGAGTTTTAGCCCCATCATCGAGGAGGAGAGAAAACAGTTTGAATATACCTACCCGAAGGCACATCTCAAGGCGGTATATACGGACCAAAATACGGGTATGAACCAACTGATGGCTCTGAAAACGTGTCTGCTCATCACCTCCCGCGACCTGACCAAGGGCGAGAGTGCGATGTTTTCGACCAAACAGACCAAGGCGGTTTCCTTCCCTATCGGCTATGATGGCGTAGCCCTTATTGTCAATCGAAACAACACAGATACTCTCATCACCGAGGCGGCTGCACGCAAGATATTCAGCGGCGAGGTGACGAAGTGGAATCAAATATACAAACATTCATCCCTTGGCGATATCGAGGTGGTGTTCAACAATCGTGCCTCAGGTACGTTGTTCTGGGTGGAGGATTCCTTGCTTGGAGGCAAGCATATCACTCAGAAGAATATTGTCGCGGCCAAATCGAGCAGGGGCGTGATCGACTATGTCAAGCGGACTCCCAATGCCATTGGCGTGGTGGGTTCCAACTGGATCAGCGACACCCGCGACAGTACCAATCTCACCTTCTTGAAGGACATCACGGTGATTTCGGTCTCTACGCAGGACGAGGCTACAAAGAGCAATAGCTTTAAGCCTTATCAGTATTACCTGCTCAATGGTTACTATCCCTTCTGTCGTACTATCTACTGCATCGTAGTTGACCCCTTCCGTGCCTTGCCATGGAGCTTCTCCAATTATATCACAGGACCGATCGGCCAGTTGATTATCTTGAAGTCGGGCATTCTGCCCTACCGTGGTGACATTCAGGTGCGACAGGTAAATATTAAGCAATAGCATTAAACCTTTTCAAGGCTGTGATGTCATAGAATCAAACAGCCTTCAGAGAGTGAGATAACGAGTGTATTAAACAAAGAAATTCTTTAAGAGTATGAAAGTCAAAAAATATCTTTTAGCTGGTGTGCTGACGCTGAGCTTGTCGGCACCCGTTTTCGGACAGGAAGTGAGTTATCAGGAAGCCCTCAAGCCCATTGCTGCGGCCCTCAACGCTGATCCCAACAACCCCAAGGCTGCCAAGGATCTGGTGAAGGACTATCTGAAGGAGTACAAGAAGGATGCCGATGCCATCGTTGGCTTGGGTACCATCTATCTTCAGGTTCACAAGAGATGGCTGACCTCGTCTTGGCCAACAAGAAGATGAACCAGAGCAATGCCTATATGCTCTTGGGTGACATTGCTGCCCTTCAGGACAGTGTAGGTAATGCTGGTGCTGCCGCCACGCAATATCAGACGGCTATTAGTATTGATCCGCAGAACGTTCTCGCCTATGAGCGCTATGCTCGCGTCTATCGCCACGTCAGTCCTGAGACGGCTGTGAAGAAGTTGGAGGAGCTTCGTCAGGTAAAGCCGGACTATCCCGTCGAGGTGAAGGCTGCTGAGATCATGCTCGCCGACCAGAAGTATGCCGAGGCTGCCAAGTGGTTTGCCAAGGCTCCGAAGACCCAGCTTGACGAGACGGCCTACTACCAGTACATCGTAGCTGAATTCTATTCTGGCAACGCTAAGAATGCGCTCGAGGTAGCTCGTCATGGTCTGCAGAAGTATGCCGGCAGTGAGTATCTGAGCCGTCTTGCCGTCATGGCTGCCGTTGATCAAAACCAGTTCCCTGAGGCCCTGACCTATAGCGAGAACGTGATGCGCGGTAAGGAGCAGAAGAATTATAACGACTATTATTACTATGGTCAGGCTCTGGCCGGCAACGACAAGTTCCAGGAGGCTATCAATGCCTACAACAAGTGTTTGGAGCTGAAGCCGGGTGAGGTTGATCCGCTCAGCAAGTTGTCTGCCGCTTACGCCGGTTTGGGCGAGGGTGACAAGGCCTTGGATTTCCAGCGTCAGTACCTGGAGAAGGGCACCAATATCACCTCTACCGACTGGGCTAACTTTGCTGGTATCTATATTAAGATGGGTGACCAGGTTGACAGTCTCGATCACGCTAAGGCAGTTGGCTATTATACGCAGGCCATGGATGTCTATGAGAAGATGACCGAGAAATTCCCCACCTTGAAGGACTGGTGCTGGGTGGCCGAGGCATCTGTGGCTTTGGGTAAGTTGAAGGATCTGGACAAGGTTCGTGATCTCTATATGAAGGTCGCAGAGTATGAGGAGGCCAAGGCAGACAAGAGCGATGCCAATACGAAGAACTATCTCGTGGCTGCTTATTACTTCCTCGGCTACTACTATGCCGGCAAGAATGATGCAGAGACGTCGAAGAGCTATTTCGAGAAGCTCATTCAGATCGACCCCGAGAATGCTGAGGCAAAGAAGGCCCTTGGCTTGGAATAAGATAGAACGTTACAATATGTGATATAGAAATATGCGTGTATTGCTTACTTGTGATACGCGCATATTTTTTTCGTCGAATAGAAGCCCGATGCTCTTGGCTTCTGCTATAAACAAATTATTAATGACTCACCGTTTCTCCATCTTCACGCTCGCATCCCTCCTTCTGTTGGTTTGTGTCGGCACTTCGGCCAAAAAGCGTACCTTCAATGAGGCAAAAGCTATTGCGCAGCGTCAGGCTACCAGCCTTGGCGCCACACTCTCCTCTGCCTCCATCGAGACTGCGAGACGCTTGAATGCTCCTTCAGTATCAGGTGGCTCCCTTGCTTACTATGTTTTCCCGCATGATCGAGGTAAGGGATTTACGATTGTCTCTGGCGACGACCAGTTGCCCGAAATTGTAGCCTATTCCGATCGTGGCTCTTACGATGTGGCCCACCTTCCCGATGGCTACAAAATGTTTCTTGAGCTCTACAGCGACATGGTTGATGGGTTGGCTCAGGGTCAGCCATCAGCCATGCAGGCGGCATCCCAGGCTCAGCGCCGATCTCAGGCCAAGGCCGCACGACCCGTCGTAGCTCCTTTGCTGGGTGACAGAATGTGGAATCAGTATGCTCCCTTCAACAATCTCTGCCCGAAGGACGGCACCAAGCAGACGGTCACCGGCTGTGTGGCTACAGCATTGGCGCAGGTCTTTGCTTATTGGCGCTTTCCTGAGGCTCTCTTGGTTGACATCCCCGCCTACACGACCTACACCAAGCGTTTGAAGGTACCCGCCATTGCTTCTGGCGAGCCTTACGATTGGGACAGAATGCTCGATATCTACGAGGAAGGCTACTACTCGCAAGAGGAGGCCGATGCCGTGGCAAAACTGATGTTGCATTGCGGTGCTGCTCTCCAGATGGACTACACGAGTAGTAGTTCAGGAGCTAACATCTTCCTCGCCAAGCTCACGAAGTATTTTGGTTATGATGCCGAGACCATGCAGGAACTTGAGCGCGACCATTATTCACTGGAGGAGTGGATGGACCTGTTGGACGCCGAGTTACAAGCCAAGCGCCCTGTGCTCTATAGCGGCAGTAGTTCCACCGTAGGACATCAGTTTGTTTGTGATGGCTCAGACGGCGACGGCCTTTACCATATCAATTGGGGCTGGGGCGGCTATCAAGACGGCTATTTTGATATCACCCTCCTCAATCCCGACAAGGGAGGCGCTGGATCGGGTTCCGATGCCGACGGATATACTAAAGGATGCCGTGCGATCATAGGAATCCAGCCTGGCGATGGCACCGTCACGGTAGAACCGCTGCTCTTGGTCAGTGCCACGACCAATGCGGTGCCTGACGAGTATGAAAGAGAGAAGGCTACTATCTATGGCCATACTGTAGAGGCACCCCTGGTGAAAGATGGTGATGCCATATTCACCTATGGCATACAGAATAATGGCGAGTCAACCTCTCTGATGTATAGAATGGACATGTGGGGGTATCCTTCCAAAACTTATCAAAATAAGATGGAGACAACCGACTTGCCGGGCAATGGTGCGATTACCTATGTCTCGACGAGCGTCCTGCCGGAAGAGTTTGATGGCGACCGTAGCATTACCTGTATCTTCAATGCCTATGTTAACGACATGTATGACTATCTTCCTTCCTCAATGGACGAATGGAAACTCTATATCTTGGATCCAGACATGAAGGGCTATAGCTACCGTATGAATCCTGCCCAGCTCTTTGTCTATGTGGCTGGCGACACGCCTTCTGCCATCCAGCAGATCGGAACAACGGAGCAGTGTCGTTTTTATGGAGACCAGGGTGAGTTGGTGGTCGTAGCTGATCGCACAGGTGTTGTTCCCGTTTATGGAGTGGACGGTCGCAAGGTGTGCGAGGTCAATGCAGTTGGCGGTAGCACGGTTCGCGTGCCCCTCAAGGCTGGCGTCTATATCGTCAAGGGCCGTAAAGTTGTCGTAAGATAGACGTAGATAATTAATAGGTGGGGTAGGCGTTGCTCGTTTACCCTTTTGCAGTCAAGGTGTCCCGAAGCAGAAGCTCATTGGTCGTGAGCATCCATCGGGACACCTTGATTTTTCCTTTTTATAGTGTCTGCGCAGCGTCCCTCTAAATGAGGTGTCAGGTGGGGTAAAAAAGTAAGTTAAGTTCATGAGCCGATGAAGTTAACTTCGTAGGCCGATGAAGTTAACTTCGTGGGCCGGTGAAGTCAATATGCTTTTTTGGGGTGAAATGGAAGGGTCAATACCGCCTTTTGTCCTTGCGCATCCTGCAGATAAAATCTCCCTCAAGATAAAATGTGGTCTGTTGCGCCCTCGTTTGAACCTTTTTTATTAACTTTGTACCCTAAAACCAATATCGAGAGAAGCGGAGAGATGGAGAATGCTTTCAGCGAAGTAATAGGCCAGCAGGACGTGATACGTCGTCTGGTGCAGACCGCACGCGAAGACCGTGTCCCCCAGGCGTTGCTGTTTTGTGGTGCGCCCGGTGTGGGCAAATTGGCCTTGGCGATGGGTTTTGCGGCCTATCTGCTTAGCGAAGGTACGCCGTCGCTGCCTGTCACCGCCCCCAATGCGCGGGCGATGTTGCGGCTGTGGGAGCACCCAGACCTCCATTTCACCTTCCCCACCATCAAGAAAGCAGGATCTTCGAGCGACTACAAGCCCGTCAGCGACGACTATGCGAAACCCTGGCATGAGCTGATCATGCGCAGCCCATATTTCACCATTGAGCAATGGCTTCGTCAAATGGGGGCAACGACCCAGCAGGGTATCATTACGGCCCGTGAGGGCGACGAGCTCTTGCGTAAGTTGTCACTCAAGTCGAGCCTTGGCGGCTATAAGGTGAGCATCATCTGGCTGCCCGAGCGTGCTCGAGCTGAGTTCTCCAATGGTATCCTCAAACTCCTTGAAGAGCCACCCCAGCATACCGTCTTTATGTTGGTAAGCGAAGAGCCCAACCTCTTGCTCGACACCATCCGTAGCCGTACACAGCGTATTGACGTGAAGGCCATAGACGAAGCCGAACTGGTCCAGGCTCTTCGCGACCGAAGAGCTCTTGACGACGAGACCGCAAGGCAGACCGCCCATGTGGCGCAGGGCAGTTGGCTGCAGGCCATGCAGCTCCTTTCTCCCAACAATGAGAACACCGAGTTTTTCGAAATGTTTCAATCGCTCATGCGGTTGTGCTATATGCGGAGGATAGGCGACCTGAAGGCGTGGAGCCAACAGGCAGCAGAAATGGGACGCGAGAAGGAGAAGCGGATGCTCACCTACTTCATTGAGCAGGTGAGGGAGAACTTTATGTATAATTTCCATATTCCAGAGCTCTGCTACCAGTCGCGCGAAGAGGCTGCTTTCTCCCGCAATTTCGCCCGTTATATCAATGAGCGCAATGTGATAGAGATCAGCGAGTTGTTTGCTACGGCTATCCGTGATATCGGTCAGAATGCCAACGGAAAAATCGTCTTCTTCGATATGGCGTTGAAACTCATTGTACTCATCCTGAGATAATAAACGAATCAGAAAGCAATTATGGACTTTAAAAATATGAAATATGAGTTGTGGCACGGCACCGACCGTGGCTTGTGCGGCCGTGGTTGTGGACGACAGGACCACCAGTTGAACACCTACGACTGGCTGGCTGACGTGCCGGGCAACAACGCAACGACCGACCTTGTGGAGGTGCAGTTCAAGAACACGCGCAAAGGTTATTACCACAACGTCAACAACCT
>OHLK01000243.1_pt1 | contig 14555 bp, 12 predicted proteins | sample 1569041 | NCBI WGS metagenome assembly OHLK01 (sample SAMEA3879573, study PRJEB24766) | human gut metagenome | biome: human-associated habitat; feature: feces | place: USA | collected 1985/1987 | reverse complement strand
ATTTTAATAATGGGAAATATGTATGTAGTTATGAGCAAACTAAAGGATAGAATATACCCCGACAATAAACATATTATAAAATTTGTAATGAGAAAGATAGTATTATCATTATTTGCATTATGCAGTTTTTCGGCAGTAATGGCACAACAGAAGATACGTAATCTGTCTGTGGAATTACTTGGTGCCCAAAATATTGTGGGCATCAACTACGACAGTAGATTCAACGGAAACTCTGGGTTAGGCTACCGTGTGGGCGTTGGCTATGTCTATGGAGACACTTCTGGTTGGGTTGACCAGAAAATCAATGGCGTTGGTGTTCCGTTGGAGCTAAACTATCTACTCGGAAAGAAGAATAGCAAGTTGGAGCTGGGTTTCGGTGCGAGTCTTGGTGTATATCAAGTAAAGGAAACAATAGGACACGTAAAAGATACAGGGTGGTATCCAGGTGGGGAGAATACAGACGAAACTTCTCCTAATATTGATTTTTATACTTCATCAAGAACTCAATTCGGTTACTTCTTCTTCAGCGACATCGGCTACCGCTATCAGCGCCCCAACGGATTCATGTTTCGTGTTGGCGTATCGCCGTCCTTCAATTTCGGAGACAAGTATGGACTCAACAAGGCTGCTTTCTTTCCATATATCGGCTTAGGCTGGTCGTTCTAAGCAGATTTCGGGTGCTCCAGATGCATATTTACGCTTTAGGAGCACTTGCTTTAATTATTTCTCCAACCATTTCTTAAACAATGTCGCTTTCTCCTTGCTTATCACAATATTCTCATCCTCACATCCTTTCAATCTTACTATGAGTTTGGAACTGAAATAAAAACTGATTTTCCTGATGCCATTAATGTTGGCGATATACTGTCGATTGAGACGGAAGAAACGGGCAGGGTCTAAAGCCTGCTCCAGGTCGTTCATGCTCATGGGCAGCGGATAGGAAGTGCCGTCGACAGCAAACGCCGTGATTCTGTTGTCGTGCATATTGATGTAGCTTATGTCGTCGGCGCAGAGCATGCAAAGCTCGTCGCTTTTCGTGATTAGGAAGCGCTCACGGTATTGGCGTGTGTCGTTAAGCACGCCGTGCAGAGGTCTCTCTACGGCAGACTGTTGTGCATTGCGGTTAAGCCGCAGCTTGTCGATTGCGGCACGCAGCTCGCCTGCGTCAATCGGCTTCATCAGATAGTCGAGTCCGTTGTTCTTTATCGCCTCCATTGCGTATTCATCGTAAGCCGTGGTGAATATCACGAACGATTGTGGCATCACCTTGCGGAACGCTTCAAACACGTCACCATCGGCAAGTCGGATGTCGGAAAAGATAAGGTCATAGTCGTTGTTGGCAGCAAGTTCCTCTGTCACCTCCGCCACACTTTTCAGCGGTCCATGCACGTCTATCGTGTCGTCAATATCCATAATGAGCCTTTTCAGACGTCTTGCGCTGAAATGGTCGTCTTCTATAATCAATACCTTTTGCATCGTTCTTCTATTGTTTTCGTTTTATGATTGGCAGTCGCACCTCAAAGGCATCCTGTCTGGCTACGAACTCTGGCTCTGCCTCGCCCTCCAGCCGGTAGCGTTGCTTCAGATTGCTGATACCTATTCCGTACGACTCTATGCTCTGGTCGTTGGTCTGGTTGGTATATATGCGGTTGTTCTTTATGACGAGCATGTCGCCCTGGCGACCAAGAGACACATGAAGCTCAGTGCCGCTCTGCGGGCAGTTATGCTTCACGGCATTCTCGATGATAAGCTGTAGGCTCAGCGAGAGGATGTATTCGTTGCGGTCGCCGTGCAAATCGTCGGCGTGCAGGACGATGGCATTGTCGTAGCGCATGTTGAGCAGGCCGATGTACGACTTGATGAAGTCGGTGCCGTCTGCAAGGGTTATATACTCCTTGTCGATATGCTGAAGTATGTAGCGGTAGATATGTGAGAGTTTCACTACATAGTCCTCAGCCATCTTCGGGTTTTCCCCTATCATTCCAGCAAGTGAACTAAAACTGTTGAACACGAAATGTGGGTCCAACTGCAGCATAAGATATCGCTTCTGTAAGGCGAGGTTCTCCTTGCCTTTCAGAACAATCATGTCGGAAAAGTGCATCGAAAGGTGGATGAGTGCTACAAGACTCGCTATCAGTCCGAATAGAAAAGACGTTCCCCATATATCCTGCATCATAAGCTTAGGTGCTACAAGGCTCAGCAGCAGTTCGCAGCCACCTGCAATAAGCAGGTTGAAGCCCAACACCACCAGTCCGTTCTGCACGAACACACGGTGGCCATGTCCCTCGCGCCAAAAGCGCCGCTGTCTGAACAGCCATCGGTTGAGATACAAACTCGAAAGCGAGAACAAACCGCAGAGTGCAAAGTCGATAAGCAACTCAGGATACAGTCCGTTTACCGACTGTAGGAAGTCGGGCAGGTCTACCAATAACCAAATGATATCATACAGGAAGAAGAAGATAAGCGAGTAGACAAGCCACTCAAGGAAAGAGTTCTTGGATTTATGCATAATTATATAATAAAATGATTATCCTTGCTCCAACAAGTTCTTGTCTGTCAAGAAATCCAAGAGTCCGACAGTCAACACACCGTATTCGTCCTCCTTGCGATGAATATCATCACCAACAATGACAATCTTGCGAAAGTGGTCATTGATTGACAATAATGGGCGACGTTCTTGCTGTTCCTTTTCTGGCGTAGGCATGTGAAAAGCCGACTGGATATACACTCTGTATGGTGGGCGGTTCACCACAAAGTCTACCTCCAACTGTTTTCTGACAAACTTACCGTTCTCATCCTTGCCACCAAGTTCAACCAATCCTACGTCCACATTATATCCTCGACTGCGAAGCTCATTATAGATAATGTTTTCCATAATGTGCGTTTCCTCTTGTTGACGATAGTTAAGAATGGCTGCACGAATGCCGATGTCTGCGAAATAGTATTTCGTCTCGGTACCAATATATTTTCTGCCTTTCACATCATAGCGTAAGGCTTCCTCTATCAAGAAAGAGTCTTTCAGATAGTCAATGTATTGTTTTATAGTGTCTCTTTTTATGGTTACCCCTTGTGAAGATTGAAAGGTATTGGCTATTCTCGTTGGATTGGTTGACGAACCAATGCCCGAGGCTATTACACGCACCAATTCCTTCATTCCTTCAGGATTACGCAGATGGTTGCGCTCAATTACGTCACGCAGATAGGTCGTTTCATACAGACCACGCAAATAGTCTGTTTTCTTTTCTTCCGTTTCAAGCAAAGCCACCTGTGGCAGTCCTCCAAAAGTATAGTAATCCAACCAAGCTTTGCGTATATCTCCACCAATACCATTAAAGTATTCGTCAAAGGTGAGAGGCCAGATGCGTATCTCGTCTCCTCTGCCTCGGAACTCAGTCACAACATCACTTGACAGGAAACGAGAGTTTGAACCTGACACATACACATCTACATTCCTCATGTGTGTCAAACTAAGAATAACCTCCACAAATTCTTCTACAAGTTGTACCTCGTCCAAGACTATATAATAAGGATTGCCATCATCCGCAACCTTTGAATCTATATAGTCGAGCAAGGCATCAGGCTTTCTCAACCGTCTGTATCGGAAATCATCAAGTTGTATTTCGATGATGTGACTATCAGTCACCCCATGTTCCAACAACCAGTTATGCCAGATATCAAACAGCAGGAAAGACTTTCCACATCGTCTGACACCTGTTATAATCTTCACAAGACCGTTTCCACGTCCTGCAATAAGTTCATCCAAGTATTTCTTACGTTCAAATATCATATTAGGGTGCTATTTTTGATATTGGTATCATATTTTACACCGCAAAAATAATGGTTTTATCCAAAAATCCAGCACAATCAATGAAAAAACTGCGTTTATCAAGCAAAAAAAACAGTAAAACGTAGCATCGTAAACTACACAAAAATGCTTTTTTAAAAAAGTGCCAGGCATGTCGAGGTGTGACTTAACGCTTCTCAACTTCCTTCCGATACTTGGTGCAATATTCAGCCAAATGAGGCAGTATTTAAGTACTTATAGCCTACTGAAACTGAATATGATGCAAGGTGTTGTGAATTTGTGTGAATGCCAAAGAAATTCTTGAAAATATGGAAGAGCTGTGTCTTCTCCTCCAGTCGAAGGAAAAAACTTGGCCATTTCCTTTGCATTTCGCTCGCCTTGCACTAACTTTGCAAATCAATCGTGGATTGGGGCTTAACGGCTCTCGGACATATAGATAATATCTGACATTTAGATAATAAAGTAAAGCAATATATAAAAATGAAGTTTACCGAACGTGACGGACTTAACCTCTTTGGTGTCAATGAAGAGGTGTTGAAAGAATGGGACAAGAATGATTTGTTCCATCGTAGCATTGATGAACGGGAGGGATGTCCCTCTTTTGTGTTTTTTGAAGGACCGCCTTCTGCAAACGGACATCCGGGCATCCATCATGTTATGGCACGTACGATTAAAGATGTGTTCTGCCGCTATAAAACGATGCAGGGCTTTCAGGTCAAGCGTAAGGCAGGTTGGGATACCCACGGACTGCCTGTGGAGCTCGGCGTTGAAAAGGAATTGGGCATTACAAAAGAAGACATCGGTAAAACTATCAGTATTGAAGAATATAATGCGCAGTGCCGTCGCAACGTGATGAAGTTCACCCAGGAATGGACGGACTTGAGCCATCTGATGGGCTACTGGGTGGATATGGAACACCCTTATATCACTTACGACAATGCGTATATCGAAAGCTTGTGGTGGCTCCTTTCTCAATTGTATCAGAAGGGGCTTCTTTATAAGGGCTACACGATTCAGCCGTATAGTCCTGCTGCAGGAACGGGTTTGAGTTCTCATGAGTTGAATCAGCCTGGCTGTTACCGCGACGTGAAAGACACCACGGTGACGGCTCAGTTCCGTATCTTGAATCCGACGGAAGATATGAAAGGGTGGGGCGAAGCCTATTTCTTGGCGTGGACAACAACGCCTTGGACTTTGCCTTCAAACACAGCCCTTTGTGTAGGCCCGTCATTTGAATACGTAACGGTTCGTACTTACAATCCATATACGGCAGAGCCTATCACTGTTGTGCTCTCTGCCGACCGCCTGTCGGCCTACTTTAAGGCCGAAGGCGCAGAACTTCCTTTGGAAGACTACAAGGCCGGCGACAAGGTGATTCCTTATCGCGTCGTTGGTAGCCATAAGGGTCATGAACTTGAGGGCATGCGTTATTCGCAGTTGATGCCTTGGGTGAAACCGACAGAAAAGTTGGCAGACACGGCACCTGATTTTGTCAAGGAATATGCTCAGGCTAATCCCGATGCCGTGTTTGAAGTGGGCCATGACAAGTTTGTGGAACTCGAAGAACTTGGTTTCCGCGTGATTTTGGGCGATTACGTAACCACAGAAGACGGTACGGGTATTGTTCACATCGCGCCAACGTTTGGTGCAGACGATGCCCGCGTGGCTAAGGCTGCGCACATCCCTTCGCTCTTTATGATCACGAAGGGCGGTGAGACGCGTCCGATGGTTGATTTGCGCGGCAAGTATTATGTGTTGGACGAATGCGACGCTACTTTCATTGACAAATGCGTTGATCGCGAGGCATATTCGCGCCACGAAGGAGACTACGTAAAGAATGCGTATGCTCCGGAGTTCAACAAGGATGGCAAATATGACGAAAAGGCAGCCGCCAAAGCTGAGGATTTGAACATTGTCATCTGTTTGGAAATGAAGCAGGCAGGCGAGGCATTCAAGATTGAAAAGCATGTGCACAATTATCCGCATTGCTGGCGCACGGACAAGCCAATCTTGTATTATCCGCTCGACAGTTGGTTCATCCGTTCAACGGCGGTCAAGGAGCGCATGATTGAGCTCAACAAGACCATTCGTTGGAAACCGGAATCAACAGGAACGGGACGTTTCGGAAAATGGCTTGAGAATCTGAATGACTGGAACCTCAGCCGCAGCCGCTATTGGGGTACTCCGTTGCCGATTTGGCGAAACAAGGATTCGCACGAAGAGATTTGCATTGGCTCTGTTGAACAGTTGTACAATGAAATTGAGAAGAGCGTGAAGGCTGGTGTCATGAAGAGCAATCCATTGAAGGACAACGGATTCGTTCCGAATGATTACAGCAAGAACAATTATGACAAGATCGATTTGCATCGCCCTTACGTAGACAACGTGGTGCTCGTTTCTGAAACTGGCAAGCCGATGTATCGTGAAACCGACCTGATTGACGTTTGGTTTGATTCAGGTTCTATGCCGTATGCCCAGTTGCATTATCCGTTTGAGAACAAGGAATTGCTCGACAAGCGCGTTGTATATCCTGCTGATTTCATTGCAGAAGGTGTTGACCAAACGCGTGGCTGGTTTTTTACGCTTCATGCTATCGCAACGATGGTATTTGACAGCGTGGCCTTCAAGGCTGTGATTAGCAATGGTCTTGTGCTTGACAAGAACGGCAACAAGATGTCAAAGCGTCTTGGCAATGCTGTTGAGCCATTTGGCGCCATTCAGAAATATGGTTCAGACCCATTGCGTTGGTATATGATTACCAATTCATCGCCGTGGGACAATCTGAAGTTTGACGAAGACGGGGTACAGGAAGTAGCTCGCACTTATTTCGGCAAACTCTATCAGACCTATTCCTTCTTTGCCATGTATGCCAATGTTGACGGCTTTGACGGCAAGGCAGCGGAACTGCCGCTCGAAAAGCGTCCGGAAATCGACCGTTGGATCATTTCTGAGTTGAACACGCTCATCAAGAATGTCACTGAAGCATTTGAGGATTACGAGCCGACGCGTGCAGGCCGAATGATTAGCACGTTTGTGATTGACAACCTCTCCAACTGGTATGTGCGTCTCTGCCGTAAACGTTTTTGGGCTGGCGAGATGGACGACGACAAATTGAGCGCTTATCAGACGCTGTATCGTTGCCTCTTCACCGTGTCGAAATTGATGGCCCCCATCGCTCCTTTCTATGCCGACCGTCTTTATGGCGATTTGAAAGCGGCATCCGCAGAGAATGGGTGCGTGAGCGTTCACCTCTCGGCATTCCCAAAGGTTGAGACTTCAGAACTTGACACCACTTTGGAGCAGCGCATGGAGTTGGCCCAGAAGGTGACTTCAATGGTGCTTTCTTTGCGTAAGAAGGAGCATGTGATTGTTCGTCAGCCGTTGCAGAAAATTTGCATCCCAGCCACCGACGCTTGTCAGAAAGAGAATATCGAAGCCATGTCTCAGTTGATTTTGGATGAAGTCAACGTGAAGGAACTTGAGTTCGTGGAAGGAGATATGCTCGAAAAGAAGGTGAAGTGCAATTTCCGCGTGATGGGCAAGAAGTTTGGCAAACTGATGAAGGCCGTTGCCGCTGCTGTCGGCGCATTGTCGCAGGATGCCATCAACGAGCTCAGCGTAAATGGTAGCGTTCAGGTGGATGTTGACGGCCAGACGGTTGAAATCGTGCGTGAAGACGTGGAAATTGTCAGCGAAGACATCCCAGGATGGACGGTGGCAAATGACGGCGCTCTGACTGTGGCGCTTGACCTCGAAATCACGGAAGAGTTGAAGAACGAGGGCATGGCGCGTGAAATTGTGAAGCGCATCCAGGCCTATCGCAAGAGCTCAGGTTTTGAAATTACAGACCACATCCATGTTGTCCTGTCACACGACGACAATTTGCAGAAGGCCGTCGAAGCCTATCACGATTATATCTGTTCTCAGGTTTTGGCCGACAAACTGGAATTTGGCGCACCAGAATCTGGGGAAGAACTTGATTTTGAGGACTTCAAGATAAGTGTAGATATCACAAAACTATAAACCAATAGAAGAACGTGACCTGCAAAGGGCAGACATTTGTCGCAATGTCAGACCGATGTCTGCTCCCTGTGGGTTTGCGTTTTATGCACACACACTCCTTAATATATTAATGTCATGGCAGAAAAAACGCGTTACTCAGATGAAGAATTGGTTGAATTCAGAGATCTAATCCTTGAAAAAATTAGATTGGCACAACGTGACTATCAGCAGATGATGGACGTTTTGACCAACAAGGAAGGCAATGGTGTTGACGACACGATGCCGACCTATAAAATATTAGAAGAGGGTTCTATGACTCAGACCCGCGAAGAGCTCACCAATATGGCAGCCCGACAGCAGAAGTTCATACAGGGACTTCAGGCGGCATTGGTGCGCATTGAAAACAAAACCTATGGCGTTTGCCGTGTGACAGGAAAGCTGATCCCTAAAGAACGCTTACGCGCTGTGCCGCATGCCACAATGAGCATTGAAGCAAAGTTGGCAAGCAAGAAACAGTGAGGTGAGGTGGAATGAGAATTGGCTGGGTCGTGGGCTTTTGAAGCGAGTGCCGAATTTTCTGGAGCTACCGCTTGTGCTATGCCAGTTCCCCGTTAGCCCTCATTGACAAATTTGATAGAAAAGACAGATTACGATTCAGCAGGGTTTTTTAGAAAAAAAGACCTCTGCTGAATTAGTCATGTAATGGCGTAAACAAATTCTGAGTTCAATCCTCTTGGTGTAAAATGTTTACTACCAGTTGTTTGCGTACTATTAGAATGTAATGGTTGAATGGGGGAGAGAATATATTGGCCTGTCTCGTTCAGCATAGAGGGAATATAAAAAAACATTGCCTGCTTCGTTCTTGGAAACGCGTTGAGAATTAAATGTCAAACAATAAGATCATAAATACAATGGATGATAAAATTGCGATCCGCCGCCGTGTGGTGATGTCTGTCGGAGTGATTGCTTTGGTGCTTGTCATAGACCAAATCATAAAAATCGCCGTCAAGACACACATGTGGGTCGGAGAAAGAATCTCGGTGACAGATTGGTTTCAGATATTCTTTACGGAGAATAAAGGGATGGCATTCGGACTGGATTTTTTCGGAACCTTCTTCTTGGCGCTGTTTCGTTTGGTGGCAGTGGTTGGATTCAGTTATCTGCTTGCAAAACTCATCAAGAAAAAAGCACCGTATGGCTTGGTGGTCTGTTGGGCTTGCTTGATAGCCGGTGCTGCCGGCAACATCATCGACAACTGCTTCTATGGCCTGATATTTTCTGAAAGCGGCATCTGTCAGGGGCCGGTGTCTACTTTTGTCGATTGGGGAGAAGGCTACGGCTCGTTTCTCTCGGGCCGTGTTGTCGACATGTTTTATTTCCCGTTGTTTGATTGGCCAGACTGGGTGCCCTTCGTTGGTGGCGGCACTTTCTTTGGAGCAGTGTTCAATTTTGCAGATGCCTCAATCAGCTGTGGCGCTGTGGCGTTGTTGCTGTTCTATCATAAATATCTGAATGCGGAATATATGTTCGATAAGAAATTTGAAGAACCGTCTCCCCGTAAAGACGAACAATAACATGAACCCAATGATGCAAATATTTTGTGACATCAAGCGCAGTCGGTGTGTCCTTCAGAATTGTTTGGCATTGATTTTGCTTGTCGTATGCCTGTCGGCCTGCAAGTCTGATGTTCCAGAGGATGTGCTTGACAAGCAGATGATGGAACGCGTGCTTTATGATTACCATGTGGCCCAGAGTCTGGGCGGAAACAAAAGTGCGGAGCAGGTGACACATCAGACAGACATAAGTTATAATGAGAATTATTATCTGAAGTCCGTTTTAGAGAAATATCATCTGTCGCAGGAAGATTTCGACCGCTCTTTAGCGTGGTATTCCCGCCATAGCGAAGAACTCTTCGACATATATAAGCACCTCAACGAACGCCTCTCTGCCGACATCGGTGCAGCGCCTTCCGCAGACGCTATGTATGCCAATGCGTTGACAACAGACACGCTTGACATTTGGCGCGGTTCTCGTGCCTGGTTGTTGTCGTCTGTTGGACAGAATGTCGCCTCGTTTGAGCAAGAATGCGATACGGCCGTTCATGCCGGCGACCGACTGATGCTCCGTTTTACGTCAAATTGGATCTACAGAGAAGGCATGAAATCGGCAATTGTTTGCCTTGCCTTGAATTATGCCAATGATTCAACCGCCGTTTCTGTCTTGCCGGTATATGGTTCTGGCTCTCAGGAGTTGAGCGTCAGTGTCGGGGCGAAACCGCTGAAAAGCATTTCTGGTTATGTTTACCAGCAGGCAGTCTGGGATTCCAAACCCAAACTTTGCATCATTACAGGTGTTTCTCTGATTCGCTTCAGAAACAAAACTCAGCCGGCAGCAGATGATGCTTCTTCTGGAGATTCTGTGCGCGACGAGAAAGCCGATCGCCTGAAGGGGGAGCGCGTCTTGCGCGACAGTTTGTTGCGCAACGATAGTCTGCAACGGGTGGGACACCATTTCAAGTGATGGTGAACACCGAAAAAGGCCGCTGACGTTTTCCTTTCGAGCATTTTTGATAACCTGCTTAGTAATGGTGAAAGAATAAGTTGAGCAATTTAGACAGGGCATAAGAAATAATTCCTTACTCCACAAAATTGGTCAAGTTTTTTTGCCATTACTAAAAACTATAGGACGCCCTATATGAAAGTTGAAAATACACGAGTGTCTCGCATCGCCGTTTCCCGCTTGCATCTGTCCAACGGAGAAGTTAGGAAAAACCAGGTGTTGGAATTTGATGTTAAGACAAAAAAAATTGTCAGGTTTTATCCGTTGGAGCAGGAGATTGCTTTCACGGAGTGGCGCGGTGGAGATTATTTCTTGCCGTAAAAGATTCGTGAAAACATGCTTGGCCGTTGTTGGCAAGGCGTGTCCCATCCGTTGCAGCTTATAATAATGTAAAATAAATCCAGTCACCGTTATTTGAGAGGTGATGTATATGTAGAAAAATATGAATCAAGACGAACTTCAGCAGAATCCGTTTTCATTGATAGCCGATTTTGACGGCGACATATCAAGTCTTTTCGACAAGGAGATTGAAGAAATTTTGCCCGTGTTGCCATTACGCAATATGATGCTTTTCCCTGGCGTTGTCGCCCCTGTTTCCGTAGGTCGCGAATCTTCCCGCAAACTGGTGCAGCAGGCCGTGAAATCAGGCAGTTTGATTGCCGTGACAACACAGCTCGACTCCACTGTTGAGACGCCGACGGCCAAGGATTTGTATCCCATTGGCGTTGTTGCCAAGGTTATGCGTGTCATTGAATTGCCTGATGGTGTGTTGACCGTTATCTTGCAGAGCTATTCACGTTTCAGATTGGGGGAAGTGACACGTATGAAACCATATATGCGTGCCCATGTCGAGAAAATTCCAGAAATCCTTCCGGAAGCAGACGATCGTGAATATACGGCACTGGTTGACACCTGCAAGGACTCCACGATACGCCTCATACGCATGAGCGACACCGTGAGAGACGAGGCCGCTTTTGCCATCCGCAATATCAGTAACCCGATTTTCCTCATCAGTTTCATTTGCACGAACCTTCCTTTCCCCATAGAGGAAAAGTCTGAACTGCTCGCCATCAACGATGAAAAAGAGAGGGCTTTCAAACTCCTTTCCATCTTGAATCGCGAAAGCCAGTATGCTACGTTGAAGCGCAACATACAAAACAGAACGCGGGAAGATCTCGATCAGCAGCAGAAAGAATATTTCCTGCAGCAGCAAATCAAGAACATACAGAGCGAATTGGGCGATGATTCGCAGAACGATGACGTCCGCGAAATCATGGAAAAAGCCAAGTGGCTCAAGATGCCCGACAAAGTGGCTGCAACATTCAACCGAGAAGTCGAGAAGCTCAAGCACATCAATATGCAAAGCCCCGACTACAACGTCCAGTTGAATTATCTCCAGACGCTCGTGTCGTTGCCGTGGGGAAAAGATACCAAGGATAACCTCAATATCAAGAATGCCGAGCGCATCTTAAACCGCGACCACTACGGAATGGAGAAGGTCAAGGAGCGCATTTTGGAGCATTTGGCCGTTTTGCGTGTCCGCCAGGATATGAAGGCCCCGATATTGTGCCTTTATGGTCCTCCGGGAGTGGGCAAGACCTCTTTGGGAAAAAGCATAGCCGCCGCTTTGGGCCGGAAATATGTCAGAATATCCTTGGGAGGTGTTCACGATGAAGCCGAGATTCGCGGCCACCGCCGCACGTATGTCGGGGCGATGCCTGGCCGCATCATCAAAAGTCTCATCAAAGCCGAGACAGACAATCCTGTGTTCATTTTGGATGAAATCGACAAGGTTTCTCAGAATAATTACAATGGCGACCCGCAGTCTGCCCTGTTGGAGGTGCTTGACCCCGAGCAAAACAACACGTTCCACGATAATTTCCTGGATCTCGACTATGATTTGTCGAAGGTGCTGTTCATTGCCACGGCAAACAATTTGAACACGATTCCTGGGCCGCTGCTTGACAGAATGGAACTGATTGAAGTGGAAGGCTATCTGACCGAAGAGAAAAAAGAAATTGCGCGTCGTCATCTCATTCCGAAGGAACAGAAAATGATGGACTTCGGTGCGCCGCTTCGCATCTCTGCGCCAGCAGTGGAATATATCATTGAGAAGTACACCCGCGAAAGCGGTGTGCGCCAGTTGGAAAAGCAGATCGACAAGGTGTTCCGCAAAACGGCCTATCTCACAGCCGTTGAAGGCAAAATGCCGTTTGAAAATGCGCCTGTCAAACCGCAGGATGTTGAGAAACTCTTGGGCAAACCCATCTTCAGCCGCGACAAGTATCAGGGCAATGAATATGCAGGCGTTGTCACCGGTCTTGCCTGGACGGCTGTCGGCGGAGAAATCCTCTTCATCGAAACCAGTTTGAGTCGCAGCAAAGCGCCGAGACTGACGCTGACAGGAAATCTGGGCGACGTGATGAAGGAGTCTGCTATTTTGGCGCTGGAATATGTCAAAGCCCATGCGTCGATGCTGGACATTGACTACCGTCTGTTTGAGCAATGGAGCGTTCATGTCCATGTGCCAGAAGGCGCAACTCCCAAGGACGGTCCGTCGGCAGGCATCACGATTGCCACTTCCCTGGCTTCAGCCTTCACTCAGCGTAAGGTGCGTGCAAACACAGCCATGACCGGCGAAATAACCCTTCGCGGCCGCGTGCTTCCTGTTGGCGGCATCAAGGAAAAGATTTTGGCTGCCAAACGTGCCGGCATCAAAAACATCATCATGAGCAAGGAAAACGAGAAAGACATCCAGGAGATAAAATCCAGCTATGTCGACGGTTTGCAGTTCTTCTTTGTGGAAAATGTTCAGGATGTGTTTAACATTGCCTTGCTCAAGGAGCGCGTTGACAATCCGCTTGACTTAACCATCAAGGAAGAGCCGGCAGAAAACAAGTGATGCCAGAGCCGTCTCTGACCATCAGATGGCCTGCTTGACATGAAAATACTAATTTATGAAATTTGAATTACAACATACAGACACGACAAGTTCTGCCCGTGCTGGTCTGATTACAACGGACCACGGGCAGATTCAAACCCCCATATTCATGCCCGTCGGCACCTTGGGTAGCGTCAAGGGCGTTCATTTGCGCGAACTGAAAGACGACATCCAGGCCCAGATTATATTGGGAAACACCTATCATTTATATCTGCGCCCAGGATTGGATGTCATTGAGCGTGCAGGCGGCCTCCATAAGTTCAATGGATTCGACCGCCCCATGCTGACAGACAGCGGTGGCTTTCAGGTATTTTCGTTAACAGGCATCAGAAAACTGAGCGAGGAGGGATGCGAATTTCGTTCACACATCGACGGAAGTAAGCATTTCTTCACGCCCGAGAAAGTGATGGACATCGAGCGTACAATCGGCGCAGACATCATGATGGCGTTCGACGAATGCCCTCCTGGCACAGCTGATTTCTCCTATGCCAGAAAAAGCCTTACGCTGACCCACAACTGGATGAAGCGCTGTTGGAAACGTTTTCATGAAACGGAGCCGAAATACGGCTACCACCAGTCGCTCTTCCCCATCGTGCAAGGTTGCGTCTATAAAGACCTGCGTCAAGAAAGTGCGCGTTTCATGAGCGATTTCAACGCAGAGGGCTATGCCATTGGCGGCTTGGCCGTTGGCGAGCCTGCCGAAGTGATGTATGATATGATAGAAGTGGTGAACGACATCCTGCCGCAAGATCGTCCGCGCTACCTGATGGGCGTGGGCACTCCCGTCAATATCCTGGAGGGCATTGAGCGCGGCGTGGACATGTTCGATTGCGTGATGCCCACAAGAAACGGACGCAATGCCATGATTTTTACGGCAGAGGGCATGATCAACATGCGCAATGCAAAATGGAGCACTGATTTTTCTCCCGTCGACTCCAACGGCCACTGCTTCGTTGATACCCAATATTCAAGGGCTTATCTCCATCATTTGTTCAAGGCGAAGGAATTGTTGGCCATGCAGATTGCCAGCATCCATAATCTGGCCTTCTATCTGTGGCTCGTCAGAGAAGCCCGCCAGCAGATACTGGCCGATAACTTCGCTTCCTGGAAAAAGGAAATGGTGGAACGCCTGTCACGGCGCCTGTGATTTTTCAACGGACGCTGTAAGGGTGTTCTATAAATTAGCTTGAGCTGATTTTACATTTATCGCGAAGCAGATTGTTGTATTTCAAAGACGAGCATAGCGAG
>OHLK01000238.1_pt1 | contig 15035 bp, 10 predicted proteins | sample 1569041 | NCBI WGS metagenome assembly OHLK01 (sample SAMEA3879573, study PRJEB24766) | human gut metagenome | biome: human-associated habitat; feature: feces | place: USA | collected 1985/1987 | reverse complement strand
TGGATAGTATAAACTAATTTTGAACACCTACTTATCCTCTGCGGAGGGTTAATTATTCTCTGCGAAGGACGAATTATTCTCTGCGTGAATTATATCCAAGCCTTCTTGCGGAACACACCATAGCAGATGAAAGTCACCACGATGGTGAAGACGATGGTGATGGGGAAGCCCCACCACACTTCTTCCATGCCCGAAATCAAGTTCATACCAAAGATACTTGCCACGAGCGTCGGAATCATGAGGATGATATTGAGGCTCGTCATCTTCTTCATCAAGCCCGACATATTGTTGTTGATGACGTTGGCATAGGTTTCCATCGTCGAGTCGAGGATGTTGGTGTAGATATTCGTTGTCTCCCTCGCCTGGTTCATCTCAATGGTGACGTCTTCAATGAGGTCGGCATCGAGTTCATCGACAGGCAGTTTAAACTTCAGTTTTGAGAGCAGTGTCTCATTTCCACGAATAGACGTGATGAAGTAAGTCAAACTGTCTTGCAGTCGCGACAGCCCCACGAGGTCTTCGTTGTTGATATTGTTGTCGAGCTTATGCTTGGCTTCCTCTATGAGAATGCTGATTTGCTTGAGTCGTTTCAGATACCAAACGGCCGAAGAAAGGAAGAGGCGGAATACAAGGTCTACGGAGTCGGTGAATCCCAAATTGCGCTTCTGCTGATACGACACGAAATCAATCATCATGTTGGTTTCGTAGTTGCAGACCGTTACGCAAACCCCTTTATTGAGGATGATGCCAAGCGGCACCGTGGTGTGGGGCGTGCGCGACCTGACTTCCTTGACATAAGGGATACGCAAGATAATGAGCGACCAGCCCTCATCGTAGTCATAACGTGAGCGCTCGTCTTTATCTCGGATGTCGTCAAGAAAATAATCGGGGATGTGCAGTTCGTTGAAAAGGAAATTTTCGTCGTCTGGCGTTGGGCAAGTCACCTGCACCCAGCAATTGGGCTGCCAATTCTCAAGAGTACGCAGTGTGTGGTCGATGTTCCAGTAGGTTCGCATGTCAAGTTTCTCCCATGTTTAAAAGGACGGGGAAACCTGCCTGATGCTCTTTCCCTGTCTGTTAATCAATATTTTCCGCGTGATAGTCGTCCATTTGGATGATACAATAATGGTTTTCGGCAGCAAAAATAATAATTTATTTTTCGCAGGCAAAGCGTTCCCCCCTAAAAACGGAAGGAAAAAAGTCGCTCCCCACCTGCGGCAACAAGTGGGGAAGGGCGAAAAAGAAACTTCCGCTGGTATTCCCCACCACAAAAGCCTACTTTCCGCCGAGCCAAAGCGCCAGATAGCCCCAAGCGATTTGCGCGGCGAAAAATTCTTCTGCCGTGTCAAAACTGTTCTCTTTCTTACTGTTGAAATAGCGGCCGCTCGTGCTCTGGGATATTTTCTCCAACATGGTATCGGTTCTGGCGGCGGCCCAGGCATAGGCAGAAGGACGGACATTTCTGTCGAGGCGGAACTCATGGGCGAGCACGTCCATCAGCCAATAGTTGGCCTGACGCCCCGTTCCCCAGTCGTTGCCTTCTGGGAAATACATCTTCGACGTGGCTTGTCCGTTTCCATCGCGGCAATAGATGGTGCGTTTCTCCGAGCCAAACGGCAGATTGGTGAGCGCCTGATAAATGATGTCTCCGTTGAAGGTGCTGCTTGCCAACGGCTGCCGACGTGCAAGGCGGTCGAGCAAGACATTGGTGGCGTTGTGCATGAAGGCCACCATATAATCGGGGTGTATGCGATTGTGGTTGACCACCGTGCCGTCCTCGTTCATATTGCTTCCCTGAAGGATTTCCGAGAGAATAACGCCGTCAACGGTTTCATGGCGCTTCAAGTCCGACGGACGCGCATAAGCCGAGATTTGCAGTTCACGGTTCTTCTCAAACCATTGCTGGAAATGCGGATGCCGTGGCAACATATCGCAGGCAATGGTCAGGATGTTGGAGTTCCAGGCATTTTCCTCGGCTTTTGTGTCGCCGGGTGTCACGATGCGTTCCTCCTTGTCTTGATAATAGGGCACCTGATAGCCGATAAAGCGGTCGGCCTCGTGAATGAGCATCTTCAAGACCAATTTTCTCGTCTGCTCCGAGAGTTTGTCCCAAAGGAACCATGCTGCCTCAGCGCCTTGTGCGGCCCAGAGGGCGCTCTGCCACTGGTCGCCCCACCCTTTTTCGCCGCTGTTGGCCTTATGGTGCCAAGCCATCGACGCAATGAGTTTTTCGGTGAAACGCAGCGCTTCCTTCTGGCCAACACCCGTGACCTTCGGCGAACAGATGCCGAGGCGCAACGACATGGCAAGCACAAAAGCCTCATGAGAGACGGGACGTATGTGCTTTTCCTGGCGTCCGCCAAAATCGTAGTAAGTCCCCGTCTGCTGCGTGAAATGCTTCACATCGTTGCGCCACGCATTGAGGGCATATTTGCAGCAATGCTCCAGGATTTGGCGCGTCTTGACACTGACGGAATCCTGTGGCTGACGCTGGCGCCACTGCGACGCCTTGATTTGTTGTACCTTGACTGCGGTTTGGGGTCGTGCTGGCAAAAGGGCAAGCGCAAAGACGGCCGAGAGAACAGCGGCCAGTCTTGAAATATTTGTAAGGAATGATTTCATGTATGGTAAATTGTATGCTTGGTGAGTATATAAGTAGGTATTCAACGGCAAAGATAATTGTTTCCTCTTACAAATTGCTAACTTTGCAACAGATTTACAATACCAACAAGCACATGAACAAGATTTTTACGGTCAACGGCATGAGTTGCGCGGCCTGCGCAGCGCACGTAGACAAGGCCATACGAAGAGTGGATGGCGTGAGAGAGGTGAACGTCAACCTGTTGATGAACCAAGCACAGGTGGATTTTGACGAACAGCAATGCTCACCAGCCGACTTGAAAAAGGCGGTGGACAACATGGGGTTTGAACTAATCATTGACGCTCCGAAGACAGACGCGCCCTCCAGCACCGCGGCAACGGAAACACCCTCAGACACCGCGGCAACGAAGACGGCGGACAACGAAGAGCCCCAGGAAGCGGCGGAAACAGCCAGCGAGGGCAAACCGAAACACGGCCCGATGCTGCGCCGCGCTGCTGGAGCAATTGCCGTTGCCATTCCGCTGGTGGTCTTGAGCATGGCGGAAGGACTCTTTGAGGGCCAAGGACTGGCGGTCTGGCTGCTTGCCACCATATCGCTGGCCGCGTTCGGCCGCGTGTTTTATGCCAACGCCTGGAAGCTCCTGCGTCATGGCACATCTAATATGGACACACTGGTGGCGCTCAGCACAGGCGTTGCCTATCTATACAGCGTTGCCAACCTGCTGTTTCCACAATGGTTCATCAGCCACGGCCTCACGCCGCGCCTTTATTTCGACAGCGCCGGCGTCATCACGGCCTTCATTCTCTTGGGCCGCGCCCTTGAGGAGCGGGCAAAACACCGCACAACATCGGCCATCCGCGCCTTGATGGGCTTGCAGCCGACAATGGTGCAGGCCGTCGGTGCTGACGGAAGTATCGCGCCCCGCGCCATCACGCAGGTTTCTGTTGGCGACTTATTGCTGGCCCGCGCCGGCGACCGCATCGCGGTGGACGGGGAAGTGGTGTCGGGAGCGTCGCAGGTGGACGAAAGTATGCTAACGGGCGAACCCATCCCCGTGGAGAAAACCGTCGGCAGCCAAGTGAGTGCTGGCACGATTAACGGCAACGGAACGCTTTCCTACCGCGCCACTCGCGTGGCCTCCGACACCACGTTGGCCCACATCGTCCGCATGGTACAGGAGGCGCAAAGCAGCAAAGTCCCCGTGCAAGCCCTCGTCGACCGCATTGCCGCCGTCTTCGTCCCGACCATCATCGCTATCGCCCTACTCTCTCTGGGCGTTTGGCTGCTATGCTCGCCAACCGACGGGCTGACCCACGGCATGGTTGCCCTGGTGTCGGTGTTGGTCATCGCCTGCCCTTGTTCGCTGGGCCTGGCCACGCCGACGGCGCTCATTGTCGGCATCGGCCACGGTGCCAAAAAGGGGATTCTGATAAAAGACGCGGCGGCGCTTGAAACGGCACGTCGCGCAGACACGATTGTGTTTGACAAAACGGGAACGCTCACCACGGGCCGTCCATCGGTGGTGGCTTCTTCCTTCACCGACATTCAGAGGGACGCCGCCGCGCTCTGTGCCTTGGAGCGCCGCTCGTCGCATCCTTTGGCGCAGGCCATCGTGAGGGATTTGCAGGGAAATGACGCGCCCGACCTGCCAGTGGCAGACTTCAAGAACCTGCCGGGCAGCGGTCTGTGTGCCACGGTCAACGACCACCGCTACGTGGCGGGGCAGCCAGAAAGGGTGGTCACGCAGGATGTCGGCATCAGCGACGAGCAGAGAGCAAAGATTCGTCAGTGGGAAGAACAGGCCTACACGGTTGTGGCCGTGGTGCGCGATGAGACGGTTGTGGCCGTGGTTGCCATCACCGATGCGATGAAACCGACATCGGCCGAGGCGGTAGCGCGTCTGAAGCGTTGCGGACTGCACACCGTTATGCTGACGGGCGACAGCCAACAGGTGGCAATGCGCGTCGGGAAATCTCTGGGCATCGACGAAGTGAAGGCCCGCCTCCTTCCAGAAGACAAAGCCGCCATCGTCAAGGCTCTTCAGGAAGAAGGCCACGTGGTGGCGATGGTTGGCGACGGCATCAACGACAGTGCGGCACTGGCACAGGCCGACCTCAGCATTGCGATGGGCAGCGGCAGCGACATTGCCATGCACACGGCGCAGATAACGTTGCTCTCCTCCGATCTCCTACGCCTACCGCAGGCGCTCCGTCTCTCGTCTGTCACCATGCAGACCATCCGCGAAAACCTCTTCTGGGCTTTCTTCTACAACGTCATCAGTGTGCCCGTCGCCGCAGGCATTCTCTATCCCTTCTGCGGCTTCATGCTCAACCCGATGGTGGCGGGAGCAGCGATGGCGCTAAGCAGCGTGAGCGTGGTGGCCAATTCGCTGCGGAGCGGAATGAAGGGGTTGGACTAAATTATGGTACCACCATTACGAACCGAGGGGACCGCCACTTACAACGATAACTCCAACGCCCCTTTGGCCCATTCAATAAAAGTACTTATTTTTGTAGGAAGAAATCTTTGATTACCTAATCATTTATATACGAGCCACCTCCATCAACTCTATGAAAAAGAACCTATTCCTCGTTCTTGCCCTCTGTCTTTTGGGCGCAGTGAACGCAAAAGCGCAGTTGGCAAACGTGTTGCCGAAGCCGCAGATTGTCAGAACGCACAAAGCGGAAAAGCCCTTCAAGCTGAAGCGCTCCGTGGTGCTCTCCGACGCCACCGCCACGCCCCTTCTCCGGGAGGTGCTGACGAAGGCGGGATGCCGCCTCGTGCCGCAGGCCAAGGCCCGCATTGACGTGGAAATCGTGGACCGCCTGCCCAACGTTTATGATTACCCCCTGCACGGCTTCCCCTGCGAGGGCTATGCGCTCGACATCACGCCAAACAGGGTCACTATCAAGGTGCTTAACGGGACGGGGACCATCCGCGCCGCCCAAACGCTTGCACAAATGGCAGGAGAAGAGGCAACACTTGAGGCGGCGAGCATTGAAGATTGGCCAGCCTTCAAACTGCGCGGCGTTATGCACGACGTGGGCCGCTCGTTCATCAGTTTCGAGGAACTCAAACATGAAATTGACCTGCTCTCGCGCTTCAAGGTCAACACGTTCCACTGGCACCTGACGGAAAACCTCGCATGGCGCTTCGAGGTGAAGGCTTTCCCCTGCCTCACGCAGGCGGCCTACGCCGTGAGAGAGCCGGGGCGTTTCTATACGCAGGCGCAATGTTCCGAACTGGAAGCGTATGCCGCCGAACGCGGCGTGACCATCATTCCGGAAATCGACATGCCGGGCCATAGCCAGGTGTTTACGCGTAGCATGGGCTTCGACATGCAGACGGAAGAAGGCCGCAAAGCCTTGAGAGTGATTCTCAAGGAAGTGAGACGCACTTTCCCGCGGGCGCCCTACATCCACATCGGCGGCGACGAGGTGACGGTCAAGCCGGGCTTTCTTGAAGAGATGGCTGCTTTCGTGAGAGACACACTGCGAAAGAAAGTCGTCGTTTGGAACCCGATACGCGCGGTGCGCATCAGCAAGGAGATTGCCGACATGACGCAGATGTGGTCGACAGCGGGTCGCGTCGTGGAGGGCATGCCCAACATCGACTGCCGGTACAACTACATCAACCACTTCGATGTCTACGCCGACCTGGTGGGCATTTTCAAGAGCAACATCTATTACGCCGACCGCGGCAACGAAAACCTGGCGGGCGCCATCACGGCCATTTGGAACGACACGAAACTGCCCTCGCAGCGCGACATCATCCAGCAAAACAACTTCTACGCCAACGCGCTCGCCACGGCTGAAAGGGCCTGGCAAGGAGGCGGCAAGCAATATATTGAGCAAGGAGGCACGACGCTGCCCAACGAGGACGAAGAACTGGCAGCGTTTACGGACTTCGAGCGCCGTTTTCTTTTCCACAAGGCGCACACCCTCGCCGCTGAACCTGTGCCTTACGTAAAACAGACCAACATCCATTGGCGCATCACGGAGCCGTTCCCCAACGATGGCGACGCAGGCAAGACGTTCCCGCCGGAAACCATTGCGCAAGACCCTCTGCCCACCGTTTTCAACTATGAAGGGAAGACCTACGGCAGCCGCTTGGCCACGGGTGGCGGCATCTATCTGCGCCATATCTGGCACCCCAAAGTCCCCTCGTTTTTCGAGCAGCCTGCCAACGGGCAGACGGCCTATGCCTGGACCTACGTGTTCTCGCCGAAAACACAAACGGTGGGCGCACAGATTGAATTTTACACTTATAGCCGCTCGGGCAACGAATACAGCCCGACAGTGGGAAAATGGGACCGCCGCGGTTCGCAGGTCTGGGTGAACGGAGTGCCTCTGCCAGCGCCCTTCTGGAAGCGGGTTGATACAAAAATCCTGCAAGACCAAGCCGAAGATGGACTGACAAACGAGAATTTCACGTCGCGCCCTCCTGTGCCAGTCAAACTGAAAAAGGGATGGAACAAGGTGGTGCTGAAACTCCCGCACGCTAACAATGGAGGAACGGGACGCGACAAATGGCAATTCACCTTCGTTCTGACAACGCCCAACGGAAAAGACGCCGCACCAGGACTCATCTATAGTCCGGAGCGACGGAAATAAGAGAAGTATTCCATCTACTTATAAAAACGCCACCCCAACAATGAATCCACCTCTTTCACATCCCCACGTTCTCCCCACTGGAAAAAAACGCCCCGCCATCGCCCTGATCATACCCAACACGCTGACAGCTCTGGGCCTTGCGGGCCTGCTGACGCGCATGGTGCCCCATGCCGAAATCGCCCTCTTCCACGACTTCCGAGAGGCGGAAGCGGAAACGGAGCGCGGAAAGGCGTTTTTCCATTATTTCACCACCGCGTCCGTTCTCCTGAACCACGCCGCGTTTTTCCTGCGCCATCAGCAGAAAACCATCGTGCTGGTCCACGGCGATGACGTCCGCCATCTGCCGCAGGGCTTCCACACGCTCAATGTCCTGCAAAGCGAAAAAGAGCTCGTCCGCGCCTTTCTCCTTCTGGCGGAAGGGGCGCACAACCGTGGCGGAAGAATCCCCGACTCTGTGCGCGAAGCACAAGGGGAACGCGATGTCGCGCATCTGCTGACGCCACGTGAACGCGACGTGCTACGCCTGCTCGTGGAGGGAAACACGAGCAAGGAAATCGCGCACACGCTGGGCGTGGAAATCTCCACCGTCATTTCCCACCGCAAGAACCTGGCAGAGAAAATGGGCACAAAAAACATGGCGGCCCTCACCATCTTTGCCGTGACACACGGCATCGTGAAGGCGGAAGATATATAAGTTGGGATTACTAAAAAGCAGATTTAACAGATTGACATGAAAATCCTTGTATCAGACGAAATAGAAAAAGTGTGTCCTTCCTTTGTTGGGGCACACGTGGAGGTTTCTGTTCGCAACACGCCTTATTCCGAAGGTCTGTGGAACGAAATCAACCGCTTGGAGCAGCAGTTCCGGGCCACGCTCACCACCGAGACGCTAAAGGACATTTCGGGCATTGCGGCCACGCGCCGCGTTTACCGCGCCTGCGGCAAAGACCCCTCACGCTATCGCCCTGCCGCGGAAGCGCTCATCAGGCGTATGCTGCAAGGGAAGGAACTTTACCAAATCAGCACACTGGTGGACTTGGTGAATCTGGCGAGCATCAAATTTGGCTACAGCATCGGCGGTTTTGATGCCGAAAAGTTTGAAGGCGACACGCTGACGCTGGGCATCGGCAAGGCGGGAGAGCCTTACGAGGGCATCGGGCGCGGACTGATCAACATCGAAGGACTGCCCGTTTACCGCGACTCGCGCGGCGGCGTGGGAACACCGACGTCGGACAACGAACGCACGAAAATCGACCTCAACACGACGCACCTCCTGGTGCTCATCAACGGCTACGACGGCAACGAAGAGAGCGTACGCGCCAACGCGGAATTTCTCATCCGCCTGGCGTGTGACTTCTGCGAAGGACACGACGCGAACTATTATATTTACAGATAAGTTTTCTCCCCAAAACTCCCCCAAACACCCCCACACGGATGAACGACAATACCACTCTCATGCGTCAATGGATTGACCAACTGAACAAGGCTTCGGAGGCCTACTACAACGGACAGGGCGAACTCATGACCGACTACGAATGGGACGCTCTCTTCGACAAACTCAAGGAAATGGAACGCCAAACGGGCATCACGCTCGAAGGCTCGCCGACGGCAAAGGTCTCGGAAGACAACATCACGGGGCAGAAGGAGGAACACGAATTTGCGGCCCTCTCGCTGGCCAAGACGAAAAGCACGGCCGAACTGGCGAAATGGGCCGAAGGGCGCCCCGTATGGCTCTCGTGGAAACTCGACGGACTGACGCTGGTGGTGACCTACGACAACGGCCGCCTGACGAAGGTGGTGACGCGCGGCAACGGCCACACGGGCACCAACATCACGCACCTCGCCCCCGCCATCGCGGGCATTCTCTCCGAAATCGCGGACAAAGGGCACGTGGTGGTGCGCGGCGAAGCCGTCATTTCCTATCAGGACTTCGAAATCTTCAACATGGAGAACGACGAGGCGTATGCCAACCCCAGAAACCTCGCCTCTGGCTCGCTCACGCTAAAGGACATCAACGAGGTGCGCCGCCGCCACATCCAATGGATTGCCTTCACGCTCGTGCATGCCGATGAAGCCCCGCAGTCATGGGGCGCACGCATGGACCTTTTGGCGGCATGGGGCTTCACGACGGTGGAACGCCAACTGGTGGAGCAACCAACTGAGGAGGCCATCAACGACATGGTGGACCACTTCTCCCGCCGCGTTACGGAGCGCGAGAACCCCTACCCCGTTGACGGCCTCGTTGTCACCTACGACGACACAGCGTATGCCGCCACCGGTTCCGTGACGGGACACCACGCCACGCGTGCCGGCCTCGCCTTCAAATGGCAGGACGAGAGCGCCGCCACGCAGCTCGACCATATTGAGTGGTCGTGTGCCGCCTCCACGATTTCTCCCGTGGCGGTGTTCAGCCCGGTGAGTCTCGAGGGCACCACCGTGAAGCGGGCCTCGCTCTGCAACATCAGCGAATGTGAGCGCCTGGGCATCGGCGGCCGTGGCACGATGCTCTCGGTCATCAAGGCCAACAAGATTATCCCGAAGGTGGTCGATGTCTCCCACCGCGAAGGCGTGCTCGACATCCCGGCGTCCTGCCCCGTCTGCGGCGCACCAACAACGGTGCAGACGAGCATGAGCGGCACGAAGACGCTTCATTGCACCAACGCAAAATGCCCTGCCAAGCAGCTGCGCAAATTCGCACGTTTCGTCTCGAAGGCGGGTGCCAACATCGACGGCATCAGCGAGCAGACCATTGCGAAATTCATCAACCTCGGATGGGTCAGCGACTATGCCGACCTCTATCATCTCCACGACCACGCCCTGGAGCTTTCCATGATGGAGGGCTTCGGCCGCAAATCGGTGAGCAACATGCTACGGAGTCTGGAGAAGGCCCACAAGGTGAAGGCCCGCAACCTGCTCTACGCACTCTCCATTCCTCTCTGCGGCGCCGACGTCTGCAAACGCCTGCTGGCCGCATACCCTCTCAATGAACTGGCAACGCTGGCCGCGACCACCGACGACACGGAATTCTTCGCACACATCGACGGCATCGGTCCTGAGAAGTCGGCCGCCGTGGTGGGCTGGTTCCACGACGCAGCCAACAACGCATCTGCCGCCCGCCTGCTCGACCTTTTGGAGGTGGAAGAGGAGAAAACGGAGGCGGCGGGAACACGTTGCGACAAACTGACGTTTGTCATCACGGGCGACGTCCACCATTACAAAAACCGTAACGAACTAAAAGCCTACATCGAAAGCCAAGGGGGAAAGGTGACGGGGAGCGTCAGCAAGTCGACCAGCTTCCTGATCAACAACGACACGGCTTCGATGTCTTCAAAAAACAAAAAGGCACACGAACTGAACATCCCCATCATCAGCGAGGAGGAGTTCATAAAACAGTTTACGGAATAAAACACCCTACCTGCTACCCGAGTAAGAACTGGTGGCAGGTAGGGCTTTTTGTTACAGTCCCTATACTTGTCAGCGAACGCGGGACGAGGTACGACCGAACGTGGGACGAGACGCGACCGAACGTGGGACGAGACGCGATCGAACGCGGGAGGGCGTTCGCTAAAAAGCCTTAGGGAAGAAACGGCGAGGAGCTATTTCTCGGTGTGCGAAAAGGGAATCAGGACTTTGGAAGGGGAAGACGCTGTGCTTTGAAAAGGGGATGACGCAGCTGGCGGGGTAAAAGTATCTCACGCCAGGGAAGACGGAACACGGAGGCGGAAGAGGGAGCCTGCGCAATGAAAGAGAGAAACGCACCGGCCCTGAGTGGAGGTGCGAAAAAGCGGTGGCAAGCGGTGGGAAACGGAAGGGAAAAGGACAGCACGGACAAAGCGTTCTGCCATCCTTATTTGCCAAGATAAAACATAATGAGTGGATTTGTGCAATCTCAAGCAAGGTAATATGGAAGAAACGGAGGAATACCACATGAATTTTGTAATTTTGCAGTCCGTTTAGTAATGGTAAAAGAATAAGTTGTGCAATTTTGACCTATATTTTTGTTGGTTTTGGAATTTGGAAGAGGGAACATAGCCGGACTATGTGACCGATGACAAATTCAAAAAACGGCAAAAAGACAGGGTATAAAGATATAACTCCTTACTCTTCAAAATTACACCATTACTTAAGAATAGGCACTGAATATCTACGGGATACTCCACTACTATGAAGAACCACTTCTTGGCAGCGCAGCCAGTTCTATGGAAACAGATTATCACATAGTACAACAAACATAAATATGACACAAACGAACCAGAACAGCGAACAAGTGCTGAGACACAAACTCGACCTGCTGCTCCGAACGGGCCAACTGCTCCTTGAAAGCGCAGCAGACACCAACCGCGTGATGCGAAACATGAAACGTACGGCTGCTTTTCTCGGACTGCCCGAAGAACATCTGCACATTTATGTCACCTACAACATGCTGATGGTGAACCTCAGCGACGCCGAACACTCTTTCTCGAAATTCCAGCGCTGCGACAAGCATGGCATCAACATGACGACCATCTCGCTCGTGAGCAAGCTTTCTTGGAAGGCCATCCGTGAGGACTATTCCATTGAACGCTATGAGGAGGAACTGGAGAAGATCAAGAACCGCCCGAGAAACTATACGCCGTGGCAGGTGGCCATCGGTACGGGTTTTGCCTGCGGCGGCTTCTGCATTCAGTTTGGCTGCGACTGGATGGCTTTCCTCTATGCTTCGCTGGCCGCCTGTCTGGGTATGCGTCTGCGCGGCAAACTGGTTGAAATGGGCATGAACGCTTACATGAGTATCGCCACGGCGGCTTTTGTCTCAACAATTCTGGCTTGGGCCTCGATGTTCCTGCCGTCGACCTGGACCACCACCCCGCTCCACCCGCTTTTGGCCTGTGCCTTGTTTATCGTGCCGGGAGTGCCTTTGATCAACTTTGTGGACGATATGCTTGACAACTATATCCAGGTGGGCCTGACGCGTGCCATCAACACGTTCCTCATGCTGGCGGCCATGACTTTCGGCATTGCGTTCTTCCTGAAGGTGTCGAACTTCGACTTGGCACAGTTCCAACACATCTCGATGATTCCGCACCATGAATACTGGGAATATGCCGTAGCGGCTGCCATCTCAGCCATGGGTTTCTCCATGATTTTCAACATCCCACGTCGCCTGCTTTGGGTGGTTGCCATCGGCGGTATCATCGCTGTCTGCACGCGCAACTTTGTCAACCTCGGCCCGAGCAACGACAACATCGGTCTCGACATGGGTCTCGCCATCGGTTCCTTGGCTGGCTCAGCCCTTATCAGTTTGATTTGCGTGAAGGCCGTCCACTGGTTCCACGTGCCCAACCACGTCATCTCCATCCCGAGTGTCATCCCGATGGTGCCGGGCGTACTGATGTACCGCGCCTTGGTGGGACTGATTGAGATGAATGGTGTTGTCGGCGAACTGACCGACGCCGTGAAATTCGGTATGGGTTCTGGTCTGACCATCATGTGCATCGCGCTGGGCGTGGCCATCCCCAACATCTTCGCCCGCCGCTTCATCGCTGCCGACCGACAGAAATTGCTGAAGCGCCTCATCGAAGAACGCCGCCAACGCGGACGCTTCGAAAGTTTTGAAGCCATCGACAACGAGAAGCAGGCGCAGAACGTATAAGAAGTTTTACAAATCCTACATACAAAAAGAGCATGCGACACATCATTGGAAAGTGTCGCATGCTCTTTTTATTTGCGAAATAGGGGTTCTGAAAACAGTTTAGAATCGCGCGTCGGCATTTGCCTACAAGCGTTCGTAATCGGCAAACGTGTAAGGCACGGCGTTTTTCTCGTCGGCTTCGTGGCTTTCCGAGTCTGTCAAACGCCATTCCATAGGATCGAACTCTGGAAAGAAGGCATCGGCGTGTTCTGGCGTGGCCTCAACATGGGTGAGGCAAAGGCGGTCGGCCATTGGCAGGGCTTCCGCATAAACGCTCTCGCCGCCGATGATATAGATGTCTTCTTCGGGCGCACAAGCATCGAGCGCCGCCTGCAAGGAAGGGAACACTTCGGTGCCCTCAAAGGAAAGACCTTCCTGGCGCGTGAGCACGATGTTGCGGCGATTTGGCAAGGCACCTTTCGGGAGCGACTCAAAAGTGCGGCGCCCCATAATGATGGTGTGTCCCGTGGTGAGGGCTTTGAAGCGGCGCAAGTCGGCCGAGAGATGATAAAGCAGTTTGTTTTGATAGCCAATGGCGCGGTTGGCAGCCAAGGCACAGATGATGGTCAGCATGGTCTGATGGGGTTTGAAAATGGGATGTGGTTTGCAGGGAGTTTGACGAGAAGAAGAGCAGAAGGGCGGACGCTTTCCGCGAGGAATGTGACCGAAGGCGTTACGAATTGGATTTACGGAACGTTTCTCACGCCTGTCTGCCCGTCAAACGGAAACCTTTGCGAGAATGTGTGGATATGGGTCGTAGCCCTCCAACTCGAAATCTCCATAGCGGAAACTGAAGAGATCTTTGACGTCGGGGTTGATTTTCATCGTTGGCAGCGGGCGCGGCGTGCGCGTCAGCTGCAGGCGGGCTTGGTCGAGATGGTTGAGATAGAGATGGGTGTCGCCCGTGGTGTGGACAAAATCGCCCGGAACGAGTCCACAAACCTGCGCTGTCATCTGCAGCAAGAGGGCGTAGCTCGCGATGTTGAAAGGCACGCCGAGGAAGGTGTCGGCCGAACGTTGGTAGAGCTGGAGCGAGAGGCGGCCGTCGGCCACATAAAACTGGAAGAGGAGATGGCAGGGGGGCAGGTTCATCACGCCGAGGTCGGCCACGTTCCACGCCGACACAATCATGCGGCGCGAATCGGGCGTTTCCTTGATTTGCCGGATTACTTCGGCCAACTGGTCAATGTGGCCACCTTTATAATCGGGCCATGAGCGCCACTGATAACCGTAGATGTGTCCGAGGTCGCCGTTTTCGTCGGCCCATTCGTTCCATATTCTCACGCCGTTTTCCTGCAAATAGCGCACATTGGTGTCGCCGCGCAAAAACCAGAGAAGTTCATGGATGATGCTCTTCAGATGGAGTTTTTTGGTGGTGAGAAGCGGGAAGCCCTCCTCGAGATTAAATCGCATCTGATGGCCGAAGATGCTCTTCGTACCGGTTCCAGTGCGGTCGGTCTTGACAACGCCGTTGTCGAGGATTTCCTGCAATAAGTTGAGATATTGTTTCATGCTTTTGTTGTGTTTCTAAGATGTGAAGCGGGGTTTTCGTTGTCCGCTGAAAGCGTGTGCAGAATGTGTCGGGACGAGGTTTCAGTTTCCCTTGAAAGGTTTGCGCCAGTCGCAGCCTTCTTTCCAGCGGGAGCAACCGTAGGCCGTTTTCCCTTTGATGACTTTTCCTTCGCCGCATTTTGGACATTTGCTGCCCACGCGGACAATTTTGCGCTTAGGTTTCCCGGCAACCGGCGCTTCAGAACGGCTGGCCTCTGCGGCGGCACGGAGGCGCGGCGGCAAGGCGGAAGGCCCCGTTTCTGGCGCTATGCTCACGCGGCGGTTGCTGTTGTCGGAAAGCACCTGAAAAACCACTTCGTTGACCATCTGCTTGAGCTCGTCGACAAACTGGCCAGCGCCATATTCCTTCTGCTCGATGAGGCGTAGCTTGCGCTCCCAGCGTCCGGTGAGTTCTGCGCTCTTGAGAAGTTCTTCCTGGATGAGGTGGATGAGTTCAACGCCAGTCGGCGTGGCCACCAACGTTTTGCGCTGACGGCGTATGTAATTGCGTTTGAAAAGCGTTTCAATGATGGCGGCACGCGTTGAAGGACGCCCAATGCCGTTCTCTTTCAGTGCGTCGCGCAGCTCTTCATCGTCC
>OHLK01000224.1_pt1 | contig 15532 bp, 14 predicted proteins | sample 1569041 | NCBI WGS metagenome assembly OHLK01 (sample SAMEA3879573, study PRJEB24766) | human gut metagenome | biome: human-associated habitat; feature: feces | place: USA | collected 1985/1987 | reverse complement strand
TTCCACCTCTTCCAGTGGCACGTTAAGCACACGAGATACATAGACAGGAGTTATCTCATCCATTCTACCAGACTGGCGTTCCATACCAATCAGATACTCAATGTTTTTCCTGAGGTCGCCAAGGCTGTTGGAGAATGTAGAAGCAACCTTGTCTTCCGCTTTCTTTGCCTTGAAATCATCCAAAGTCTCGCTGCCGTCCTCGCCATACTTCCCATCCTTCGCCTCATAGATAACACTCGGCTCCAGCACCTCCACCGTGTGCCAGACACCGGGCGGAACCACGCAACCGTAATTGCCCACGATGGGGTCAAGAGGTATGCGCTCCGTCTCATTCCCGTCGTCGTCGCAGAACACCTCCACCAGTTTGCCACACAATAGAATCACATTCTCATTGCTATGCGGATGGCGGTGCACCGGCACCACCGTCCCCGGCAGCAACGCATTAAGCATACGCTGCGAATTGTCAGCCGGCGATGTGCGCAAGTCGAAGTTCTGACGCAAGCGCGGATTCTCCACAGCCTGCTCAAAGAGTTTGCCTAAAAAGTCTTTATTTATTTCCATAATCTTTCAAAAACTTGGCATTATTTCTTTATTGAAGTGAGATACTCCTCATGCAAATGATAAAATTTCTTCATGAACAAGATGTATGCCACCGCCAATACGGCCAACGCCCCAGCCATATACAGCCAGTGACAAAGCACGGTGTCGGGGCAGAGATATATAAACCCGAGGGATACCGCCAACTGCAATGCCATATACAACAATGTCACCTTCACATGTCCTATCCTCAACTCATTGGCCATAATCTGAAACGCGTGCTTCCTGTGCGCTTCGCCCAGGTTCTCGTGCAGCATGATGCGGTGGATGATTGTCAGACAGCCATCTACACCATAAACCAAAAGGAATATCAGCCAAGTGACATCCTCTGTCTTGATAATAACATTGCCCAACAGAAACAGCATGACAAACGCAATGCCTATCGACCCCACATCACCGGCAAAGCACTTCGCCTTGCCTTTCGGACGGAAGTTGAAGATGCAGAACACCAGTGATGCCAGAGCGGAAGAAACAATCAGACTCTGTTCCACATAACCGCCATTCGCATTCACGACCGCCAAGGGCAGCAGCACCGCCAACGAATAGCCTGCCGTGATTCCGTTGATTCCGTCCATGAAGTTGATTACATTCGTAGCCCCGACATACACGATGAGTGCCAACAACACGACCCACCACATGTCCCAGTGCAGAATGCCCAACTGATGGAACGCCAACGCCGCAGCCGCAAACTGAGCCACAAGCCTTACAGAGTCGGGCAGAGAGCGGATGTCGTCCACAAAGCTCACCCCTGCCACCAGCGTCAGTCCTGCCAGAAACCACGGATAATGGAACCCGAAGAACGCGCTCCACACCCAAGCCCCAATCAGGAAGATGATGCCACCGCCACGCAACACAATCGTCGTATGCGACGACCTCTGGTTTGGCTTATCAATAATGTTGTACTTGTCCGCAATGCGGAAATACACGAGTTCTGCCCATAAGAGCAGAACGAAAATTAGAATATAAGTTGTCATTGTTTTATTGTTTTCTTTTATTAGGATAGTTATATCTTCGGATCCTTCTCCACCCAATTACTCCAAACCGAACTTATAAGTTCTATCTCCATCGACCGTTGCGAGAAATACTTATATTTCCAGCGCATGCCCAACATGTTTTTAACCATTTGTATGTGAGCCTTCAGACTGTTGCCGTACTTTATGGCATTGTCGGCAATGCGGTAGCAATCATCAAGGAGCATTTTGTCTTGAATCTGCAACATAACATCACCATTCATCCACGGAGCCTTAACCCCACATACTACATATGCCAGACGTGTCATTGATTCGGCAAAAGGTTTAATGTCATTCTTATCACATTCATTCCAAAATTCAGAATCAAAACAATCTGCACTTTTAAGAATCATAGCCCAGTCACAGATATATCGCAACGTGATACCTTCACGCAAGAAATGCCTATGACAATGTTGCAGGAAATAAAGGGCATTGAATCGGTCGCAAGGCTTTTCTAAATAAGAATCGTCAATACATACAGTCGGTTCATTCTCAAGCAACGAACGAAGATATGCCTCAAAACGTTTACGCTGCCTCTTTCCTCTTACAGTGGTGCATATCTTATGATTCTCAACAAAGACATCCTTAAATATGAATGTAGAATGACGATAGTCTTCTCTTGTCACCTTTATCCCCAAGCGCTCAACATCTTGGTTGCCGTCCTCGTACTTACCGCACAGATAGCAGTCCATGTCCGAAGCCAGGCGCTGCTTAGGTTTAGGATAATATTGGGCAAAGGCAAATCCCTTCAACACCAATGTACGTATTCCGCTTTTACGCCAGATAGATGCAAGCTCCATGCTCGATTGCAGCTGCTTGGCATGCCGTTTCTCTATAGACAGTTTCTGACCAAACCATCGCAGCTTTATTCTTGCATCCAATCCTATCGGCGAAAAGCCATTCTTCACTAAGGTTTGCAACCCATCCATCGCAATAGCCGCAACACCTTGCATCATAGCATACTTATAGAGTTTGTTCCAATCAACCGTTTCAGGAAACGTTGTTGGCTTCTCCCCTATCAATGCTATTCTGATGAGCGCATACAGAGCATCTTTAGTTTGGTCCATCAGAGCTTGATACGTTTCAATGAATCTTCAAACGACACAAGCTGATACTCAAAGTTGTACGTTGTCAAGTCCTGCTTATAGTATTGGTTGGCAAACATCTTGCACAGAGGAGTCAAAAAGAAAGAGCCTAACCATACCAACGGATTAAACAAACGTGTACACCACAGAGCGTGACCGTTAGCCTTGGCATAATAGCGCACAATCTCTACTGTGTCAGCGTACTCCTTGTTCTGCAGATGGAAAGTTCCAGCCAGTTGTTGGTCGATAACCTGCTTCACAAATTCACACAGATTGTCTATATACAGCATCGAGCGCTTATTATGCCACAGAGGGAAAATAGGTGTCTTCAATGCCAAACGAGCCAAACGTTGGAAGTTACCCTTACCATTAGTTCCGTAAATCATACAAGGACGAAGGTTTACTACCTTGAAATCGTCCGAAGCCAATTCGTTTAGACCCTTCTCAGCCTGCAACTTCGAGTCGCCATAGAAGTCATTAGGATTTGGCTTGGTGTTCTTGCCAATTACGGTTCCCTCCAGCGACTTGCTTGCATGATATACAATCTGCGAGCTCATAAATACAAACTGCTTAACACCCGAAGCCTTAGCATGCTTGGCAATCTCAACAGTCAGGTCACGGTTCACCTTATAATACAATGGAGCCATCTCTGGCTTGGGGTCGACATGGGCTATACCAGCCACATGAAACACCACATCATACTTAGTGAAGTCGGCGTTCTTCCAAGCATCATTCATAGTGTCCACCGTGTCTACATTATATTCGCCCTTATTACGAAGCAACCATATCTCCACAGAAGTACCAATAAAACTATTGGCACCAGTTATCAGTATATTCTTCATTACGATTATTATATTGTTACGTTAATACAACTTTTCTATCTCTTTCCAAATTATTCTGCTGTCATAGTTATCCACAACCCACTTGCGTCCGTCCTTGCCATCAATGGCATTGTCGAGTCGAATCATATCCATCTTCTTTGCCAAATCATCGGCACCGTTATCAACAAACAATCCGGTCTTGCCGTCAACTATAGAGTCGCAACATCCCGTGACACGTGTAGTTACAACAGGTTTCTCCATAGACTGAGCCTCAAGCACACCCGTAGGGAAACCTTCTCTATACGACGCAAGCACATACACATTCATCATAGCATAATAGTATTCCATACCACCATTTATGAAACCAGTATATATTATGCGAGGATCATTATCAATACGGTTCTTCACATCATCAGGCAGAGCGTCGCGCTTCTCAAACATGCCAACCAACAACAGCTTGCAGTTGTCAGCATCCTTCAGCTTGTCAAAAGCACGCACCAGCTCAATAATACCCTTGTCGCGTACCATACGACCGGAATAACCTATAACGAAATCATTATCATTAATGCCATACTTCGCTTTCAGTTCGTTTAGTCGAGTCTTGTCAATGTTTGCAGGATTAAAGTGACCTTGCGTATCAATACCATTACATGTGCCCTTGCTCAATATCATCTGCTTCTTAGCAGGAGCAAGCCTATCCTCGATACTCCTTTTAAGCACCGACGGACTGACACAAACAATCTGCGTAGCGCAAGCCGATGTTATTCTGTCTACTGTCTTCAGTATACTACGCTTCAATCCATGACTCGTCTCGTATACCAGTCCATGTCGGAAGTATATACGTTTAGGCACTCTGCACAGCCATCCGGCAATCATCGCCAGCAACGCCCCCTTTGGTGTATGCCCCACAACGATGTCAATCTTTTGCTTTCTGATAAACTTGCATATCTGCCATATACTCGCCAAGTCTTGCTTTATTGATATACTCCGATTCACCGGAGTCTCAATATAGTTGAAGCCTTGCTTCTTGGCATAGTCGGCCAAATACTCACTTGGGCTACAGACAACATTCATCTTATAGCCACGTTCCTTGAAATACGTAAACTGGTCTCCGATAAAATAAGGGAGAACAAAGTAGATGTTAACTACGTGAAGGATATTCATAAAAAACAATACACCTTAGGGCAGACTCTTCTATACAGAAAAGCCTACCCCTAAAACTATTATAAAAATATGTATTTATATGTATGCGTTAGTAGAATTATAAAACCCTACTCCACCAACAAAAAACAAATAATAAAATAAAAACTTCTAAGGAAAGAACTCTTACCTGAACTATTTGCCCCAAGTAAAATGTTCACTGGCTTTATTTGAATCCACCCCGTATCTTTAAGACTGCGAAAGTTCTCAATTCGTACATGTGTTATCATATTTGATACTTTTTTCTTTACATTTTACATACATTTTATTATAAAAATCTATCTATTATCTCACTTTGCTGTTTATAAGTTCCAATAATACTTAATTGTAAATTCTTGTCCATTTGATCATATGTAGAATATCATTGAAAAAATTATCAGCATAAAGGCTCATATTTTCAATATTACATCTAAAACTATTTGGTACTTTACATCTACATTTTTTTGATTACGTCTTGCTATCATTAATGAATCAAGATGAAGCTTTGCCAAAGTGAACGATATTACACTCTTTATATAACTCTTAAATATCAGTTTTTTTAATAAAGATACGTTTTTATTATCAGACTTGATAAAATCACGATACATTCTACGCAAAATTTTCATTCTGCTAAGATAGGTATTCAACTTGAATACACAAGGATCACGATAAAACATTAAGGGAGAGTCGATAGTAGAATAATTACAACCAGAAAAACCCCTAATCCACAGATTATGATCCTCTGCACCATTATATGCTTCATCATAGTAATACTTTCTAAAGAAGTTTATACGACCACAGACTGTTGGATGAGCAAAACAAGTTCCAATATACAATTTATCCTTAGAAAGTTGACATGTGTTATATTTTCTAAAACCAATAATCTTAGTCTCATCGTCTACTACAACAATAGAAGACCCTACAACATCCACGTTGGGATGTGAATACAAGAATCGAACTTGTTCTTCAACACGATTGGGAAACATGATGTCATCGCCATCCATTCTGATAAAAAAATCCCCTTTTGCCATATCTATTTGCTGATTTAAGCGATAGCTGATACCATGATTCTCACCATCAACAATCAACTTTATACGCGAATCATTGAATTTACGAATCTCATCAACAGTATTATCCGTAGATCCATCGTCTGTTATTATAAGCTCAAAATTCGTATAAGTTTGTGCCAACACAGACTTAATCGACAATGCTATAAACCTCCCTACATTATAGCAAGGTATTCCTATTGTAACTAAAGGTGTATTCATTTTCCTGTTTTTAGATACTTTTTTAAAGCTCCCATTATACCCCATCGTTGATAAATATAAATATAGCTATTGATACATCCTCCAAGTCTCTTTCCTAATAAACGTTCCAATTTAGGACCACGTTCTCCAGCGGCACGATCGTACCATTCAGCCCAAGAGGCATCATAATGATGGATTGAAACTGTGTTATTAGTTATAGTAAGTAATTTTGTATCAACATTTTTGGGTGCAAAATAGTCATGTGGATAAATCCAAACATCTGCAACATTTTGAATCTTTGATGTGTTCTGCAAACCATGTTTACACAATATCTCAGACGTATAATCTACGATAGTTTTAGTATTAAGAGTTCCATCTTCATTATGGAAATGAAAAGTAGTATAAGCATCCAATATTTCTTTCAACAGGCCGAAGCCAGGGTTCACCCCCAGACCGAGGCCAGGGTTCACCCCCATTTGCATAGGCGTTGCCCCTGGAATAGCGGCTTTCTCACACCCCATAAAGTTACCTCTGTCTATTATTTTATCCATAGATTTAATAACCTCTACATCGGTATCAAAATAAAGTCCGCCATATTTATAAAGTATCCAAAAACGAGCATAATCACTTACAAAGGCATATTTTTTTGCTTTGTATGCCTCTGTAGTATAAGGAACCATATTAATATCAAAATTGTCCTCATTCCACTCCTTTATTTCATAATCAGGAAAAAAACGCCTCCAACTTTCAATACATTGCTTTGCTAATTCAGGAAGAGGATTACCTCCAAACCAACAATAATGAATAATTTTAGGTATCATATTATAATTTATTAATCCATATGTTTTTCTTAATCCAACCATTTATAGACTCAGATATAAAACAAAATGGAATCGTTGTAAATAAAATTAAAAAGAAATATTTTATAACTGAAAGTATATTCATACCTTCTCCCCATACACTCCACCAACTCATACTAGTAAACCAATAATGGCATAGGTAGATATAGTATGTATTATGATCAAACTTTTTTATTACACCTGTCAACTTCTCATCAATTAGAATATTTCTAAAAACTCTTTCTAAAATGGACATTATAATACCGAAGAAAACAAGTGAAAGATAAGCATAGTATAATATAGATAAAAAACCTTTTAATGATGGTATAAAAAACGGAACTGTGTAACTGATAGCAGCAACAATTGTTCCTATAAATACAGATGTTACAAAAGCTATTCTGGTGTTTTTAACCATTACTATTTTACCTATATAAAAAGCCGTCATAAACAATAAAATTTGAACAAATGAATATTTGCCTATGAATGGTATGTTAGCACTAAATTGACAAAGAGCTATAACCACAAAATAGATAATACTAATTTTTATAATTACCCCCCACGTTGAGGTATGCTTAGCACATGTTTTATGTAATAAAGGCACCAGCAAATAACAAATAAGCAAATATCTAATATACCAACAATGCTGCATTCCAATAGTATTGAAGTTGAATGCAGGCAATGCAAAAACGCCTTGCAATATACAACCCAAATTCATTTTACTCCCGTGAATTAGAAAAACAGAAAGATTAATGATAAACAATAACATAAATGGTATCCAAATACGTAAAATACGCTTTTTATACCACTGAAACGTGTTATCAACCCATCCTTGTCCAAACAAAAAACCAGATATTATCAAAAATAGAGGAACACCACATTCCCATGGAATCCCAGAAATAGTATATTCACACGACTGTCTTAAATGTAGAACAAGAACTATTACTAAAGCTAAATTACGAATAATACTTATTGGGTAATTATAAGTATCCATCATATTTTTATCCATTCTTCATTATCAAATATTTGTCCTTTAGCTGTTTTGGGTACTATAACATACTTTTCTTTATTTGTATTAAGATAAGCAGCCCACCAACCGAATGTACTTTCAGATATTATCTGGTGACGGCAAGTCGAAAGCAAAAAGAATTCATCTATGTCTTTATTTGTAGTTTGGACATTTATTATTGTAGCATCGTCAACATTCTTATACTGGTTTTGAGCCCAATCCACATCGTCCGTCACTATATAAAAATGAGGCTTATCTAAGTATTTACGTAGAAAATCCATTCCCTTATTGTAATACTCAGTTCCTTTACTCCATCCTAATTTGACAAAATCACCTCTACGAATATGTACACCAACACTTTGTTCACTATCAATTACATCATGTAATTGCAGTACTTCATCTTCTAATTGGTAGCCTGGAGTAAACTGACGTTTAAGTTCCAGTATATATTTGTCGAAGTATTTAGTGTTCTGCCAAAATCCTAATACAGCAGCGCCTCTTTTACCTATACTTCTAAATAAATGTGACTGGAACTCGCGACAATTTGGGATGTCCTCACACACTAAAGGCACTAGTCGACCATCAACAAATGAAAATCGTAAGAATGGAAGTTTCTGCTTTAGACGATACAACCAATATGATTCTGGAAAATTAATAACAGAGCAAGAATCAATATTAAGTTTGTCAAGATTGTTAATTCGTCCATTGTCACGTTCCTTACGATTAAAGTCATCAAAAAAACTTATGTCCAATTGGAGTTCCTGTCCTAATTCTTTTGCCAATGAATAGCATGTGGCATATTGAAATAACTGGTTCCCAAAACCAGCTTGTATTATAGCTCTAATCATATGTGTCTATTATTTAATAATGATTCAAATATTTCAGCTTGCTCTTCGTTTCCTACTTTTTCTTGTTTAAGGTTATTAACCAAACTATCTCGAAGTTCTTTATTATTTAAAAGTTCAATAATGCTATCTGATAATGACTTTGCATCAATATCACATATTAAAGCGTTCTGTCGATTTGTAAACTGATCTAATACTGATTTGAAATTAGTAACAACTATAGGTTTGGCTAAAGCCTTAACTTCATCCAAGGCAACAGACTTACCTTCTATACGTGAAGGTTGTATATATATATCAGCGTCCTTTATATAATTATATGGATTCGTTTTAGCACCAAGTAAAATAAAAACATCTTGTACTCCTGCTTCACGGATCATTGTTTCAAGCTGATTACGTTGCTCACCTTCGCCTAGCCAATACCAATGGAAATAAATTCCTGCAGATTTCAATATACGGCAGGCTTTTATCGCTATATCCATACCTTTAATATGTATATCAAAACGTCCCATACTAACCAACCTAACACCAGAGAAATTATCTTCATATGTATCTCCTTTTTGAGCCATTACTTTTATCATTTTTGGCGAACATATATTCTCAATCATAAGACATCGGTCCTTAAGAGTAGGAAACTCATTGTACAAGGAATTCAAGCATATCTGTGAAATTGTAACAATGTAATCTAATTGAGGAAAATACTTTATATCTGAAGGCTTAAGCATATAATCTGTTTGGTTTACAGAATAATTACTATGCACATAACCTATTTTAATATCAGCATTTACATTCTCCACTAAATAATATATACATCGTCCTCCTTGGTATGCTATAGCAGCGTCATAATGACGACCAAGAGGACGAGAATGTTTGCCTATAAACACATCCATAGTACACACCATTTTTTTCAAACCTCCTGTCAGCTTTGATAATGTACAACGCATAGAATACTCCAGCCATAAAAGCCAACGTGAAAACTTCATTGTACCAAAATTGCAAATAATATTCTTTGGATGCGGATTACGAAATTCTGGTTCAAGCACACACGGCAAAACATTAATTGACTTAGGTATAAGAGGTACAAAAAGACCTTCTTTTTGCATTAGAAGAAAGTCAATATCATATTGCCCTTCTATCTCATTGAATAGTGCCAAAAGACTTTTGGATATTCCACCTAATGGAAATGTATCCATTATAAACAATAATTTCTTCATACTATTACAAGTCGTTGATTTATACGTAACGCAATTGCAGGTAAGCAATACACAAAAAATTGCATATAGCCACAACAAGTAAACATATTCTCAAATGTATTTAGGAATATTACTAATATAAAACCTACAAGGAAAACATTATATTTTGAACCCTCACGATATGAATATTCTAAAATCGAAACAACCATAACAAAAAATGTTATATAACCTATCCATCCAAACTCATTCAAAAGGTCCATTGAAAAATTGTGCGGATAAAACAAACGAACGCCATATTGTCCAAATAAAGGGTTTTTTGCTTGAATCATCAGTGATAACTGCCACAACTCTTCTCGCCCATTAAAGCTACTATAACCTACTTTATCAGATTCTGTCATTTCTGAAGTAGCGCCTATTAAATCCTGAAAAACATCTAAACTACCAATAATAGTATTTAACATTGGCAACAACACATTTATCAGAATAATTCCAATGTAAAGCATTCTAAAATATTTTCGCTTTTGGGCAAACGGAGGTATTATCATAAACAATCCAAATGCCAATGTAGCAATTAATGCGGATCTATTATCTAATGATGATGCTATTCCAAAGAACAATATAAATAATGCTCCTATATATAAAAATCGACGTTTTACGTCAGAAACCCATAAGCAACAAGCTGAAATAACAAATACTGGGAACATACTAGATATAGAATTGGTGTTCCATCCTTCAAAAATATGACCGGGAAGCAGAAGATAACCAACGACTATAGTACATCCCCCCCAAAAAAGTCCTAACTTAAGCAAATCTTTTCTTTCCCAACATACTGAGCTAAACATTTGAACAAATAAGACTATACCAAATGTTGATGTAAGATTTATTAACTGTGAAGAATTACTCTCATAATTAATCAATAGTAACAAGGCCATTGTTATTATTGAAAATATCACAAATGCTTTAACTTTGTTGTTTAATATAACATTTCCTTTTTTAGCATATATACAAAACAAAAATAAACTTAAATAACACAATGTTTCATTTAGCATCATATTACCAGCAAGACCAGAAAGCAAGAATGTTGTCGAGACAGATAACAGCCCCATTACCAATAGAAATAATGGCGTAACTTTCTGAGAACAAGTATAAGGTAATACGTATTTTTTCTTATTTCTTTTCATTTTTTTGATAAATACTGAGTAATAAATTGGCAGTGGATTGTGCATCAAATCCACAAGAGGCTATTTGCTGACGTATTCTAATTGCGTCAGTACAACGTTGCTTTGAAGACTCAATAATCAAATCAGCCCATACTTCAGGCTTTTCTGTTAATGAACACTTTTTAATTAACCCAAGTCCCATATCTATCTCGTCAGTTATATTGTCTGTTATCACACAAGGTAAACCTGCAGCCTGCGCTTCAACGAGAGTTACAGGATTGCCTTCAAAATGACTTGGCATCAAAAACACATCAAAAGTGTGCATCATATCATTAATATCTGAACGTAGTCCAGCAAAAACAACTTTGTTTTGTAAGCCTGCATCAACTACTCGTCTACGAACTACTTGCTCTCCAGAACCGTTTCCTACAAATACCATTTTATAGCTAACTCCTTTTTTCTTAAGAGCATTGGCTATTTCTATCATAAATCTATGATTCTTTACTTCATTGAAACGAGCAACAGATCCTATTATAATATCACAATCAAGTTTTAGTTGTTTACGAATGTTTTGAATGGCATTCTTGTTTATCTTCGTATGAATATCTAAATCTATGCCATTCTTTAATATTAGTCCGTTATGCAAGAAACGATTGCCAAAAAGATATATACCAGCCTCCTTGCCACAAGCAAGCATAACTTGACTATTATGACGGATTATCATCTTTGCTATAGTTTCATATATACGTACTACAGTACTCAAAACCACTCGGTTTCTGGTATTGTGCGAATGTGCTATTCGTACAATATCTGGAAACTTACGTGCAGCTAACCAAACAAAAGCAATATTCATCAATGTCTGAGCATGAATAGCTTTATACGGACCATACTTACGAATAACATTACGCATCATTCCTATACTTCTAAATGCGCCAAAACCAGAAGAGCAAGACATATGAATAACACGTCCCCCAAGTGAGTTTATTTCATCTTCATAATCCTGTTTATCATTGCTATAAACAAGAAAATCAAACTGAACCTTAGATCGATCAATTTTTCTATATACATTCATGATAAAAGTTTCAGCACCTCTACGGTTCATACCACCCATCACCTGTAAGATTCTTATCATATATTTATTTATTTTCAGATTCAACAAAAGGTTTTACATCGCTTACTTTAAGAATAAAAATCTTAAAGTATAGCATTAATCCTATAAAGAAGGCTATAATTCTGAGGAACAAATTACCATTAACAAAATAACTACCTATCTTATTTAAACGCCATGAAAGACAAGCTATATGCCCTGTGGTTTTCAACTTACTCTTAAAGTTATTTGCATACTTCAAAGATTGCTCAAACTGCAAGAGAAATCCATTAGGATTATTTCGATATAGTTTTCGAAAATCTTGACTAAGTCCGTCTGTCTGATAATCAAAATTATAAATGCGTGCATTCATAACAAGCATGTCATAATAATCATCTATTTGATTGAAAACAATACTCTCACCCATAAAACGTTCACCCTTAAATTGAGGATACGGAAAACGTTTCAACAAATCAGTGCGGTATATAACAACTTTGTCTCCGGTAGAGCCGTACTTGGTTCCCGTATCACGAAGTTTGCATTTATGCACACTTAATGGAAGACTTGTGCCAACCAATTTGCCATCAGGAAACTGACGATAAGAAATTATACCTGAGATATTATCACCAGGACTATGTTTCTTCCAAAAACTATGAATTGTTTGCACAGCATCAGCTGTAAGATTATCATCACTATCAACTATAAAAAACAGTTCACCTTTAGCCATCTGCACCCCAGTGTTAATGGCTATGTGTTTACCTTGATTAAACTGTTTCTTATAACTGATAGGTATCTTATCTTCTGATATCCATGAATGCACTAACTCCTCAGTATTATCTGAAGAGCCATCATCTACAATAACCCATTCAAAATTAGAATTAGTTTGTTTTAAAAGACTTGCATACAAAACAGGAAGTATATATGCACGATTATATGCAGGTGTAAATATTGTTATTTGCATAATAAATATTTAGAACGGAATTAATTTTCTATTTTTTAAAAACTTGACAACTACAATACATAATGTTATGATTATAAAAGGATTTAATAAAGATATTATATAACCAAACGTTCCATCCAATTTATTAATAATGACTTGAACAACAACCATTGGAAGCGGATGAAACACATAAATATATAATGAATAATCTTTACCTATTTTAGAGAATAAATTCTCACTCATAGAATCTCTTTTTATTACATATATAAAGATAAATACGACAGATAGCAGACGAATTATATCGTAGTATAAAAAACTAAATAGTGATGTTTTGTTAATATGGGGAGAGGAATATATTACAACCACAATGATAGCACATAACAATATTGATGAAATACCATTTATTCTTAAAATCCATCCTTTGTCAAAAAAAGATCTCAACAAACAACCTATTGAAAAATATGGTAATCCTTGTAGTATTGCATTTCTGTAAAAATGCTCATGCAACCCTTCTGAAAAAGTTAACCAATGAACAATAGCACTAAAAACGAGAAGATATATTGTATTTAAACAGCGTTTGCCCAAGAAGAAAACAACTAACAAAACATACAAATATGAAGCTATATACCACAAATGATTAGCAAAAACAACATCATTATATAAAATAAAATCTACAACATCCTTAATTGATGGTATATATAGAGAATTTGAAGAAATAAGAGTCACAATAACTGTCTTCAAATAATATATTCCCAATGTCCACAACAATAAGTTAAATATACGTTTGATTCTATCTACCTTTTGTAATGAATTCCATGCAAAAAAACCTGATATGCAAAAGAAAGAAGGGACAGCTATGGTAGTAATAGGTAAAATATAGTCCTTATATGGATATTGAGTATGAATCATTACCACCAAAGATGCACATATACATTTGTAGAAATCAATTGCATTAAATCTATTCATATTGAAAAGTAAGTTATATTGTTATCATGTATTATTTTTTAATGCTATATTTATATGTTTGAATGAGAATCTCTCTTCTTTACAATGATATTCTTCAAATTTATCAAAGGACACACCATCAGAAATGATAAAAAAATCTCCATTATATATTCTATTACTTAAACCAGTATTTTTCAATAGTTCTACTACTCGAGTATTCATACGTTCAAACCCATTATTGAGAAGAACTGTAATAAAAGGCTTATTATATATAAGACTAAATACCGTTCCATGAAAAGAATTTGTAACAATTATTTCAGCGTTAGCTATAAGATCTATCCATTCTCCAATTTGTGGATATATATGATCATAATCATCTACATTTCCTGATGTCGCATATTTTACTTCGAGTCCTCGTTTATGGGCATAATCATAGACATCTTTCATATCGCAAGCCATAGGATTCCCTAAAATGTAAGCAAAGAGATATGGTTTTTGCTCTGTTTGCTTGGTATTGATACGTATTTTATCATAATCCTTTTGTGTAAGAAGTAATGTCGGGTCAACCACTTTAACAGCATCTTTGCGTCCTAAGCGATGACAAACATCAACCCCTGATTGTTCTCGCATGCCGACAAAGTTAAAACGCATAAGAAGCTTTTTCATTTTATCCTCATAATCCTGAGAAAACGAAGTCAAACCTCCGAGAGATGGAGCATAAGCTATCTTCGGCTTGTTATCTGGCGCAAAATCGAGATAATAAGCCCATTCACCACCCCATACTTGGTCACTTCCGCAAATATAAGCATCAGCAATAGGAGGTGTGTTATGTAAATCATCATCTGTATATAGCTGTTCGCTAGTTGTAATATAATCATGAATAAACGCATCAAAATGACGGTCTACATTTGCTTCCTGCTTATTGTATTTATCTGCATTACGTTGTCTACGCTTCTCATTAAGGAACCAAGATACATATTGGGGAAGCTTAATTATATACTTTAATAAGTTACTAAATTTAAATGACGCTTTCTCTTTTGGTCTTTCCTTATAACGTATCAAATAAGGCTCATGCCCATTTTTACGCAAATATTGTTGAAGGGCAAAACATTGAAGTAATTGCCCATAATTATCTTTTGACGTCCAAAAAGTAATTATGCCTATTTTCATAATTTCGTTTTTCTTATTTTTTACATACCAAGTATGATTTTACAATACATTGTGCTTGTTGTGCAAGAAAAACCGCATCCACTTTAGTCATGGATGCGGTTTTTAATTTATATAATATTGTTATATACTTTTAACTCAAATTATGTATTTGGAGCTATTCAATCTCTGATGAATCACTTTCTAAAATTACATAATCATTTGTATAGTCATTATTGTATGTATCATCATTTTCTGAAGCATATTCTGCAAGGCCACTATCCAAAGAAGTTATTTTCTTCTCGCCATCGCATAGCTCCCACTGTTTTAATTCGCTATTATACACTGCTCTAACCCATTCTTTTTGACGAACCTTTGTGTTTTTGTCTCTCCACAATGCATAATATTCCAAAGCATCATAATTGTCCGTTATAG
>OHLK01000209.1_pt1 | contig 16646 bp, 15 predicted proteins | sample 1569041 | NCBI WGS metagenome assembly OHLK01 (sample SAMEA3879573, study PRJEB24766) | human gut metagenome | biome: human-associated habitat; feature: feces | place: USA | collected 1985/1987 | reverse complement strand
GTAGCGCATCGATGGCTTCATGCATCGACTGCATCTCAGATGTCAGCCTTTTCAAGGCTTGCGATATATCCGTAACTTGCTTATTCATAGATACAAAGGTACAAAAAATATCCGAGATATCCAAAAATAAAGTGTAAATATTTTATTGGTTTTCAATATATTATCGCCTACTTGTTTTGTCAGGATTGTTGACAAAAAACTCAAAGGAGTGTTATTGCTGAATAGTTACTTGCGTTAGAGAAACCTTACTCTTGGCAGCTACAAACCAACTGCAAGAGGATCTTGTCTCCCAGCTTATTATCAGTGCCGATACCCCACAAGACTCCTGCTTGAGAAAACTTGCCGTCGACCAATGACACTAACCGGTTGAGCTCATTCATCATTAAGGGATATGCCGACGACGTAACAATCTGGATAACGATTCTGTCATATTGACTGTAGTCAATGTTTCCAAAGTCCTCAAGTTCCCTTATGACTGAATCTACACGAGGTTCGTCATCCTTGGGAAAGGAATGGATTCTCCTTTTCAATATGGCCTTAGCCTGATGAAGATAGTCAAGATCTTCCTCTTTGATGGCTACGGTCATCGGGATGGACGTAATTTGAGTGATTAGGGCTTCCAGCTCTTGACCCTGCTTGATATTTCCTTTCATTATTCTATAGGTATTGAAGCAAACAATGCTACGATTTGTGAAGAAGACTCTCCGATGTTCCAATATGTAATGTTCTCACACGGAAAGGCATCCATAAAGTCACGAATGGAAGCCTGTCTGTTACCTATCTCGTCGTTGTCACATTTATCGACTGAAAAATACAGAAGATATCTTACACCTTCGTGTGTCTTGACCGATTTTAGTTGGTCTAAAGCTTCAGTGATATTTTCTCTATATTCATAGGAGACAATCGAAATCACGTTCCGTCCTCTTATCAGCATAAAGAAGTCACGGAAATCATAACAGAGTAAACTACGTTTCTCCACATTCTCCTTGTACAGTCGAAGGAATCTCTTCAATTCTGGATAAGGCTTACTTCCTTGCTGAAATTCCAATATGGCATCAATGTGTGGTTCATCGGGTATACTGATCTCTGAAGTGGTTTTTATAACAACATTCCTCCTATCTGACTGATGCTCCTGCACCACTTTCAGAACATTGCCAACACCAGTCTCTGTTGATACCAGCACTATATTGACACGTATAACCGGGCTATTTTGAATAGTATATATACCATCCAAACGAAGTTGATTTATCATTAGCTCACTAACGTGATCGGCAGCAAGCAATTGTACATACTTTAATGCTATATCATTCATATTTATCCCATTTGTTAGGAGGTTACTCCATTCATTGATGCCTATGAACTCCAACCCTTCTCCTATTAGTTCGCTGGACATCTCTTCTTCACCTTTGATGCTAATCTGAGTTGCGCTCTCCTCCATTTCATGAAGTCCATAACTGGAGATCTTGATTTCTTCATTTTCAATTTTCATAATCGTAATTATTTCCTTGTTTCTAAATCTGGTACAAAGTTAAGGAGAGACTATGCCATCCATGGGCACAGGCGCAAAAAATAATGATACGATATAAAATCATACCATTATTTCTTTTGCTTGAAGAATGCTTGCTATAATCAAATCTTCGAGATTGGATCAGCACAAGCTTCTGCATCCGCAAGTGCATTGTGATGATTCTTTAAGTCGAAGCCACAACGTTCGGCAATAATATCGAGGTTGTGATGACCTTCTGGCCATACCTGCCGTGAACGAAGGTGCGTTTAAGCAACTCCTCACCGCCGTTCAGATCCTCTTTGTCCATCCATTTGCGGTTAAGATCCCCAAAGGTAATTCTATATCATTTCATACAAACCATCTGCAACGATTTGCTTATGGCATATACATAGCCGAAAGTTAGATTCAGTACAGCATAACTCATTGGAAATCTTGCATTATTCAGAGGGTTGAGACGATGGCTTTGCAAACGTTTGCAAAGCTTTTCCCCCATATTTTCCATTTTCCCTAATATAGCGTAATGCAAAAGTTCATACATTTGCGGTCGAAAATAACACAAAGAAAAAGAACGAGAACAGTCTTGGTCCAGCATAATGTGCAGGACCTGCTCTAAAAACATAAAACGTAGCATATTTATAACTAACGCAATAATTCTGAAAAGATGAAAAAGTCAACTAAATGCCTATTTGCCCTTTTGTTGATGCTTGGGGCAATGTTGGAGATGAAGGCGGCAGATGTATATTTGCTTACAGCCGAAAAAATCAACGGCGTCGTTGGTAATTATGAAGTGCCAAGCAACCATCAGCTTGCTCAGAACACTCCAGGAAGCAATGTGTATTCCCTTAAAATCACTTCCATGCCCGAAACGGGATTCTGGTTCCGTATCGGAGTGTCAGGGGGGGGTAATCAGATGCAGCCTAAAGTCGATGGTGATCCGCTTACGATAAACGAGGAAGGAACACAAGATCCCACCTCTTATTCTATAGAAAGCGACTGCTATGGAAGCAGCAATGCCTGGAAAGTAAGCTATACGGCGAACGAATATGAATATCTCACGGTTAATGTGGACATCACAGAAGGCACGACGCGCCGCGTATGGATAGAAGGAAAGAAAACTTCCGCAGAAGGAAGCGGTGAGCCTGTTGTACAGTCTGCAACAGATGTCGAACCGGGTTACTATCTCGTGGGCAATTTCTTCTCGCCATTTAATAAAGGTGGAGACTTTAATCCGGGAGGCGACGGCGCAACGATAGACTATACAAACCATGTGTATTTCAAATTCGAAGAGCAAAAAAACAAGAGCTATGCGTTCAGCATCCCGGCATGCCTCACGGCACATGCACAGATTCTTGCTGTTGATGAGTATGACAATAAGATGGTTTACGGACCGGGCGAGGTATTCAACCTGCACGGTGCAAAGGATAATACCAGCGCATGGCCGTCAACAAACGGAGCTGTGGGAACTATTTGTGGAACAACAGCGGCAAACAAACTTGTCGGTTCTGCGACAATAGAAGAGGGCGAGAACTACTGGAATCTCGTGACCCGCAATGACGGAGTGACAGACGACGATGGCATGTATATCTTCAGCTTTACGCTTGACAAAGACGGAAACCCCTCCGACTGGCAGGTGAAGCATGATGCTACGACACGTGTGACTTATCTTATTGGCAACATGGAAGGGGCGACGGCGCAGCCGCTCTTCGATAAGCGTAAAAGTGGTGGAAATGGGGGCGAATTCAGCGACAATATGGAGGCTCCGCTCTATTTTGATGGTTCCAACAGCTATTGGGCAATCGATTATATTGTGAATGACGTATCCACTACAGGGATAAGTGCTCAGGCTAAAACGGCAACGCCAGATATTCATGAAACAGGGAGCGTACACAATAATTCCGGAACTCACGATAAACTATTCTTCCTCGGCAACGGAGGTGTTGACTACAATTCTACCAGCGAGTATCGTGACAAGGTATGGGCTAACCAGAAACCTTTCACCCTTGAACTGCAAGGTATAAAGAGAATACAGTATAATCCTAACAAAGGACACAACGATCTGTCGACACAAGACGGCAGTTACGGTCTGTCGGGCAGTATACAGGTAATCGGCGGTAACGCTAAAGATGCCGACTTCCTGATAAAAACCATGTCTATGATAGGCGATGCCGTGGAAGGAACTTATGATGCAGTAACGCGCGAATGGAAGTATACTTCTACCGCAGGAGACATGAAGTATGATGCCAACGAGCGTTGCTTCTCGCTGACGATATCTACTGTAGGCGATAAATACAATAATTCGCATTTCAGGTTTGTTGCCAACAATGACGCACACCAGAACTGGGGCGAGACGGACGGCAATATTTCAAGCAATAAAGGATTTGCAAGACCTACTTATGATGCCGCCGATGATGGCAACCACTCATGTATGGCTGACGATCCGAACGACGTGCAGTTCCGTAAAACGGCGAGAGAGGATGAGGAGGGCTTCGAAAGCACAACTCCTAATCAGAAGGATATCCTCTGGAACCGTCCCGAAGGAATATGGACGATAAGGTTCTATCCAGAGCTCGACAAGGATGGTAAAGACATCTCCCGCTATACCATATCAGGAACAAAAGTCATCAAGATTCCTTTCACACGTTGCGTTGGGAAGTTTATCCGTACATACAGCAACAATGTGGCAATGGCACCTGTCGACGACAACGTGAAAGTGTATGAGGCATATAGATACGAAAAAACGGAGAATGCAAAAGACCCACAATCGCAGGGCACGGTTTATCTTCGTCAGCTCAAGTACATTCCGGCAAATATGGGAGTGGTACTCGTAGGAAAACAACCTGCGGAGGGAATCTTCTCAGACGGTGACAAACTGGATTTCTTTTTGAGGGAAGCACCGGCAGATATGCTGGAAGAAGGTGATAATTACAAGGCTGTGTGGACAAAGGCAGACGATTATGTCAATGACGAATGGAACAACTATCTCCAGCCGACAGTCACGGCTATCGACAATCTCGGAAATGCTGATACCGACGATAATGGAAAAATACTCCACCGTTTCTTCGGCCTTGCAAACTTCCATTCCACAAACTATTACAAGCAATATCAGACCGGAGACGACTATATCGGTTTCTTCCGCCTTACGCCGAATGGTAAAAGCGGCGCAAACAAAGCTTACCTGAGTATTCCGGCAAATACTACTGTAGATGGTGGGGTAGGAGCGAAGTTCGGGTATATCGATTTTAACGGACAGTTTCTCGGAAATGAGACGGACGACCCGAACAATCCGTCGCTTGCCAAGATGGCTATTGTCTTCGATGACGAAGATGATGGCGGAAGCACTACTACTGTAACAGAAGTCAAGCCGAATAGTACAGACGACAACGCATCGTTCTATACCCTTCAGGGAGTAAAGGTGTCACGTCCTGTCAAAGGAGTGTATATTCATAATGGAAAGAAATTTATCAAATAAAAAACCAAGGAAATATGAAAAGTTATATTAAACCGGAAGTCAAGGTGTATAAAGTTAGAATCGAGCCTCTTCTTACTGGAAGCGGTCTTGAAGGTGGACAGATAGAATGTGGGCTTGCCCCAAAACGTGATTTCCCTCTCTTTGATGATGGAAATGGTGACGGACATACTGGTCGCGGCGGTCTTTGGGATGACGAAGACTTTGAAGATTGAATGAAATATTCTGAATAAATGTTGTTTTAGTTGCGTTAAGCAATCCGGTTAGTACTGAGACAATCTGTAAGTAGCTTTAGTGGATATTATCCCTAAAAGTTCTTGCAGATTGTCTCTTTTTCGTTAGAGAAAGTGTGTATTTGGTTGATTATTCGTTAGAGAAAGTGTATAGTTTACCCCAGTTCGGGATAAGAAATAGTTTATAAAAAAGTTGGTAGTCTTATAAATGTTTTGTACCTTTATAGGCGAAAATCAATTAGTTACAAAAATATTTACTATGACTACCGATTACAATCGGTTAAAGAATTATTTTGTATTATAGACGAGTTTTGCAAACATTTTGATGCAGAAAATGCAGGAAATTTGCTGGAAGACATTCCGCAATTTCAAGCACTCCATGATGCATAAGTTCGCCATGGAATCTCTCTTCTATAGACTCCCATGCATTGGAGAACGCCTCGTACACGGGTTGAAGTTGGACTCCACTCTTCTTGATGGCATTTAATTCATTCTTATAAAATATGCCGATGGCTTTGATAAACTCAGGCATCACAAAATATTACTAGTTTAAGAATATTGTGATTTTATACTCTCTCCTCCATGTATTTCTCCGGGTCGCGCAAAAAATCCATAAGATTTATAATATACACGCCTTCTTCATTCATGTAGGTAGGTTGTAGCCCGTTTACAATTACGATTCTGCGAAATCCGTCGCGAAGTTTACGTAGTGAGGTCAGTTCTTGATCTCGTTTTTCTTCTGTTTCCATCGCATAGGCCGATTGGATGTATACTCGCTCATAGCCACGGTTGCAGACGAAATCGATTTCCAGCGTCTTGCGCTGACGGGATCCATCCTCGATTTTCACTTCGGTAAACACCTGTCCTACATCCACCTTCATTCCAATAGCACGAAGCTCGTTGTAGAGCATATTCTCCATCATATGCGTTGGTTCTACTTGCCGAAATCCTAATCGGGCATTTCTCAGTCCCAAATCCTCAAAGTAATATTTAAACGGCGAATCTATGTATTTTCTTCCTTTAATGTCATAACGAGTAACACGTTCCAACACGAACGCATCCTCCATATATTCCAAGTAGAGACGTATGGTATCCACCGAAATGCTACTATGCTTTACACTTTTAAAAGTGTCTGCAATCTTTGGAGGATTGGTCAGACCACCCACACATGATGCCATGATGTCCACTAGTTCTGACAAATCGCTATCTTGACGAACTTCATATCGCTCTTTTATGTCACGCAAATAAGTATGCTCCATCTGCTGTTCCAGATAACTCATCTTCTTGTTGACATCGTTTTCTAAAACGACCTGTGGCAATCCTCCATAGAGCATATATTCACGAATCATATCTTGCGAATAGTCATCACGGAAATCAGCTACTTCTCTGAAGGTCAATGGACGCACGTGTATTTCATCTCCTCGTCCACGAAACTCAGTGATTACATCCTTAGACAGGAATTTTGCATTAGAGCCAGTAACAAACACATCCACATTGCTTATGCTTAGGAATGAGTTCAATACATCCTCAAACTCGCTGACCATCTGTACTTCATCCAGCATAACATAATATTGACCGTCTGATGAAAGACGGCTATCTATGTAGTGAAGTAATGCGTCTGGGTCTCTCAAACTTTTATTCAGTCGGTTCTCCAAATTTACCCCTATGATATGGTCTTCTTTCACTCCTTGTTTTATGAGGTAGTTCTTGAAAAGGGTGAACAACAGGTATGACTTGCCGCATCTGCGCATTCCTGTTATCACTTTTATCAACCCATTCCCACAACTGTGGATAAGTAGATCCAGATATTTATCTCTACGGATTTCCATATTTCTATTCGTTTATTTTGTGTAAATACACATTATTAACGACCACAAAGTTAGCCTTATTCCTTTGTACACGCAAATTTCAAGGCAAGAAAATGAGTCAATGGTCACATTCTTAACTCTTACAAGGCAGTTTTTCCTTCATACAACGCCGATAGACATTATCAATAGTTGGGGCATCTCTAAGATGTATGCCACCAAATTGTCAAGAATGTCAATGGCGAAGATTTCACTATGGCGGTACTTGTCATGCAGGTGAAAGGCTTCCAAATTCAAGGTAAGATATATATATAGCTTTGGATGAAGGCTCTGACTACTACCAATGCTACATCGTGCTACAAGACGCTACAAGTAGGCTACATATTTCAATGCCTATAAAAGTTATGTAACATCTTGAAAATCAATATTGCTACATAAAGATACAATTTTCAGAGTCATATTTTTACTTATAGGCATTTGAATAATAATGGTAAGATAGTGGTCATGATGTAGTATTCAGGCAAAGATAAAGAGACTGGAAGACCGATAGAGGTTTACCAAATTACCATGAAGCATAAAACAAGGAAAACAATGCTCCATAATACTTAAAACCTAATGGGGTAACAATAACTCTTTCATTTGAAATTTCAATATAACCACGTGAAACACAAAAATCCAATGGGGCAGAATAATAAGTGGTAGCATCACATCCCAATAATTCACTAAGTTTCTCCAATGAGAAAGAACCATTATAAGCACTAATGGCTATATATTTTGACGCAAGTTCTTTGGGTGGAAGTTGATAAACATATTCTTCATCATAAGATTTCATTGCCAACAAATCATTGAACGACTTTTTAAGTTTGCCGATATTATAGGATACACCATTTCGGCTCATACTCTGGGCAGAGATGCCAAATCCTTTATAAGCACCTGCATTCATCATTCTTTCTCTTAAATAAGAACTCACGCCTATGTCATTTGCCCTTTTTGAGAATGTGTTTTGTCCAAAACGAGCATAATACCCCAAATCACGTAAAGAATTATATAGAAAAGAATAAGAATTATATAGTTCATCCTTAGTCATATGGTCTTCTTCTTTTATCATATTGGTACGTAGTTCATAAAGGGTTACTTGCTCTGGTTGCAGACATTTTAAGACAAACACATCTTGTCGAAGACTTTCAACCGTTTGCCCTTTCAATCCATACATCATATCTAAGTTTACGATGCTAATACCTTTGCTATGCAACATAGATATTGTACTTTTCATCATATCTACTTTTATAGATTTACGATGATTGCATAACAAGACATTTTCCATAGTGGATTGAACTCCAAGTGATACTCTTCTGAAACCTGCGGATCTCAATGTTTCGATTTTGGAAACCGATAAAGTATCAAATGTAGTCTCTATGCTTGGCATAAAACTTTCTGATGTATTTAAAGCAGTCCTAACCTCTCTGCATAAGTCCATAAGCAGTTCAAACGGCTTGTCATTCAAGGCTGTTGGTGTTCCCCCACCAACATCAAATCCACAAAGTTTGATTGATGGGTATTTTTTAATAAATTTCCAAATGTCATGTTTTAATGTGGCTATATACTGTTCCTGCAGCTCCTCACTTGGACAAAGCATCCTTGTGTATTCACAAAAAGAACATAAGCCCTTACAAAAAGGAATGTGAATATAGAAAGACATTTCTTTTTCTCCAGAAAAAGACAACTCTCCTGATACACGATATACTTTCCAATCATCAGGAGAGAGAGGATAAGAGGTATTCCAACGAGAATCATTTTTTCTCTTTTCGAAAATGTCACTAAGAACTTCCAACCTATCAATCAATTAATAAATGATGTTATCACTATAAAAACCTTGACGAAGGAATTCTCCATCAAAAACAAGGGAAGACTCACAATATCGAGGATTGGCATAATTGCGCATATAAATTTCTAATATCTTCAAGTCTCGATTATAAAGATAATTACTGCATTTACAATTTACTCCCCGATCCTTAGCACCAGTGAAATAGACATGTGGTATTTCTGAGAAAGGAATATCATTAATATCCACAAAGTGTTCTTTGCAAAAGTCGTTAACAGGCATAAGAGCTACAAAACCGATACGATGAATACCCAAATCCAAAGTCAGATTAAGCATTTTCTGAACTTTTTCTTTGTTATCAATATAACCCTTCACAAGATTGCAGCTAAAATTTACTATCTGCTTATTCACGCCTTTAAACTGAAATAACTGTGTTGATAGTTTGCATCCATATAATTCAGATAAGCGCTCAGTATCATAATGATGCAAAGACATAGATATACTGTCCCAACGTGGATGTTGCATCAAGTCTTGCGCTTGATCCGTAACTCCATTTGTATTGAGATGTAGGTGTACATCATCAAAACGTTCTTTTTCTATAGCACTGAGAATACGCACCACCAATGGTGACACCAAAGATGGTTCTCCTCCTGTAATATTAACCCGGTTAACAATAATCCCATTGTCTTTTAACTCATGTATGATGCAAATCAGTTTATCAACGTCAAATGGAGATGTGGAATTTAGGCATCCCGCATTACTACAAAAAGGACAATGAGCATTGCAACCCTTTGTAACTTTCACAAAAAGATTTACTGATGGGGATATTGGATGACCAGGTATCCCCATCATATTGCAACTTGTCTTTTTTATTAATATACTTTTATTAAAAATCTTCATGAACGAAGTGATTTTATGAGCTCTTTTCTTTCAGTTTTTTTTATTAGCTGCTTATTTTTCAGTTCTTTTTCAAGAAAAGCAACTTTATCATTTTCATTCTCAAACATTAATTTGCCAACAGGGAATTTTGCAGAATAAATAGGTAAAGACATATCATCTTTAGGTACAAATAATTCAGGCTGGAAATCTTTATAAGGATAGTTTCCATAAATATTATACTTAATGTCTTCTACCAATAGCCTATAAGCATATCTAAACTCTAAGAGCTCGGGGCAATTATTGGGTCCCTTTCCTTCTCCACATGATTTAATAAAAATTCTTTTATTTCCGATTTCTCGTTCAATGTAAACAGGTGCAGAGCCTATTTGCTCAGGAAAATACACATCGGTGTGACAATAGTCCTGAACGAAATCTTTGCGTATAGTAGCTTCCAGGCCTAGTGTTTGAATAGCTATTTCATGATTTCTAAACATATACTTGTCAAGCAAATCCGGATCAATTGAGTTGTTCGGAGCGATTTCATTCCATACTTCTTCTATAGTACGTGTAAAAAAGTAATACGGATATCCAAAGACGGATGCACTATCTCCCATTGTATAATATTCTGGGGTTATTGTTTTTTTCAAATCCTTATAAATCTGACTTGGAGATGTATATCTTCTAAACTCATTAAAATAACAAATTAGTTTCCAAATTTTAGCGTAATAGTATCTATACATCGCATTATCCCAGTTTTTTTCAAACTGAGAAATCGTGAAGTTTTCAAAAAAGACATCTTTGTTTAATCTGCCATCTACAAATGCCATGGGAGAATACAAAGCATCAGCTATAAAATGGAACGCTTTTCCTGAGATTGCAAAATGGCAAGGGTTTTGTGATCCAATAAATTTTTCAACAGCAGCAACTGCCTCTTCACTGCTATGAAAATGCTGTTGTTCATTCATGCCAATAAGAATATCTGCCATCGTACGCACTTGGCCATATTGCTCCATTATTTCAAAGTGGTTATGATATATAAACTGCTCAGGCTTGACTTTCTGCAAGCAAACGGTGCCATCTCCCATTTTAGCGACCAGCTCATCATGCAGCAAAGAAAGTATTTTAATCTTAGGTAACTTTTCTGTGTCTTTTATTAGTTCTTCCAGGGCAATATATGTAAAACCATGCCAACCTTTTGCTCGCTTTAAAGGATATGAGTGACTATCGTAAGAAGTTCCTACCCCACAACAAATGTAACCATCTTTTTCCAGAAGGTTGACCAGGCCAAGTAAACCAACAGAAGTTCCATTGCCACCCGTGAAAACAGAATAAACACCCACTTTGTTGTTTACAACATGTTCATCAATAAAACGTTTTATGATGGGATAAAAAACATTTATAACATCATCACATAGTTGTTGAGATAGACTACCGGGCCCCAACAGTAAGTTTACTCCAATATTAAGTAAATACTGATTTTCTCCTGTCTTGACAACAATACTTTCATAGGCTTCTTCAAGATTCTTTTCTATAATGGCATTTATTTCCGAAAAGCAATCTTGAGTATCGTGAGAACATGGATCATAATGAAGTACGTTATGGAGGCCACCCATGCATACATTATAAACCAATGCCAAAGTTTTATCGCCAACAACTAAACGTATATCATCTAAGTCTGCATAATCCTTAGATTCCTTGTTGCTATCTACCAAAGGCAACACTGTTGATTTCGAAACCTCTGTTGGCTCCGAAGTCTCTGTTGTAGCACAAGACAACATTCTTTTTAATATTTCCAACAATTTCATATCACTATTTTTTTATAAATACCTATTTCCCTTAAAAATACGTCTTCACTGCAAACAAGAACTGCTCGATAAAGATTTTCCTGAAAGCAGCGATGTTATTTTGTTCATAAAACATGAGCATAGCCTTCTTGTAGTCGATGGAGTCAACGGTTCGGAAAGAAATCGGGCAATAGCCATTTGCTATTAAGACAGCATTGCTTGTGATTCTTGCTGTCCGCTTGTTCCCATCCACAAAGGCTTGAATATACGATAATAGCACTAATGTCAAGAGTGCTTTCTCAAAAACATTATCTTTTCCATTCACCAATGTACAAGTATCTTCCAAAGCCTCACGAATCTGGAATTCATTATCAAGAGGGCGATAATTGGTTCCCGTGATACCAACACGACGATGACGGATATTTCTATCAACTTCCAACTCCTTTGTCAGGATAGAATGAATATCCTCTATTCGGTGCACAGACAGTTCTTTCAAATAATCTGGTACGTCAAGCACAAAATCAAGTGCATCCTTATGGTTAAGCAACATGATAGCTTCTTCTTTTGTCTTCCCAGAAGCCGTCTTCTTATCTTTTAGCAATCGCTCAGTTTCTAAAAGAGAATAGGTATTGCCTTCTATCTGTGAGGATTTCCAAGACAAATCAACTCCAAGACGTTCCATTTCCTTACGATATTCCAATTCTGTCATACCTTCAGTATTTTTTTCAAACTCCATTTGTGCTGCATTCAACACTTCAAGTTCTTCTTTTGTGAAAATCTCCACCTTAGGCAGAACATCACGAATCAAATCAAAGTTGAAAGATTCTTGTACTTCGCGCTCATCAATATCTTTATCAAAATAAGTTGCTAAATCCAAAGGCATTGTTACGTGAGCCTGTGGAGTAAGTTTGTACTTCGTAGCAGGACCACGTCCAGCCGTCTCAATATTTCCCTCCTTAACAGCGGCAGAAAGTAACCTTTTCATTGTACTATCACTGGGAGCTTTCGTAAGCCCCGCCATAATCTCTGTCCTATTTGCCAAAGGATGATAATGTAAAAACTGTAATATTTCTATATCTATTGTCATATTCTTTATTTATTAATCGGCTCAAATTTACTCGTTTTTTGCCAATAATCGGGTTTGTTTGAGCCGATTTTGTGTATATTTAACGGGATTTTGGTCTGATTCTATAAAAACATCTTGGAGAATAGACGAAACGGAAAAGGTAAAACCAAACTACTAAAACTTTACTATGGCGGCTCATGTCATGCAGGTGAATGGCTTCCAATTTCAGGGCAAGGTATATATTGCTTTGGATGAAGGTTCGGACTACTATCGTATCTATGGAGAAAAGGATGGAACGACTAAAGAATATCATCATGATTTGCTTTTGATGAACTTGACGATGTAATTGACTCAATGATAGAGACAGGAGGTATGACCAAGGAAGAACTCATGTTGATCTCGTACTCTTCGCAGATTAGTTTTGATACATACACTGCATTGTTCGCAAGTCTTTCGATTGTTACATAACAAACGGCATCACTGTTGCCGTAAGCAATGCTCTTCCGGCACAGTGAAGCGTGCTTGGATAACGACCATGTAATCAAAAGATCATAGCTTTGGGAAAAATTTTCCCACTTTATGTTTGTAGTTTCGATACTCATCACCGAAATCACGCTCAAGACGCTCTTCCTCGTTGTGGACTTGAACCATCATAATGAATACTACAACTACGAAGATGAGGACTGCCTGCCAAGAACACAATATCGTGATAATGCCGAGATAATAAACTAATGTCTTGGAAAGAGTTGCCTCTATCCATCTGCAAAAATACAGAATTTTATTGAAATCCAATCAAATATCATCGAATTACATCCTAAATCCCCTATTTTTCTTGGCTCTTCTGCTGACCCAGAGAAACACCACAAACGAACGTTGTGGGGCAAATCCGATTGGGAGAAAACTTGCGATGATAGAGAAAAGTTCTTTGGTTGGCAATTATGCATCAAAATACACTTTTGGTTTATTCCAAGGCAATTTTTCTAACTCATTTCTTGCAAGGAAGAATAAAAATATCTATCTTTGCAGTTAAATATTTAGCTTTGCAATAAACTATGAGTGTATTATATGGAACAAAAATAAACCAATTGCTTGCCAATATCACACCGACAGGACTGTTGTTTGCTGACTGGCTAAAGAAGAAAGGCTATTCTGTCCAACTGCAAAAGAAATACAGAGACTCTGGATGGCTGACAGCTATATGCAAAGGTGTGATGTGTCGCACTGGTGCCCGTTTGAATGCTTATGATGCCATAGCGTCATATAACAAACAGATGGGTGGTTCTCTCAGAGTGGCTGCAATGTCTGCCTTGGAATATACGGGGTTCAATCATTATGTACCAATGGGAAAGCCTGTTCTGATGGTGGCTGCACCAACGTTCAAGACACCATTATGGATGCAAAGCGATGTCTATGACGCTACCTTCCGGGTGTTTCACACAAATGCCTTCTCGTATACAGAGACAATAGAAAGAGTTACGGACAGTGGCACGTTATATGTTTCTTCTCCAGAACAAGCGTTCTTGGAGTGTCTAATCTTGGCTCCAAAGTCATACAGCTACATGGATCTGTACTATGTTATGGAGCAACTGACCACCCTACGTTCTGATGTTGTACAGCACTTGTTGGAAACTTTGGACAACAACAGAGTAAAGAGGATGTTTCTGTTTATGGCTGAAAAGGCAGGTCATTTTTGGTTCGAAGAACTGCATCCCGAAAAGATAGATGTCGGGACTGGGAAAATCCAAGCTGCTGCCAATGGTACATTTAATCGTAAATATAACATGACTATTCCAAAAGATTTAGAAGAATATGAGGGATAAGTACAAGAAGCAGGTCGCATTATTGATAAGAATTATGCCGTCTGTATATCGTATCAAGGAATTTGCCGTGCATGGTGGAACAGCCATTAATCTGTTCCATAAGAATTTGCCACGGTATTCAGTGGATATAGACCTTACCTATATTCCCATTCAAGATAGGACTACAAGTTTATGTACTATCAATGAAAGATTGCTTGAAGTCAAGAGGAACGTGGAAAGAACGATACCAGGCATTGTGGTTGTTCCCAAACCGAATGTATGGAAACTCCTTTGCACGTTAGGAGATGCAACCGTCAAGATAGAAGTGAATGGTACGAAACGAGGCATCATTGGTGATACAGTGGATATGTCATTGTGTGCCAAAGCCAAGGATGAGTTCAATATGGGCTGTAAGGCTCGAACAGTCTCTTTCACCCAATTATATGGCGGAAAAATCACTGCGGCTTTGAGCAGACAGCATCCTCGTGATTTGTTTGATTGCAAGTATATGGATATTAGCTCTTTTGATGATGTCAAATATGGCTTTATGCTGTGCCTCTTAGGGAGTGACAAGCCTATCATCGAGTCATTGCAACCCAATGAGATAGACCAAACGGATGCTTTGGAGCAACAGTTTGAGGGTATGTCGGACATAGCCTTTGGTTACGAGGACTATAAGCAGGCAAGATTGCAGTTGGTCAAATTGGTTCAAGAAGGCATGACCAAGGCAGACAAGGATTTCCTGCTTTCTTTTGAGGAAGGCTGCCCTGATTGGAGTCTGTGTAGTGCCGGTGATTTGTCCAAATATCCTTCTGTCCAATGGAAATTGCTCAATATCAGAAATCTGAAGGAGCATAACATTCAAAAACATGAGCAGGGAATTAAAAAGTTGAAAGACTTCTTATTTCCCAAATAGATAGAGTCATGAGGCTGTGTCGTTCCTGAAGATGACATCCGATATCATCAAAAAGATATTGGCAATTTTTCGGGAAGAACTATTGACTCGAAGTTTATTACTCCTTTTGGAGATTATAGAAAAAGAAAACTCTCGCATTCCTTTTATTGGGATTGCGGGAGTTTTTATTTTATCTATATTCTGGTAATGCAACTTTTTTATTCCTTTTGTAACAGTAAACGGTGTGTACACATCACTAAAGTACTACTTGCGCTTACTGAGTGATCCTTCAGATTTCATCGAACACTACGTTAATTTGATGAAGAATGATGAAAATGTAAAATATCCTCAGCAGGCTGCATGGAATGAAATAATCAGCAAGTTAAATCTCTAATAATTTATTTGCCTGTTACTATCGTTGTTGTTTTCTTATCCTTCGTTTTCGCATTAAATCTGTATGTGAAGCTCAGGTTCAGATAGTGGTGAATATAGTTTGCGGAGTACTCCTGGCGTTGGTAAGCGGAGTAATTGCTTCCGTACCAGATGTCCTTGTTGAAGATGTCGTCGGCAAACAGGCGCAGACGGCATTTGTTTTTGCAGAAGCTGTAGCTGACCGACGCCATCGACATGAGTTTGTGTCCGTTCATCGCTGATGTGGCGTAGCTCGACCGGTAGTCGTCCGACAGTTGCACGAAGAACTCGAACGATGCAATCTTTAGGTTTGCGCTTACGCCCACGCTGTTGAACAGCGGCGAGGTGTTGTACGAAGTGTCGTTGTAGCGGTAGCGGTTCCATTCCAGACGGTCGAAGAGCGAGAGCTGCAGTTTCTCCGTTTCGTACGATAACTCGAAGTTGTTGTCTATGCCCAGACGCTTCTGCTTGTTCAGTTCGGGCTGGGCGTCGGCAGCGTTGTTGTCTATGATGGTGAGGAAACCGTACGACTTCGCCGTCTCCAGTGCGAACTTGTTCATCAGCCGGAAGTAGAATCCTATGCCCTGGTCGTAGTTGAATCCGAACTTCCATGTGTCGCCGCCTTTCACGTTCGTCGGTTTCGACTCGTACACGCCGGTAGTCGAGTTGTAGCTGTAGAGCGTGGCTACGGGATTGATGTCCTTGTTGTACGACGCGCTTACGCCCAGCACAATCTGCTTGCGCAGCCACATGCGGTGGTAGTTGTATGTCGTGGTGTGGCTGTGCGAGTTGCGCAGCAGCGGGTTGCCTGTGTATATCTGCAACGGGTCGATGGTGTTGCGGTAGCCGAGCGTGCTCACGAGTTCGGGCACTGAGGTGTCGTATGCGAAGGCTATGTCCATATTGCGCACGCGGCTCATCTTCCACTTCAGGAATATTGACGGCTCGTAGCTGTGGCTTGTGCGCACGGCTGTGGTGT
>OHLK01000182.1_pt1 | contig 18473 bp, 18 predicted proteins | sample 1569041 | NCBI WGS metagenome assembly OHLK01 (sample SAMEA3879573, study PRJEB24766) | human gut metagenome | biome: human-associated habitat; feature: feces | place: USA | collected 1985/1987 | reverse complement strand
GGTATCTGGTGTTTGGCATTCTGGCTATTCTTTGCTCTATGGCTATCATCTGGCAACCTGGACTTGGTGCTGTTACCGTGCTCTATATGCTGTCCATCACTTTCCTTATTATCGGATGTTTCCGTGTCATTTTCTCCTTCGAGTTGAAAAGATTGCATAAAAACAAGTAAAAAAAATCGTTTATTTTGGGCTACGTCATACGTTATTCGTATTTTTGTTAGCCCAAAATAAACAATGATTTCTAGTAAGAGTCTTAAATACACTGTGCGTATTCTGCTAGGTACACTGATTGGTGTCTACCTGGGAATAATTGTGCTGCTGAACATACCGTATGTTCAGGGCAAATTATCTGTTTTTGTAACTAAGGAATTAAAAAACATACTGAATACGGAGGTTTCTGTAGGACGGATTGATATGGGTTTGCTGAACCGTATCATTGTGGAAGATGTCCTTTTGCATGACCGGAAGAACCAGGAGATGCTGAAAGTAGCCCGCTTATCGGCAAAATTCGACCTTCTGCCTTTATTGAACGGTAAAGTCACCATCAGCAGTGTCCAGCTTTTTGGATTTACGGTCAATTTGAACCGGGAAACTCCGGAATCTGCCCCTAATTTCCAGTTTGTGTTAGACGCTTTCGCGTCCAAAGATACGGTTAAAACAAAATCTAATTTGGATTTACGAATTAATTCCGTGCTGATAAGGCGTGGCAGAGTGACATACGATATATTATCGGAACCGGAAACTCCCGGTAAGTTCAATGCCCATCATCTATCGGTGAAGAATCTCGCTGCAACGCTTTCACTGAAGGCATTGCGCAGCGACTCGTTGAATGCCGCCATCCGGCGGGTCAGCTTTGACGAACAATGTGGTTTTTCATTGCAGAAGTTCGCCATGAAAGTTACAGCCAACAATAAACGTTTGGATATTAAGGATTTTGGAGTGGAGCTTTCAAATACTGCTTTAAAGATAGACAGTCTGACCTTGAAGTATGACAGCCTGCCCGAATTGCCCCAAATGACAGAAAATGTAAGATATGACGGCTCTTTGAAGGCTTCCGTTATACTGAAAGATTTGGCTCCTTTTGTGCCTGCCTTGTCACGCTTTGAAGAACCGTTGGATCTAAATCTGGTTTTCTCCGGTCACGGCAAACATTTGGACTGCCCCACCCTGCGGCTGACTAACCACCACGGATTGATGATTGCAGGGGAAGCTGCCTTAAGTAACTGGGATGCAGGCATGGATATGTACATTTACGGCAAACTGGGTAACTTGACCATGACAAAAGAGGGCATAAACGTTCTGATGACGAACCTGACGGGAAAGGTTCCTCCCATTTTGCAACGTTTGGACTATATTCGTTTTAACGGGGAAGCGGCGGGCTATCTGCATGATCTCACACTGACAGGCTTGGTGAAAACGGACGTGATGATGAGCATTGATGAACAAAGTATGAGCAGAACCTATTCGGGTAGTGTGGCGAGTGCAGACCTGGATTTGGGAAAATTACTTAATCAGGAAAAGAAATTCGGCAAGGTGGATTTCAATGTGGAACTGAAAGGTTTCAACTATAAGAACCGATATCCGGAATCATACATCAAAGGAATCATATCTTCCTTTGAATATAGTCAATATCAATATGAAAATATCATGTTGGATGGCGTATATAAGGACGGAGGCTTTAACGGGCGCTTATCCATGGACGACGCAAACGGTTCTGTCCAGATAGACGGTAATTTCAATGTTGCCAAAACAATCCCTGACTTTAACCTGAAGGCATCCGTAAAGAACCTGCGCCCTCACGACCTCCATCTGTCGGACAAATATGAGAATGCCAGTATTTCACTGGGCCTCACTGCTGATTTCACCGGCAAATCCATTGACGACATGAACGGGCGCATTTCATTGGACAGCCTGCAATTAAACGCTCCCGATGAAGGAGGGTGTTTTCTTGACAATCTGACTATTACAGCCGGACAGGTAAGCGGTGAAAAAGAGTTGCGCATAAATTCATCCTTCATGACAGCGGTGATACGAGGTGACTATTCCTACCACACCATTCCGGCCAGCGTGGTAAAGACGGTACAACGCTATATTCCGTCCTTACTGACTATAAAGGATAATATGCCTGAGCCTCACAATAACTTCCAGTTTGATATCTGCCTGGAAAATGCCGAAGTGCTATCCAAATTATTTCAGATTCCATTGGAATTATACCTGCCGGCATCTTTAAAAGGATATTTTAACGACGGCGAGGAAAAGTTGCACGTAGAAGGACATTTTCCGGAATTCAGATACAATGGAACACGTTATGATTCGGGCGTTTTATTTTGTGAGAATCCTTCTGACCGGTTCAAATGTTCACTGCGAGGCGGTATGCTGATGAAAAGTGGTGCAATGCTTAACTTCTCGGTGGAAGCCAATGCCAAAAACGATCATTTGGAAACAACAATTAACTGGGGGAACAATACTGATGTGACTTACGGTGGTAAATTTGCCGCCGATACCCGTTTCTTCAAAACGGAAGGTCCCCACCCTATTCTTCAGGCAGATATAAACATACAGCCCACAAAAGTAGTGCTGAATGATACGGTATGGAACATTCATCCCTCGCATATCGCCATAGATTCGGGACGCGTATTCATTGACAATTTCCTGTTTGAACATGAGGACCAATATTTAAGGATAGATGGTAAACTGACCAAGAAGGAAAGTGATTCCTGCCGGGTGGATTTGAGAAATATCAAGCTGGACTATGTACTGGATATTGTGCAGTTTGACGATGTAGAGTTCGGCGGACTTGTAACCGGAAAGGTTCATCTGAAAAGTGTCATGAAGAACCCGGTGATGCGGACCCGTCTGAATGTGCACAAATTCTGTCTGAACCGTTCTTTATTAGGAGAAGCCGACATTGCAGGTGTATGGGATAAGGAATTGGGCGGAGTACGACTGGATGCCCAAATAGCGGAAAAAGGAATTTCCTCCACTCATGTGACAGGGTATGTCTCTCCCAAGTTAAAAGGTCTTGATCTGTCGATTCGGGCAGATAGTACCAATCTGGGATTCTTACAACCTTTTATAGAAGGAATTTTCAGTGAAATAAATGGCCGTGTCAACGGAAATGTCCGTTTATATGGCGATTTCAAGCATTTGGATCTGGAAGGTGAAGTGAGGGCCAAAATGGATGCTAAAATTGATGTGTTGAACACCTATTTCCAAATCCGGGATGACTCCATACATATATCTTCGGGCAGTCTGGATTTCAGGAATGTAAAAGTCTATGACCGTGAGGGACATGACGGACTGGTAAATGGTTATCTGCATCACACAAAGCTGAAAAATCTGATGTACCATTTCAATATACGAGGCAACAACCTGTTGATGTACAATACCTACGAAGCCGGGAATATGCCTTTTTACGGAAAAGTATATGGTACAGGAAATGTGGTACTGGATGGTGGAAATAATGCGATGACAGTGGACGCTTCACTGACCACAGGCAACAATACCAGCTTCACTTATATAACCGGAGTAACCACGGAAGCAGCGAGCAATCAGTTTATCACTTTTGTAGACAAAACCCCCAAGCGCATTCACGATAATGTGGAAACCAATCTTTACCACCACTCTAATGTGCGTAAGACTAAAGAGGACGACGGACCTCCTATGGATCTCCGCATCAACATGTTGATAGAAGCAACTCCCAGCGCTACCATGAAAATTATCATGGATCCTGTAGCGGGAGATAATATTACAGCAACCGGAAATGGAAACCTGCAAGTGAATTTTTTCAATAAAGGTGATTTCCGTATGTTCGGTAGCTATGTCATAGATCAAGGTATGTATAAACTAAGCATGCAGGAAGTAATACGCAAGGACTTTACCTTGAAATCAGGTGGCACGGTGACTTTCTCAGGTGACCCTTATCAGGCGAATCTTGATTTACAGGCGGTATACACGGTTAATTCTGCTTCTTTAAGTGATTTGGTAGTAGATCCCTCGCGCAACCAAGGTACGGTGAAGGTAAACTGTCTGATGAATCTGACTGGAAATTTATCCAATCCGGATATTAAATTCGATTTGGAACTGCCCACTGTAAGCGAGGAAGACCGGGAATTGGTACGTAGTGCTACCAGTACGGAAGAACAAATGAATACACAGATTATTTATTTGCTGGGAATTGGTAAGTTCTACACCTATGATTATGCCAATAATGACCAATCCTCTAATGCGACCAGTTCTTTAGCCTTCAGTACACTTTCCGGTCAGCTGAACAATATGTTGTCCCAATGGATGGGCAATAAAAACTGGAACATAGGCGCCAACCTGAGTACCGGTGAAAAAGGTTGGACAGATGTGGAAGCAGAAGCTATGTTGTCCGGCAGGTTATTGAATAACAGGCTGATGATAAATGGAAACTTCGGCTATAAGGAGAATGTGATGGCAAATAGCAACTTCGTAGGAGACTTTGAAGCGATATGGTTATTGACAAAAAACGGAGATTTCCGTTTGAGAGGGTATAATCAGACCAATGACCGCTATTTTACTAAATCTACCCTGACCACTCAAGGAGTAGGTCTCATGTATAAAAAAGATTTCAATACTTGGGATGAACTGTTCCGCTGGTTCTTATGGAAAAGACGGAAAAGCTCGTTACAAAAACGAAGCGATGACTAATTAACCTATAAAGTTTATTTCATATCTTTGCGAAGTAAATTTAAAAATATGAATATGTCCTATTTACCCGCCGAATGGCATAAACAAAGTTTGATTCAACTAACGTGGCCCCATAAAGACACAGACTGGGCATACATGTTGGACGAAGTGAATGACTGTTTTCTTAAGATAGCTTATGAGGTTTTGAAACGTCAGAGTTTGTTGATTGTGGCTCCAGACCCCGATTCCATAAGAGATAGTATAGATAATTATGGAGCTGATATCCAAAAACTAGTCACATCAAAAATCAACACAAATGATACTTGGGCACGCGATCATGCTTTTATCACCCTGTTGAAAGAAGACGCTACTCCCCTGCTGCTGGATTTCTGTTTTAATGGCTGGGGAATGAAGTTTGCCGCAAATTATGATAACCAGATTAATAACGAACTGTATTTTCACCATCCTGTTCTGAAAGGTGAATATGTTTTCTGCCGGAATTTTATTTTAGAAGGAGGTTCCATAGAAAGTGATGGGAAAGGAAGCCTGCTGACTACAGAGCAATGTTTGCTGGCTAAAAACAGAAATGAAATGAACCGACAGGAAGTGGAGGATTTTCTAAAAGAAACATTTAACTTAAAACAGGTTCTATGGTTGAAACACGGTTATCTGGCAGGTGATGATACAGACAGCCATGTGGACACATTGGCACGTTTCTGTCCGGATGATACCATTGTGTATGTAAAGTGCACCAATGAAAAAGATGAACACTATAAGGAACTGGCAATGATGGAAGAAGAACTAAAAGCGTTCCGTACTTTGGACGGCAGGCCATACCGTCTGCTTCCGCTACCTATGGCAAGTGCTGTTTATGATGAGGAATATCATCGCTTGCCGGCAACTTATGCCAATTTCCTGATAATGAATGAAGCTGTGCTTTATCCTACTTATGCTGATTCTGTGAATGATATGCGCGCCAAAGAAGTATTGGCTGAAGCATTTCCCGGAAGAGAGATAGTAGGTATTGACTGCACTGCTTTAATAAAGCAACATGGCTCGCTGCATTGCGTCACCATGCAATATCCCGAAGGTGTATATTAATAAATATATGTATGAAAAGAACGATTAAAGTAGGAATTATCCAACAGACATGCACTAATGATATCCGTCACAATTTGAGCAAACTGCACCACAATATAGAACAGGTGGCGGCAGCAGGTGCACAGCTGGTTGTATTGCAGGAGTTGCACAACACCCCTTACTTCTGTCAGACAGAAGATACGGATATGTTTGATTTGGCAGAACCGGTTCCCGGTCCTTCTACCGGCTTCTACAGTGAGTTGGCTGCCGGATACGGTATTGTACTGGTTACTTCGTTATTCGAGAAGCGTGCTCCGGGGCTATATCACAATACAGCCGTCGTTTTTGACAAAGATGGCAGTATAGCAGGGAAATACCGCAAAATGCATATTCCCGATGATCCCGCCTATTATGAGAAATTCTATTTTACTCCCGGTGACCTGGGATTTGAACCTATTCAGACATCACTGGGAAAACTAGGTGTACAAGTCTGCTGGGACCAATGGTATCCCGAAGGTGCACGGCTGATGGCACTGAAAGGTGCTGAAATTCTTATATACCCTACAGCTATAGGTTGGGAAAGCACAGACACTCAAGAAGAGAAAATCCGTCAACTAGGTGCATGGGTAACCGTGCAGCGTGGACATGCCGTGGCAAACGGTCTGCCGGTTATCGCCGTGAACCGTGTAGGACATGAGCCCGATCCTTCCGGTCAGACTAATGGTATCCAATTTTGGGGTAATAGCTTCGTGGCAGGTCCTCAAGGAGAAATACTGGCACAAGCCAACAATATGGATGAAGAAAATATGGTAGTGGAACTGGATATGACCCGTAGTGAGAATGTTCGTCGCTGGTGGCCTTTCCTCCGTGACCGGCGTATTGATGAGTTTGAAAATCTAACCCGACGCTTTATAGATTAAATACAAACGTTATCGTTATATAAATTCACATATTCGTTAAACAATTCATGGTTAAGGCTGTTTTAGTTATCAGAATATTCAAAAGATATTATTGATTTACTAAACAGCTTAATTATGAAAAAAGTATTATTTTTAGCCGCATTGTTACTTGTTTGCTTCAGCGGAGTGACAAATGCACAAACCAGAAAACAAAGAGAAGACGCTAAACGCGAAGCATGGAAGAAAGAACGTCAGGAAAAGAAAGCCTTGGAAGCTCAGCAGGACTCTGTATCCTACGTCCAAGCAATTAATGCTTTAAAAAACGGTTCTTTTGTATTAGAAGCTGATAACGTTGTATTCCGTAATGGAATAATGCGTTTTGTTTCCTCTAACACGAATTATGTGGAAGTAAACGATGGGCAAGGTATTATTCAGACCGCCTTTACTAATTTTGTGTATAACTGGAGCCCGAACGGCTTGGGAGGTGTCACGGTTCAGGGAAATGTGAACGGAATAAGTATGCGCCAGGATAAAGACGGTAATGTGTACTATAATTATGGAATTAATGGGATTGCCGTTTCGGCCACCGTTTCCATTGTACTGACTGGCGGAACCAATCAGGCCAGTGTTACTATAAATCCAAATTTCTCAGGCAATACGCTGACAATGAACGGATATCTGGTTCCCTATAACGAAAGTAGTGTATTCCAAGGAACAACATGGTAATTCATTAAGAAGATATGAGAAAAAGGAATGGGCATTTTCACTACCCATTCCTTTTTATTTATTATTATAGCATTGGAAATGTTTCTTGTCTGCTCATAACATTAACCGAGGTTGTGATTCCAATTCCAATAAAAACCTTTTAGCGGACAGTCCGCCTCCATATCCTGTCAGCGAGTGATCACTACCGATCACACGATGGCAAGGTGCAAAGATTGATATGGAATTTGCACCATTAGCATTGGCTACCGCACGAACTGCTTGGGGCATCCCGATATGCCTGGCCATTTCACCATAAGATATTGTCCTGCCAAACGGTATCTTTAACAGTTCATTCCATACTGTTTTCTGAAAATCCGTGCCCACAAAAAGAAGCGGCACACTAAATTCTTTGCGTTGTCCTGCAAAATACTCGTTGAGTTGCTCTATTGATTCTTCGATTATTTCTGACGTACTTATTTCAAATTCGGCACACAATACCCGCTTCAACCGTTGATTCACACGATCGCAGTGTTTTTCCACCTGCCAGTCACACAGGCAGAGTTTTCCGCCAAATGAACCGAGCAGCAACACTCCGCAGGGTGATTCATAACTCTTTATCTTGATCGTATTTTTCTCTTTCATACACTTTTTATATGCTTCCTTCATATGTTTATAAGCTGTTTCAGCTTATCGGACTACTTTAAACCAAAAAGACAAAGCGTAGCGAATTAGCTGAAACAGCATTCACTACGCTTTGTTCGGATCGTCCCGTTATCGGCCTTTTATACAATATCCTATATAAAAAGCGGAAAAAACTTACTTATCCTCTTTTATATCAACAACCAGATTCAACTCATCCAATTGTGATTGATCCAAAGCAGCGGGAGCATCCAACATCACATCACGTCCACTATTATTTTTAGGGAATGCTATACAGTCACGGATACTATCAAGTCCTGCAAACAAAGAAACCCAGCGATCAAGACCGTATGCCAAACCACCATGAGGAGGTGCTCCGTATTTGAATGCATTCATCAGGAAGCCGAATTGTTCTTGTGCTCTTTCCGGAGTAAAGCCCAAAATTTCAAACATCTTGGCTTGTAATTGTGAATCATGAATACGAATTGAACCACCTCCTACTTCTACACCGTTTACTACCATATCGTAAGCATCGGCACGAACAGCAGCCGGATCTGTATCCAACAAAGGAATATCTTCTTCTTTCGGATGAGTGAACGGATGGTGCATGGCCATCAGACGACCTTCTTCTTCACTCCACTCAAACATCGGAAAATCAACAACCCACAGACAAGCAAATTTATTCTTATCACGCAGTCCCAGCTGACGTCCCACTTCCAGACGAAGTTCGCATAACTGCTTGCGGGTCTTCATAGCATCAGGACCACTCAGAATCAGGATCAAGTCACCCGGCTTGGCACTGAAAGCTTCCTTCATCTGCTGAAGTACTTCCTGTGAATAGAATTTGTCTACACTGGATTTTACATTGCCATCAGCTTCCACACGGGCGTAAACCATACCTTTCGCACCGATCTGAGGTTTCTTGACAAATTCTGTTAATTGGTCTAACTGTTTACGGGTATAACTTGCAGCGCCTTCCGCACAGATACCACCAATATATGCCGCATCATCAAAAACAGAGAAGCCATGACCTTTCATGATATCCATCAATTCCACAAACTTCATGCCGAAACGCAAATCCGGTTTGTCACTACCGTAATATTTCATGGCATCGGCCCATGTCATACGCAGAAACGGTTCGCTCAACTCGACTCCACGTAACTCCTTGAACAAATGTTTTGCCATTCCTTCGAAAGTGGAAATGATATCTTCTTGTTCAACAAAACTCATCTCACAGTCTATCTGAGTAAACTCAGGCTGACGGTCTGCACGAAGATCTTCATCACGGAAACACTTTACAATCTGGAAGTAACGATCAAAGCCGGAAACCATCAGCAATTGCTTCAGTGTTTGCGGAGACTGTGGCAGTGCATAAAACTGTCCCGGGTTCATACGTGAAGGAACAACAAAATCACGGGCTCCTTCAGGAGTAGAACCTACCAACATAGGAGTTTCCACTTCCAGAAACCCTTTGCTGTCCAAATATCGGCGCACTTCCATTGTCATTTTATGACGAAGTTCCAAATTTTTACGCACACAATTACGGCGTAAATCCAGATAGCGGAATTTCATACGGATATCATCACCTCCGTCACTATTATCTTCTATCGTAAAAGGAGGAGTTACCGCTGAATTAAGTACATTCAATACCGATACGATAATTTCAATTTCACCGGTGGGAATATTCATATTCTTATTTGAACGTTCGTTCACTTCACCGGTTATTTGAATAACAAATTCACGCCCCAAGTGATTGGCACGTTCACAAAGTTCGGCATTCACCGCTTCGTTGAATACCAATTGGGTAATACCGTAACGGTCACGAAGATCGACAAACGTCATCCCTCCCATTTTACGTGCACGCTGTACCCAACCTGCCAACGTTACACTTTTGCCTGCATCGGAAAGTCTGAGCTCTCCGCAAGTATGACTTCTGAACATATATTCTTAAATTTAATCAATTGTTTGGCAAAGGTACGATATGTTTTCCATTGTACAAAACTGCCTACAAGAAAAAAAGTCCCGTAGCTGTATACCAACGGAACTTTTTTAATCTGGATGTACAGATCTCAATTCTTGAACATTTCAATGACATCCCTTAATTCTCCTGGAAATACTTCACCAGTTTTCTCCCACAACATCTTGCCTTTACGTTGGAGGACAAAGCTGGGAGCTATTTCTATTTCATAGGCATCGGCTACTTTCCGATTACTTTCTATATTGACTCTTACAATATTGACCGGTTTTTCAAATTCATGTAACAGCGGTTCAATCCATTCACAATGGGGAGACCAATCCGCATAAAACACAACCAGCAATAATGAGTCCGACTGGTTTACCTCTTCTATTTTTCCAGTTATATCCATTACTGTTTTCAATTTTAAATTATCCTCTACTTCCTAAACTGTTCACGTCAGGATTCAACTCTTTTACCGCTGCTTTCACCTGCTTCTTGGTAGGCTTACCAGTATTGGACACTTGTTCAACAGGAAACCGCTGACCACTATTCGTCAGCTCATCCTTTTGTTCCATCTTTTTCTTTTCTTCTTTACCCATATCTTCTCATTTTTAAGGTTTATGCTAATAATGCAACAAAATAGATAAAAAGATGGTTCACATAAAAAGTGAAAAAGGATGCCTGAAAATTATTCAGACACCCCTTTACTACTACATTTAAAACTACGTGAAATTGAGATTATTATACTTTACGGTCGCAATAACGTTTGCATTGTGCACAAATATCATACCCCAGCATAGCTCCAAGAATAAAATCCTGCTCGGGTGACAATTTGTTCAGTGGCTGATTCACTAGGAAACGAATGGCATTAATGCATTCTTTTCTACCGAAAAACAGGTTTATTTTATCATTTCCCACGGGCTGGATTATGTAATTAATCTTTTGATTGATCAGCCGTTTTACAGCAAAATCTTCATACTTCCTCTTGGTAGTATAGAGTACCATCTGACGTACTCCTTTTTTTAATTCATAAATATGATTCAGAAATACTTTCAATTCTACCGGGTTTATGTCTGAAGCTATCATAAGGCAATTGTCAAAATTACAGGTTCTTCTTTATTTCTTCAACCCAACTGTTAATACGTTCTTCAGTCTTGCCACTTTCGTTCACGTCATCAAGAGCCAAACCTACAAATTTCCCATCGATTATCGCTATAGAAGATGAATACGAATACCCATCGGCAGAAACTGCCCCCACAAAAGTGCAACCTGAATTCTTTAACTGGTCATATATAACTCCCATACCGTCACAAAATGTATCACAATAGGATTCTGAATCTCCACAGCCAAAGAGAGCAACTATTTTACCATTCAAATCTGCAGTCCTTATCATTTTAATGGCGTCATACCAATCATCTTGCAATTCACCGTCTCCCCAAGTAGAAGTCCCTAACAATAAAATATCATAACTTTCCACTTTTTCTGTGGTAATTTTACTTGCATCAATTACATCAACTGATGCCACACCTAATTTTTCAGCTATTGTCTGTGCGATGCTCTCACAAGTTCCAGTAGAGGAACCATAAATTATACCCATTTTTTTCATACAGCAAATCATTTAATTTGTTTGCTGCAAAGTAAAAGGTTTGAAAGAGATTCTGAAATACCTAGAAATAGTGATTTTAATAAAGTTCAAGAAACAAAACTCAGTTTTTGAAAACATAAACTTATAATCTGAAATTTAAGCATCCTAAAAGACTAAAGAAAGGGTCGTATCATTACTCAAGACAGAGTTTGATACGACCCTTTTAAGTGTTATAATTACTATCTGTAACTTTTAGGAGCAGTCATTTTCGTTTTGACACATTAATATGTTTTTAGAACCGATAAGCAGCTCCGAAATTAATAACCCCTTGGTCAAAATCATCAACCAATTGGTATCTGAATTCAACATTCATAGCCCAGTTACGTCCCAAAGCGAATTCCGCCCCAGCTCCGAGATTAACCCCGATACGGAATTCATTATGGTTACCCCCATCATCAACATGGACGTGGTCTCCATCCCAGTCAACATCCAAATCATGCATGTCAAACATCCAGTTGGACATGGTCAGACCAAACAGCGGATAAAGTTTGACACTTTGAGCTACCGGACAAAGATAGTGGAAGTTCACATTTAAATCCAACATACTTACATTGTCATTCTCAAAAAAATAATTGAATGAAGGTTCAATACGGAGAGGATTAGTGATATTGTACTGGTATTTAATTCCCAATCCAGCACTTTCAATTTCTGTTCCGTAACTTAATCCAAATCCAATTGCCTGTCTGCCTTTTTGAGCGTAGGTACTGCTCAACATGACAAACATCAGTCCTAAAAAAATAAAGATCTTTTTCATTTTTAAAAATATATAAGTGTGTTAATCGTCTTCATCGTCATCATCCCAATCATCATCATCATCGTGCCATTTATGATGTTTATGACGCTTGTGTTTTTTATAATGCTTGCGATGATGCTTATCATGATGGTCACAATAAGAGCAATAATGTTCACGCCAGCATTCGCTATGATAACGAATCCTGTCATAAAATGGATCATAGTACATCGACCCTGGTTTTATGCCTATCTCTACCAATATACGATTCCAGCCATTCCGGTGGTAACGCTTGTAATAGTCACACACCTCCCGCATATGCCTGCCGGAAGTCTTTGCTATTTCAAGAGCCAAACCGACATTCCCCCAATTACTACCACATCTTCTGTAATAATCATCCAATAATTGATTAGATATATTATATTCTACGCATAAACGTTTCCGATAGTCGGATAACTCCACAGCTGCATACTTGTTCGCCCTGCCTATGAACAGAGAAAGCCTGTCTTGTGCAAACATGGAACAAGAAATGACTATAAATAATAACAGTACTTGAATTCGTTTCATATTAAAACCATTTGGCAATAAAACTATTGAAATTGCAAATATAGATATAAAAAAGCAATACACAATTTTTTATGGAGAATTTAGATACTGTCTAATTTTACATTTTGATAAAAAAACTACTTCTTTTTTCCTTCCCAATGATTGTTTTAAATGGTTTCTTGCTGGCAATAATGATAAAATAACCTGCATACATGATGGTAAAGCGGCCTTTATACTATTTTCTGAATGTCTCTAACTTTTTCAACTACCTTACTGCTATTTTCTTACTTTCGCCAAGAACTGACATCGGTTGTGAAAATTATAATAAAACCCCTCTCAAAACCGTGCAAACCAGCACAGACTGGAGAGGGGGTATGAAAGAGTTTGCTTAGAATTTATATCCTAAAGTAATGCCTATATTTGCATTATGGGGGGCATCGCCATCCATTACCTTGCAAAAACCAAGTTGGGTATCAAGACCTACGAGAATCTTTCCGAACTCCACACCCAGACCAATGTTCCATCCTGCATCAAATCTGTTGTAATCCAGTCCGTCATCACCGAATGTGTCTATTTTGTCATCACCATTAATATGGATGCCTCCAACGGATGCGTCACCATCGAATTTAGCCTTACCACCTACTCCGCAAGCCAAATAAGGGCCTGTCGCGATGACAAGGTTGGTGTTATCTGCAATATTAAAACGAAACTGTACGTTAACAGGCAATTCAAGATAGAGCTGGTTAATTTTCACATCAGCATCAGCATCTATTATATTTCCGTCAAATCCACTTGAATATTTTGCCCCCTTTTGCGAAAAGAACAATGAAGGCTGTAAAGATATCATATCATTAAACTGATACTCCATCCCCACTCCGATACGTGCTCCGGGTTTAAATTCGGAGTGATCTGAATTCTCACCAATATAACTACTAAGGTTAAGACCAGCCTTTACATTAAAAGACACCTGCGAAAATCCCATAGTACAGATTAACGCAAACAATACGGTTAAAATACTTTTTTTCATAATCATAAGTTTTGATTAAAGATTATTTATTTTATCATTGCTTCAACAATGACAATGCAAAGATATAACAATTATAAGTTCGTTGTCACCTCAAGCAGACTTTTGTTATGCACATTCTAAAGATTATATGGTTTATTTTTAAGAATCCAAAGTTTTTCATATAACTATAGAAATTATCTATAAGAAAAGAATATACTCCCCAACAGTTGTTTTTGGGGAACTTTATTATCGTCTATTCTCCTCTTCCTTATTGAATTTCTCTCTTTGTTCCTTCTTTTGTACGATATTGATAAAAGAAGAACTAATGATACCGGTCGGAATGGCTACCATTGCCACACCTACCAGACAAATAATACAACCCAATAATTTCCCCAAAAAGGTAATGGGATAAATGTCACCATATCCGACTGTAGCAAATGTAATAATGGCCCACCAGATTCCGTCACCGATATTTTTAAAGACTTCAGGTTGTGCATTCCTTTCAATATAATACATCAAAATGGCGGAAAAGCAAATTGTAATGAAACTAGCTGTGTAGGCTGTTTCAAGTTCTTCTCTGACAGAAGCAAGAGCCATACCGATAATTCGGAAAGATCGCGAGTGCCGTATTAACTTAAAAATAATGAAGATATAGGGTAAAATAATGACATGAACGACTTCCGTATCCCAGTATGCATAGGTAAGAACACAAGGCAGTACTGCCACGAAGTCAACAAAACCATAAAAAGAGAATGTATATTTCAGACGTGCCTTTGCTGTTTTCATACCGGGATAGAGTGCCGGTGCAGATACGATACGGGCTGTGTATTCAATAAGAAAAATAAAAGAAGATACATAAGTAATGCCGAATAACAGTACTTTGTATGTGGCCATTTCTTCAAATGAACTTGCAATGACGGCTATAATTGAAATCAGAATGAAGAAAAGAACAAAATATTGAACAAATTTTCTTCTCAATAACTGTTGAATCAAAATATATAATTTCATTTTGCAAAAAAAATTATTTATTCATGCTATCCGTGTGTTTTCCACACACGGATGCAATCACTTTGTTATTCAGACTCTTTTATTGGATGTTTTACTACAAACCTTCTCAATAATAAAAGTCGCTTTTTAGTTTTGTATTGCTAAAAACGATCCGCAATTATCTGACTAAAACACATAAGCAAGTGATAACTGCCAATATCTATTTTTGCTTTCGAATACATCACCATCAAAAATTTGATCTATGGCATCATGCTTATTGCCTCCTATATTATGCTTGGCAGACTGGGTTAATCCTATATTATAATAGCAACTTACCATTAAATGATTTACAATTTTCACTCCACCTCCCAAGTTCAATCCGACTTCAGTCGAACGCCATCCCATAGATGGAAGATCCTTATCTATAACATCCACAGCTATATGAGCAAGTTTGCGTCCCCAGTTGTCCTTGTCTACCAAAAAAGAAAAGGAAGGACCGACTCCCAAAAACAAATCAAAATTATCTGATATTCCCATTTCCCATTTCAGTTCTATAGGAATATCAATACTTTGTGTTTTAATGTCAGCGCTGCGTCTGTTAGAGGTATTTGTCAGTTTGATTCCACGCTCTACATACAGCAGAGAAAAGTCCAAAGCGATACCATGAAATCCTGTTTGATATTGCAACATAGGCCCTACTTGAAATCCTGTCAAACTCTCTTCCTTAAACTGGTCACGCATGCCACTAATATTTGCTTTGTTGCCAAGCACACCGGCTTTTACCCCAAAATGTAATCCCTGAGCCATACTATCAGTGATTCCCCAAAATACGAAAATCGTAAAAAAACAAATTATTTTTTTCATGATCATTTATTTAAGAAGTTGAATATGTTTCTATTATTTTGAAGATTGATGCACAGTAAGTTGTGGGAAAGGGAATCCGATTCCTTCTTTATTAAATGTCGTATAAACAATCTCATTAATATCATATAAAACATTCCAGTAATCAGCTGTTTTAACCCAAACACGGACAGTAATGTCAACGCTACTCGCACTTAATGAGCCTAAAACAATGATAGGAGCAGGAGTATCCAAAATACGTTTGTCCGCATAAATAATACGTTGCAATACGGTTCTGACCCTTTGTACATCCTCTCCATATTCTACTCCGAATACCCATTCAACACGGCGCATTTCCTGTTTGCTGTAATTAATCACAGCATTTCCACTGAGCATCCCGTTGGGAACGTATATCATCCGATTATCAAGAGTGGAAAGTATGGTATGGAAAATCTGTATCTCTTTTATTGTACCACTTACTCCAGGTCCATCTATATAATCGCCTACTTTAAACGGTTTAAAAACAAGTATAATCAAACCACCTGCAAAATTGGAAAGATTGCCGGAAAGTGCCATACCTACAGCCACACCGGCTGACGCCAAAAGTGCAGCAAAACTGGTCGTTCAATAAAATTTTTACTAAACTTTTCAAGAAAGTCTGTACACTGGTTTCTATCTTCCGTTTTTCAAGAACTTTGGCTATTAATACACTAATCTGCTTAATGATAAAACGACCGACTGAATATATCAGAATGGCGACAAATATATCCTTACCAGCGTCCATTCCAAAATCTACCAGTTTCTCCAGTGCTTGCTCAAGTTTACTGCCTGAGGCTGCATTCAATAATAATAAATTCATTTTTTTCGTTTAACAAATAAAAATTAATCAGCTTGTCACGATCATATTGCAAATATGCCAGCACATCCTGACAGTATAGTTTCGCAATGTTCCAATAAATCATCCAATATATTTTTACATTCCTAAATAGTCGGATATTTAAAGCCGCAAAGATATCATATATAATTGATAAAAACCAAACTTATCACTTAAAAGAGAGAACCTAAGCACCGTATTCTGTATCAAGCATACAACTCTAAGATAATATATTTAATTTTTTTCGGTAATATTTGCCGAAACATCGGTGAAGCACTATTATACTAGGTGAAAAATGCACGGCACAAGAACAATCTAGCACTCCATGCTGCATAACTAATCAAAAAGATCCAGTAAAAAAACATAAAACCAACTAGTTAATTCATACTTAAAGAGTATCAAACCAATCATTTTCTGTATTTTTAGGTACTTCTCTGTAAATAATACTCAATAATGAAAACAAGAAAAACATTCTAACAAAACATAACTAAAATACAAAATATTTCAGAGATTCACTCTACCTTAAACTTTACAGCATTCGACATTTAGAAAAAATATCGTAAGAGTTTTAATGAGAGTAAACTCGGAAATTCATTCCGTTGACAAAGCAACCCACTTCCATCAAAAGAACCATTACTTACATGCTGTACCACAGAAAGGATCATACTATCTTCTGATCTTTCTTCTAAACTTTACCCTGTACTCTTTCATACGGTTAGTTCACTATATAATAACAAGATAATAAGCTGCTATTAGAGAAAACAATATTTTTTTAAGATGTTTGTAGACTCTGATAAAATTAATACCTTTGCGAAGTCAATTTATATATAAACAATGTCGAAATGTAAATTGAAATATTGCAGATAACAAAAAAAGGACAAAGAAATATGAGACTTATAAAAGTAACAGGTGGTTTGGGAAATCAAATGTTTATTTACGCTTTTTATTTGCGAATGAAAAAGTACTATCCCAAAGTGCGTATAGACCTTTCGGACATGATGCATTATAAAGTGCACTACGGATATGAAATGCATCGTGTGTTTAATCTGCCCCATACAGAATTTTGTATAAACCAACCTCTGAAAAAAGTTATCGAATTCCTTTTCTTCAAAAAAATATATGAACGGAAACAAGCTCCCAATAGTTTACGAGCTTTTGAAAAGAAATACTTTTGGCCTTTACTTTATTTTAAAGGATTTTATCAGTCGGAACGTTTCTTTGCAGATATTAAGGATGAAGTTAGGGAGTCTTTCACTTTTGACAAGAATAAAGCCAACAGTAGAAGTCTTAATATGCTTGAAATTTTGGACAAGGATGAAAACGCAGTATCTCTACATATTCGTCGTGGAGATTATTTGCAACCCAAGCATTGGGCTACTACCGGAAGTGTATGCCAGTTACCTTACTATCAAAACGCAATAGCGGAAATGAGCAGAAGAGTTGCCTCTCCATCTTACTATATTTTTTCAGATGACATTGCTTGGGTAAAGGAAAATCTTCCATTGCAGAATGCAGTATATATTGATTGGAATACGGATGAAGACAGTTGGCAAGATATGATGCTTATGAGTCATTGCAAACATCACATCATCTGCAACAGTACATTCAGCTGGTGGGGAGCATGGTTAAATCCCAATATGGACAAAACGGTAATTGTGCCTAGTCGTTGGTTCCAGCATTCCGAAGCTCCGGATATCTATCCTACGGGGTGGATAAAAGTACCAGTGAGTTAATCCATAATACACATGAATACGCACGTCTGGAAAGCTAAAAAATAATTGGCATTTCGGAAACCGCTGAGCCGAAATTTCGGCTCAGCGGAAATTGTAGCATCCATGTTCATTTTTGGTTTAACACACCTTTTCAAACCATAGTACGACCATCATAAATTATTTTGAAGAACGATTGACAA
>OHLK01000177.1_pt1 | contig 18856 bp, 19 predicted proteins | sample 1569041 | NCBI WGS metagenome assembly OHLK01 (sample SAMEA3879573, study PRJEB24766) | human gut metagenome | biome: human-associated habitat; feature: feces | place: USA | collected 1985/1987 | reverse complement strand
GTACTTCGTGCAGCGAGTGGATAACCTTTGTCGCCGACACGGTGAGAAGAAAATTGACGAGTGGATGGATAACCACGATGTATGCCGAAAGCTGCGTATCAGTCCGAGGACATTGCAAACGCTTCGTGATAACGGAACGCTTGCATTTAGTAAGATTGGTAATAAAACCTATTATCGTCCCGAAGATGTTGAACGCATTATCAAAATTGTGGAGGATAGACGCAAGGAAGCCAAATGGCGAGGTAAAACCATTTGACAGAGTGCAATGACTGAACTAACAACAAATAATACTAAAAGCGTATGAACAATGAGATTCGAGAAAAAGACCACGAGTGGGTGAAGATGTTCCACACAAGCATCGACAGGCTATTAGTGTCGATTGAGAAGTTATTTGAGAGCCGACAGCCGGGTGCGTTCAACGATGAACTGCTGACCGACAAAGAAGTCGCACACATTTTGAAAGTAAGCCGAAGAACTTTGCTGGATTATCGTAACAATGGCATCCTGTCCTACATTCAGGTAGGAGGTAAAATCCTCTACCGTACCTCCGATGTACAGCGGACAATAATGAGCGGATTCAAGGAGGCGTATAGGCTACGGGATAGCGGATAGATTATTTTTCTGGAGGGAGTGCAGTTTACCGGCTGCCCAATTATTATGATTCCTAAAAGACACCCCTCCATGTATAGAAAGGGAAACAGCGTACATATCGGGCTATCAATTATAAAGTCTGTTTGTACGCTGTTCTTTTGAAGTTTATTACTTTTCCGTCAGTCGCTTGTTTCCGTTGCCGTCTGCATTGTTAAGTACAGGGCTTGAAAGTTGAAAGGTTTTCGGGCTGAATACTCTCCGTAGGAGGCAGATTCTGCCCGAAAACCTTTCAACTTTCAAATACGGTCTGTACTACCTTTGCAGACGAGCTTAGGAAACGGGCAACTTACGGAATCGGAATACTAATTGAAAATTGAGCCATTTTTTCTAAATTCGTTTGCGAACAGAACAATCCGGCAATCCTTCTTCGCATAGAGCCGATTCATGATATACCGTCTGAAAATCTCACTCTCCCTGCTGTTGATTCTGTATACAACGGCTATAATCATTTCAATGGAATAAGTGTCTATACTTCGCTGCTCAGCAAGTCGGATATATCGCATTGTTTCAGCCTCTGATAATACACCTTCATTATAGATAGCATTGATGGCTTTACGGACATCACGACCATAGACATTGAACAAATCGGCAATCTCCTCCTGCATCATCCAAACGGGTGCGGTGGAAATACCCACCACACCGTTGTTGATTGTTATGATTCCTCGTTTCATACGGCTGCATTATTATTGGTTTTACTTCTTTTTTCTATCAACTTATCCATTTCCTTTGAAATCTTTTCCTCCGTTATCTTCGCATATCCTTGTGTCGTACGAATATTGGAATGTCCCATCATCTTGGCAACGCTTTCCATTGATATGCCCGAAGTAACCATGTTTACTCCGAATGTATGTCTTGCAACATGTGCGGTAAGGTTCTCATTTATACCCAAAGCCACACCGAGTGAATGAAATTCAAACCACATGGAATCACGTGAAGAAAGAGGGAAAACAGGTTTGCTATCATCCGCTGTATTGTATAGCGACATTATTTGTTCAGCTATCGGATGCAAGGGAATGAACGCTTCGTTGTTGGTCTTTGCTCTTTTCTCACGGATGTATTTTCTACCGTCTGCCGTCATCCCGATATGGTGTGGATACAGGTTACGTAAATCGACATAAGCCAAACCTGTAAGGCTGGAGAAAACAAACATTCTTCGTGCCAACTCCAAAGCCTTATCTTCCATAGGAGTCTCCATAATGAGCAGCAAGTCATTTCTGGATATATGTCTACGCTTTGGTGAGCCTTTCTTTTCATATCCGACATCTTCCAGTGGATTGAATTTCAGCAGACCTCTGTCAACAGCGATATAAACCAAGCGTTGCAACCAACAAAGATTATGGTTCGTATTGGATGCACTATACCCTTTGCCAATCAAGAACAACTTATAAGATTTGCCAAATTCCTCAGTCAAATCTTCAAATGCAATGTCATTCATTCCTCGTAACCCGATGAACTCTCGCAAGTTGAGCTGCGATGTCTTAGATTGGCGATAAGAAGATGTTGAGTTAATACGGATGGAGCGCAGTCTAAGGCGTTCACGCTCCTCCTCGCCAGTGGCAAGCAATGTCATCGGGATAGTATTTGCATCAACAATAACATTCTTCAGAATCTCGGCGGTAACGATGCCCTTTTCCTTTGTTGCCTGCTCGTAGGCTTCGTCAATTCTTAGTCTGAACGCTTGCAGTTGTCCGTTCACTCTTACATTCTTGGCTTCACCTTTTTTCGTGTCCCATTCTTCGGGAGCACAGTAAAGACCTGTTGCTATGGCTGACACTTTGCCGTCAATCGTGATACGGCAAAATATAGATGTGGTTCCGTCTGCCTTTACTCTGCCACGGTTGATATAATAAAACTGCTTGTATGTACTTCTCATTGTTATGTTCCTTTCTTATTTTGTGATAATATTACAGGACAAACTTGAAGTCCTTGTTGGCTTCGATGAACTTGTCCATATCCTCAAATAGCTTTTTCGGGGTGACACGTGCATAGATTTGCGTGGTCTGAATGTTGTTGTGACCAAGCATTCTGCTGATAGTCTCTATCGGAACACCTTCTTCGAGCGTAACGAGCGATGCGAAACTGTGCCGTCCAACATGATAGACCAAATCCATACTTATGCCAGATAGTACTCGGAGACTTTTCATGTTACCTCTCAGCACTCGAAATTCCTGTGGCGGTAAAAGAGTAGGTCTTGTCGGGTCTTTGTATTTCTCCAACATGGCAAGTGCCTCTGGCAGTAATTTCACACGTGCAAGCATCTTGTTCTTCTTTCTATGGTATTTCAGCCAAAGGCTGCCCTCCTCATCACGAAAGAGGTTTTCTTCCGTGATGGAAACCGTATCGGCATAAGCCGTGCCTGTATAGCAAGCGAAAAGAAAAAGGTCACGGGTCAAAGCCAACGATTTTATTCGCTCTGGTATTTCGAGGTCACGAATTTTTAGGAAGTCCTCACGTGTCAATGCCTTTGGTGGATTCTCTTTCTTTTGAGGTAGCTTGAAGTGCATGAAATGATAACGCTCGGAGTGTCCTGCCTTGAAAGCTATTCGGCAGGTCTTCTTCAAGATGGCGAGATAGTGGCGGACTGTATCAAGTGCAAGACCTCTCTCGTCCAAGCAAAAGTCCATGTACTCACGGATAAACTGCTCGTCAAGCTCACCGAATGCCACATCGTCAGTTCCATAACGCTTCTTGACGAACAATCCCAATGTCAGGCGAGTGTACTGGTAGTTTGGCAGCGTGCCTTTCTTGTAGTCGATGCCGATTCTTGACTCAATGTCCGCAATGATGGCGTCAAGCTGCTTCAACAAGGTCATCTGAGTGTCTGCACTGCATTGAAACAGATCCTTTATCGCCTTTGCGTCAAAATCCGTCTTGCGCTCCACAAGTGACTCGTAGGCTGAGTTTATTGCCAGCAACAGCTTGTCAATCTTGGCGTTCACTTCCACAGCCTCCTTGCTCTTGCCGTCAAGTCTGCTCTCACGTGGATTCCATAACTTTGGCGTACATGACAACTTGCAACCGAACTGCGCCATTGTTCGGTTGAGGGTGATGCGTCCCATGATGGGAGCCTTACCGTTCTTGTCCAATCCGCTCTTTTTAAGGTAGAGCAACACCTTGAATTTTTCAACTTTCATCTGCTTACTTTTTTAGTTTGCAAAAATAATCAATCAGTAAGCATTCTCCGTCATTGAAAGTTGTGCAGAACAGTGCAACAAACACTGGTGACAAACTATTTGTTTTTCACCTCGTTAGCAGTGTTGGTTTCGGTAACTGACCGCTAACGGTTTGGTAACTGAAATAACTCAATATCCTGCTCGGCTTTGCTTTGCAGCCAATTGGCAGAATTATGAAATATTGCTCATTCTCAACCACTTGCAGTTCATTTCTCTCATCTTCACTTTCCGTTGCTTTTGCTTAAATTGTGCATGTCTCAAGACACACGTTCGCCACGATGGAGCTGACCATGGGCGCAGACCTATACACTACAAGCAAACTTCTCGGTCATACGGAGGTGCGTACGACACAAATTTACGCAAAAATCATCAATAAGAAAAAGGACGAGGCTGTTTCCCTATTGGACAGTGCGTTCGAAGAATAAAAATGGAACATAATAATACATCAAACAACCAAGGACGAGACGACTCCTCGTTCTCTCTTTTTACCCCAATGCAATGAATGCACCTTCGCTAACGGTGTAGGTGGCATTTGTGGTACCAACAAATTGTGGCTGTTCTTCAAGGAAGCCCATGAGTGCTATCAGACGGAAGTAATAGGATGCGGTAAACTGTATCACCGCTATAAAAAGGACTTTCTCAACAGCCATTCCTATACGGACTGCCAGTATGCGGCAGGAAAGAACGAGCACAAGAAGAACTTCTACATCATGGAGGAGTTTCTTGAAGAACGTGAGGACTTGGTAGTCATATTCTTTACCAAAGTGGATTTCGAGTATCATGACTACAAGGCTCTTCATCACAAGTTCAACACCACGGAGCCGCCTCCAAACGGTCAGTATCTCCATGGTAAACCACCGTCAATATTACAAACAGCACAAGAAACCAAACCGAAACAGGACTTTCAATGTTACTTTGATTCTACTCAGTTGAACCTCATTGCGCGCCATGCCAATGAGGTTCATTTGTTCTCAGCCGATGTGTCGGAAGAGGATATGCGAAAACTCTTCTCGTGCCAAGTCTGCAAGCAGCTAAAGGCGAGAAGTAACAGACATGTGGCATTCTTCTTTGATATGCTCTGCAGCAAGAACTTAATCTGCAAGCAGTGGCAATCGGTCATTGCCAAGCATAAACTCATCCTGTCTTCATCAACAGGCCAGCCACTTACAACAACCAAGCTGTCCTCAGCAACCAGTGATGCTAAAGGTACAAACGCCAGCATCTATGAGGCTATCCGCAAGAAAGTGCAAGAAATAGCAGATTGCGGTAAAAATGACAGCAAGGACACCATCTGACAGATGATAACCTTGACAGTTGGCTTGATAGTCGGTTGACAGTCAAGCGCACTTCCATCCGATTGGGCAGAAAAGCCCTTACCTTTGCCCTCTGTAATCAGAAACCTGGTTATGGAGGGCGACCTCGTTATGTGTAACGATAAATAAAATAGCGACAATGATTGGACAGACAACAAATCAGGCAAACAATCCGCCAAAGGATGGTGCGATACTACCGCCAACGATAGACGTGGATAAACACAAGTTGACAGAACAAGAACTGGCAGACATGACACCAATGAGACTTTCCGAGCGCATTCAACAAATGGAAGAAGCATTCAAGCTGCTTGGACCAGTGGAGGATGTGCTGAACCGCATCAAGTGCTTGGAGAAATGGCTCTTTGCAGGAAAAGACGTGCTCACCCTTGACGAGGCAAGCGTATTCCTTGACGCTTCAAAGAGTCAGCTTTACAAACTGACACGTACCTTTGCCATTCCCCATTACAAGCCAAACGGCAAGACCATCTATTTCAGCAAGGAAGAACTGGTGGAATGGATCAAGAAGCACCCTGTGAAAACAAAAGAGGTGTATGAGCAGGATGCCATACGCTATGTGATGAACAAACCCTTGAAGAGCAGATGACGATGGAAGAAATGAACGACATGAGCCTCTTTGAAGGCGCAGCGGACAATGCTGATTTGTTGGAAAAGTTGCTGAAGGCATCGCTTATCCATGCGGACGAGACCTACCAGACACCGCCACAGATAATATGGGTGGATAACTCGACCATAGCCACGCTTGGCAACTTCAGTGCCTCCACAGGCAAGGCGAAGAGCCGAAAGACGTTCAACGTGTCCGCTTTGGTAGCTGCCTCGCTTGCTAACGGAAAGGTGCTGCAATATACGGCAAAACTACCCGATGACAAGCGTAAGATACTCTACGTTGATACGGAGCAGAGCCGTTTCCACTGTCACAGCGTGATGCAGCGCATCCTCCGGCTTGCAGGATTGCCCGACAACATGAACAGTGAGAACCTTGTGTTCTTCGGACTGCGAGAGTACAGTCCCAACCTCAGACTGCGGTTGATAGAATATGCTTTGCAGACACAAAAGGGGTTTGGCTTGGTCATCATTGACGGCATAAGGGACTTGATGCTCGACATCAACAATCCGAGCGAGTCTGTCCATATCATCAACAAACTGATGCAGTGGTCAAGCCGCTATGACCTGCATATACATTGTGTCCTACACTTGAACAAGGGTGATGACAATGTAAGAGGTCACATAGGAACGGAACTCAGCAACAAGGCAGAGACGGTACTGGTGATAAGCAAGAGCAATTCGATGGCGAATGTGAGTGAAGTGAAACCGCTCAACATCCGAGACAAGGACTTTGCGCCCTTTGCGTTCCAAATAAACAAGGAGGGACTTCCAGAGATTGCCAAGGACTATGTGGTTGACTCCACCACAGCCAAACAGCCGAAGATGACAATAGCCGACATTACCGATGAGCAGCATGACAAGGCACTTGGAATGGCTTTCGGCAAGAAAGTGGTGTCAGGTTATGAGAATGTGATAAACGCATTGACGAAAGGATATACAACTATTGGTTTTGCCAGAGGTAGAACAGTGATGTCAAAGTTGCTGACCTTCCTATTGAAGAGCAAACTGGTGGTGAAGTGTGGCAACAACGAGTATTGCAGAATGAAGGATTATCCTTCGTTTCCGCTGCTTGAAGAGCAGGAGGTGAAGAAGTGAGGATGAAGCGAAAATCACTTCAAAAACCACTTCATTCACCTCGGTGTATATATAATAGTAGAACGGACGGATTTTGTGAAGTGGCATCATATTTAACTACATGGACATACGACAAAATGACTTCACAAAACCGTTCATTCACTCTGGTGTATATATAATAAGCGCACGAATGAACAAAAAAATGAATGAAAGATGAACATACAACAAGCAAAGGAAATCAAACTCACGGACTATCTGAGCGCATTGGGACATCAGCCCAAACGATGCAGCAAGTCCACATCTTATTATCTGTCGCCATTGCATGCGGAGACAAAGCCATCGTTCAAGGTGAACTTCAGCCGAAACCAATGGTATGACTTTGCTCTTGGCAAGGGTGGCAACATCATCGCTCTTGCCCAACTTCTCTACAATACGGATGATGTGGGTGCTGCATTGCAGCATATAGCAGCGGACATGAACAACCCAAAGTCCACAAAGGCAAAACCTCCCATACCGACACAAGTAGAGACAGACAAGATGGACAAGGTACATATCCAAGAATTGTCCTACCCTGTGCTTATGTCGTATCTGCGTTCACGCCATGTGGATGCGGACATAGGTAAACGCTATTGCAAGGAGATCTGGTACACGTTTAAGGGCAAGCGGTATTTTGGTATAGCCTTTCCAAATAACAGGGATGGTTATGAGCTGCGTAACCCATATTATAAAGGTTGTTTGGGCGAGAAAGACATATCCTTGATACATTCACAGCAAGTTGGAGTGCAGGACAGATGCTGCATCTTCGAGGGGTTTATGGACTTTCTTTCGTACAAGACTTTGGAAAAGCGAGGCGACAATGTGATTTGCATACAAGAGCCATGTGATTATATCGTGCTGAACTCCATCAGTAGCCTTGGGAAATGCATGGAACGATTGGCGTGTTACACTGCTATCCATTGTTATCTTGATAATGACCAAGCAGGAACGGTGGCTGCCCATACAATCATGGACTGTTATCAAAACAGGGCAATCAACGAATCCATAAGATATGCAGAATACAAGGATGTCAATGATTATCTTATCGGCAGAAAATCCATTATTCCGCATAAAGAGGATGTATAAAACGATAATTTTCTACGGAGAAAGTCAATATTCTCCGTAGAAAACTATATTTTGCGTGATTTTTGCGTAGATTTCCGTACAAACATACTACACTTTTGAAAATATGTAGTAACTTTGTACAGAATTAAAGATGCAAATCATGGAAAAGCGTATGACAAATCCAAAATCTGAAGGCTATATCTCTGCAAAAGATATGGCAGGAAGAGCTGCATACTATAAAGTATTGCAAGCCGCCAAGAATGGCGAACTCACCAGAATAAAAAGAGGTGTGTATGCAACCGATGACCATTTGGCAAGTCAAATGCTTGATGTGGAAAAGGTTGTTCCTGGTGGTGTGTTGTGTCTGTATTCCGCTTGGTCACATTATCAGTTGACTACACAGGTACCACAAGAATATTGTCTTGCAATAAAAAGAGGCCGAAAAATCACCCTTCCAGATTATCCCCCAATTACACTATACCATTGGAGTGATACCGCCTTTAACCTTGGAATTACGAATACAGAGATTGAGGGTTTCAAGGTGAGGATATATGACGTGGAGAAATGTGTCTGTGATGCAGTAAAGTATAGAAACAAAATCGGCATAGATGTCTGTACGGAGATTATAAAGGAATATCTGAAACGCAGAGATCGTAATGTCAGCAAACTGATGAAATATGCCTCACAACTGAGAGTTGCCAAAACATTGGGAACATATCTACAAATGGAACTATAAAATAATAAATATGACAACAAAGAATTATGCTCGCTCGGTAAGAGCGAAACTGCTTAATATATCGAAAGAAGAGAATGTCTTCTACCAATCGATATTGACACGATACTTTCAGGAGCGTCTGTTGTACCGTCTGTCGATAAGTCCATACAAAGAACGCTTTATATTGAAAGGTGGTGCATTACTGTATGCCCATGAGCATTTGAAAGCAAGACCAACATTGGACATAGATTTCCTTGGTCAACAGATTAGCCGTGAGTTGGACAATATCAAGGAGACATTCAGAAATTTATGCGACATAGAATGTCTGGAAGACGGAGTTGTCTTTGAAAAGGACAGCATTAGCGTAGAAGAAATCACTCTCAAAAAAGAATATAATGGTGTGCGAGTACATGTCAAGGTAGGACTTGACACGGCAAGCCAAGTTATTTCCATGGATGTAGGCTTTGGCGACATCATAACTCCTGCACCCGTTGACCTTTCTTATCCGGTGTTGCTGGACACATTACCAGAAGTTGACATCTTGGCTTACTCTTTAGAGACCGTGGTGGCTGAAAAGTATCAGGCAATGATAGACCATGCGACAGAGAACAGCCGCATGAAAGACTTCTTTGATGTGTACAGAATACTCAAAGCAGGAAATATTGACTTGAACACATTGCAAGAAGCCATCACAGCCACGTTTGAGAATAGAGGTACCGCCATCTCTACGGAATATAGCCTTTTCGAGGATTCTTTTGCGACAGATGCCATACGAAATATTATGTGGAATAGTTATTTGAAGAAAATCAAATTCAAGGAGCCACTAACCTTCCAAGAAGTTTGGACATATATCACACAGGAACTGAAACAATACATGGAAAAATAAAGGTATTACGATATACCTTATCAAGCTCTCCCATTCGGAGGGCTTTTTTTATGCCCTTTTCCCAAACATGCGAAAACGAACAGAAAAAGCTGATTAAAGTATGATTGAGAGTATGATATATAATTATAATTTGAATATATCTTAAACTTTGATGGCCATACTTTACAAAATTCTTTTATGTCGGATTTTACTCTTTACTTTGCACTCGCAACTGGCACTTTTGCCACTGCATAGAGTATAAATCATCTATAAAACAAAGTATTATATGAGTCCATTTTTGATATTCGCCATCAGCCTTACCATTGCATACGCTATCTACTATGCGGTGATGATAACCAGAGACCTGTATGGTAAGAAGGAAGAAGCCAAGAGCAACGAGGAAGTGTTTGACATCAGCAACATAACGGAAGAGGAAGCCGCAGTAGCCGTCAATGAAAGCGATGGTGGCTTTAGCGTTGCCGACAAGCAATACGACACAAGTTTCCAAGACGGCACATCATACGATGAGGGCTATGGTATGGGAACAGAGAACAACGGAATGAGTGATTATTCTCCAGAAACGGATTCTTCCGGCAGAGAAGATGATGTTGATGAAGACGAAGGAAATGATGTCAACCAACAGAAGCCGAAGAACACAGCCGAGTCGTTGCAGGAAAAGATGGATGGGCAGATGGAGTCCACCTCTCCCATATGGATAGACGGACTATGGCAGGACGACTTCACGGAGAGCCTATTTAAACAAGGCGAGACAAAGCCAGGACAACCAAACATCAAAACAATACCAGTCAAGGATGAAATTTAGCCATATCATAAAGAATGTAGTAAGTTCCTTTGTCTTTGCGCTGCTCCCCCTGTCAGCATCAGCCAAATGCGGTAATGTGGACTATAGCTGGGGAGCAGACGCACTGGCAGGGATGCACGACTATGTGGTGACGATGATGTTGTATGTGCTGTATCTGACATACGCTGTCGCTGCTGTGATGGTGATTATATCCGCTTTGCAGATATACATCAAGATGAACACAGGGGAAGATGGAGTTACCAAGTCCATACTGACGCTGATAGGAGCCTGTCTGTTTATGATAGGCGCATCCATTCTGTTCCCAGCATTCTTTGGCTACCAGATTTAAGACTCAACTGCAGAAGAGTATATCATGTGAAAGCGACAACACCTTTCTATATAATTATAATAAGGTGTTTCCAAACGAATCATTAACAAGTAAAACAAGAAAGAATGTTTAAGAAAACAACGAACTATTTGAAGAAGACCGCCAAGAGCGTTCTCTCTTCAGGACGCTTAAAGACATTGGCATTGATGCCCCTTGTGGGCGGTGGCATTGCCATGGCGCAGAACTCGGCAGGTGACTATACGGCAGGTACCACCGCACTTACAACAGTGACGGAGGAAATCGCCAAATACGTGCCTATTGTGGTCAAGCTCTGTTATGCTATTGCAGGTGTTGTCGCCGTAGTGGGTGCCATCAGCGTTTACATCGCCATGAACAACGAGGAGCAGGATGTCAAGAAGAAGATCATGATGATTGTAGGAGCATGTATCTTCCTCGTGGCAGCAGCACAGGCATTGCCATTGTTCTTCGGTGTGACCAACTAACGAGTGAGAGTTATTCCGTGCATATTCAGTAAGTGAGAAACGACGTGAAGAATGGCAAGAGAAGAGCAGGAAATCCGCTACCCCGATTACCCACTGTTCAAGGGACTCCAGAAGCCCCTTGAATTCATGGGAATACAAGGGCGGTATATCTATTGGGCAGCAGCCACGGCAGGAGAAGCCATCATCGGCTTCATTGCCGCCTACTGTCTGATGGGTATTATTGCAGGACTGATAGTGTTGGTCGTGGCAATCACTACGGGTGTAGGTCTCATCATGTTCAAGCAACGGAAGGGACTGCATACCAAGAAGAACGACCAAGGAGTGTTTATCTATGCCTACAGCAAGCGCATATAAAAATGTGAAACAAAAAAAGTATCGACATGACCAAGATGTGGATGACAAGTAGAAAGTGAACGACTGGTAGGCTCATTCTCCCCCAAGGGTGTGGGTCTACCTTTATTTGTTTCAGCGAAAGTATCGCATCTTTGACATAAAAGAATGGTTATGAGCATGAAAGCAAAGAACATTATCATTATGGCATTGGCTGGCATATTGCTGACCGCATGCAAGGACAAGACCTACAAGCCACCCACATTGGATGCCATGAGGAGTGCTGACAAGGCAAGAGCTACTTGGGCGAGAGAGGCAGAAGAACATCCTGCGACCGTGGAAACACAAACAAGCAGGATGGATTCCACTGCAAAGGATAGTGTATCAACCCTTTATGGCGAAGAAAGCTACAATACCTCTTATCAAGAGAATGACAACAAATCATCCAGTATGGGAGAAAATCATCAATCATCCGAAGAAACAGAAGAATAAACGAATATGGTACTATATGTAATCTTATTTTTCGTGGCAATCTGCATTGGCATGGCCATATCGGTCTATGCCTTTGGCACTGGTGGCAAGCGGAAGAAAATCTTTCAGGACATCTACTTCTCCGTGGAAGACACGGACGGTATCGGTGTGCTCTATACAAAGACTGGAGAGTATTCTGCCATCCTGAGAATGGAGAATCCTGTGCAGAAGTATTCTGCCAATATAGACAGCTATTATGAGTTCACCAATCTGTTTGCTGCCATCGCACAGACTCTGGGTGAAGGCTATGCCCTGCACAAGCAGGACATCTTTACCAGAAAGCAGTTCAAGGATGAGAGTGGCAAGGGACACGAGTTCCTTTCCGAATCCTACTTCCGCTATTTCAACGGAAGAGAATATACGGACAGCATGACCTATCTGACCATTACGCAGGAGAACAAGAAGAGTCGTCTGATGTCTTTCGACAACAAAAAATGGCGAGATTTCTTAGTGAAAATCAGAAAGGTGCAAGACCTACTGAAGGATGCTGGTATCAAATCAGAGTTCTTAAACAAACAAGAGGCAAGTCTGTATGTTGACCGTTTCTTTGCCATGAACTTCCGTGACAAGATGGTGAGCATGACAGGATTCAAGGTGGATGACGAGACGATAGGTATGGGTGACAGACGCTGTAAGGTATATAGTCTTGTGGATGTGGATTGCGCCAACTTGCCGACACAAATCCGTCCGTTTACCAACATCGAGGTGAACAACACAAGTATGCCAGTGGATCTGGTAGCATTGGTGGACAGCATTCCTGGTGTGGAGAGTGTGGTGTATAACCAAATCATCTTTGTGCCGAATCAGAAGCGTGAGCTTGCCATGCTCGACAAAAAGAAGAACCGCCATGCCAGCATGCCGAACCCAAGCAATCTGATAGCCGTAGAGGACATCAAGCGAGTGCAGGAGGTGATAGCGAGAGAAAACAAGCAACTAGTATATACCCACTATAATCTGATAGTGACGGTGAAGCCAGACACGGACATACAGAAATGTACCAACCATCTAGAGAATGCCTTTGGCAGGATGGGCATCCATATCTCGAAGCGAGCCTACAACCAGTTGGAACTGTTTGTCAACTCTTTCCCCGGCAACTGCTATGGGATGAATACCGACTACGACCGATTCTTGACCTTGGGCGATGCCGCCACCTGCCTGATGTACAAGGAAAAGATTGTGCATAGCGAGGACACGCTATTCAAGGTCTATTATACCGACCGTCAAGGAGTGCCAGTGGCTATCGACATATCAGGGAAAGAGGGACGAAATAAGCTGACTGACAACAGCAACTTCTTTGTCCTCGGTCCTTCGGGAAGCGGCAAGAGCTTTTATGTTAACTCCATGGTGCGCCAAGCCCATGAGCAGGACACCGACATCGTGCTGGTAGATACAGGTAACTCGTATGAGGGACTGTGTGAATACTTCGGCGGAAAATACATTTCCTATACCGAGGAGCATCCTATCACGATGAACCCATTCAAAATCAAGCGAGAGGAATGGAACATCGAGAAGTTGGGATTTCTGAAAAACCTCGTGATGCTGATATGGAAAGGAAGTCAAGGCACGGTGAGCAAGACCGAAGACAGGCTGATAGAGCAAGTCATCAACGAGTATTACGATGCCTATTTCACCACCAAGAGAGTGAGCAACCTCTGTTTCAATACTTTCTATGAGTTCAGTACTGAACGACTGCCGAAGATATGCGAGGAGAACGGTCTGCATGGCATAGACCTGTCATCCTACAACTATCTGTTGAAGGATTTCTATAAAGGAGGCAGCCACGATGTGACGCTGAATGAGAATATGGACAGCAGTCTGTTTGATGAGACCTTCATCGTCTTCGAAATCGACAGTATCAAGGATGATCCACTGCTCTTTCCATTGGTGACACTCATCATCATGGACGTGTTCCTGCAGAAGATGCGCATTAAAAAGAACAGAAAGATGCTCATCATCGAGGAGGCATGGAAAGCCATCGCCTCGCCCATGATGGCGGAATACATAAAATATCTGTATAAGACCGCCAGAAAATTCTGGGCAAGCGTGGGTGTGGTGACACAGGAGATACAGGATATCATCGGCAGTGAGATAGTGAAAGAAGCCATCATCAACAACTCGGATGTGGTGATGCTACTCGACCAGAGTAAATTCAAGGAACGATTCGACACCATCAAGGCGATACTTGGTTTGACCGATGTGGACTGCAAGAAGATATTCACCATCAACCGTTTGGAGAATAAGGAAGGACGCAGTTTCTTTCGTGAAGTGTTCATCAGACGAGGACAGACCAGTAATGTGTATGGTGTAGAGGAACCGCATGAGTGCTATATGACCTACACCACGGAACGAGCGGAAAAGGAAGCGTTGAAGCTATACAAGCGAGTGTTGAAATGCAACCACCAACAAGCCATCGAAGCCTATTGTAGGGATTGGGATGCAAGTGGTATCAGCAAGAGTCTCGCTTTTGCTCAAAAGGTAGATCAGGCAGGAAAAGTACTGAATTTAGGGAACAAAAATAAAAAGTAATCAAAGATGAAACGACTTCTATCTATCATAATGCTGATAGTCTGTGTGTTGGCAAAGGCTGATGCACAGTACTATAGCGTGAACTATGACAAGCAGACGGTGGCTGCTATGGCTGCTGCCTACGGAACGGAAGCCGTGGCAGAGGCGTACTATAACGAGCAGGTACAGAACATCTTGAAACACTATAATGCTGCGGAAGTGGCGAGTGCTGGTATCTACGCCTTCAAGTTTCTGGAGCGCAAGGCAATGACGGAGTTGGGCATCTGGAACAGTAGCACAGAGAACTACTATTACCGCCGTATCTACAACATGGTGTCGGGCAAAATCATGCCGAAGATATGGACGGTGGCAGGAATGATGCTGAAAAGTCCACAGACTGCCCTGTATTGGGGAACCTATCTGATGAAGATATGTGATGACACCAAGAACCTGTGTATGCAGTTTGAGAGTGTGGTAACAAACAGCACCCTCACATTCTCGGACATTGCCTTTCTGCAAATCAATCAGGAGATAGCAGCCATCTTGAAACTTTCAGAGATTGGTAACGTGGATTGGAAGAAGATGTTGGACGATTTGTCGAAGGTGCCAGGCAATTTTACAGTGGACAATCTGAAAGCCGACATCGACAATCTGTATAAGGCAGGAGCCAACCTTGCAGGAGCAGGAATGAACAATATCGGCAATGCCTTGTTGCAGAGCAGCCAGTTCAACGACCTCTTCCAAGGCAAGCTCAGTGCAGCCATCGACATTGTGGATAACTATTCCTCGCTGTTCAAAAGTCTCGACAAGAGCGTAGGCAACACCCTCTTGGGCATGATTGGAGGCAAGGACAACGTGGCAGGACTTTTCTCTCTTGCCAACTATAACCTCACCTCATGGATGACGGACTATCTGGATGAGACGGCAGGAAACTACTACACGCAAAGATGGTATATCGCCCGACGAGACCAAGGACGAGAAAAACTGTGCGACTATGTACCGCCCACCGATGACAACAGCATCTTGAAAGGCGACCACTGGTACAGAATCAACACCAAGGATGCCAACTTCTATCCCAACAATAGCCAAAAGGAAGCCATCCTGCAAAACTCGGAGAATCATGCAGGATGGTCAAGAACAAGGGTGCAACAGCTCAACAACCAGAATGATGGCTTTACCTACAGTATCAGCTATTGGTTGAACAGCTACATCATCAGTAGCAAGAAAAAAGGACAGAAACAAAAGGCATACGCCTACGAGATACAGGTGTACAAGAGTTGGAACAGGACAGAAGAAGTGTATGAGGCAGTCTTTGACTCCTATTCGATGGACTTGAACACCTTCAAGGCACAACTGCAAGCCCGGTTGAGCGAATGGAATGACAACGAGGAAGGCTATACCTATTATATAGGCAGTGATGCACGCAACTACTATCAGACAACCGATGCCGCCAAACTGAAGGGATGCGAGAGCGTGACCATTAGTGTGACATGCAGCGACGGTGTGCAGTTGGGGCAAGGCACCACACAATACAAATGCAAGAGTTGTGGCGGTTCGCTGAATGACCACAGCAAGAAATGCGCCATGACAACATCTGTGACAGAGAACAACCTTGACCTCTCGGACTTGTATAAACAAGAGCAGGAAGCCAATGCCAAGATAGCCTCTCTGCAATCTCAAATCAGTCAGTTGGAAGCCGAGAACAAGTCGCTTGTCAAGCAAATCGCCAATGCAAGTGTGGAAGATGCAGCCAAGTATCGGGAGCAATACAACAAGAACAAGGCTTCCATCGAACAACTGAACAAAGAACTTGCCACATGGCAACAGAAACAAAGGGAAATAGAGGAAGCCAAGGCAGAGGCAGGAAAGGACAATGACGTGGCGACGGATGACTACTATCGCATACCAGCCATTATGAACGACTGCAAGAGTGCCTACAACCTGACTTGGCAAGGGGAAGGAACATGGAGCGGCTATACTTACATTCGAAAAGCCACCATGCCCAACATCAACGGCATCATCACCTTCAAGGCAACATTGAAGATTGCCCGAAAGCCGAAATATTTCTTGGGCATCAAGATACACAGAGCCATCCTGCAGATCAGTTGGGAGCTGACATCGGAATACACCAACACCTCGGTAGTGGATGTGATAACGTTTGACCCAAGCAAGACCGAGCAGGAAAAGGCGGACGAAGTGAACAAGCGCATCTCGGAAATTGCACAGGAATATCCATCGTGCAAGATAACCACTGAATATGCTAAGAGCGCACCTGCCGATGACAATAATACCGATGACACCTATCACCTGCTATGGTCAAGCGCTAGGTTAGAGATAGCCAGAGAGGTGGACAGCAGAATCACCAAGATATACGCAGACTTGGTATCGTTGGAGAAGATGATGCACTACAAGCGCAACATCATCGACGTGCTGATGGACATCGCTCCACATATCAATGCTGACGAAGGACGACGGTTGACACTGGTGGAGAAATGCAAGAAACGTTGGTTAAGGAAAGCTGCCGACACCAAACATTCAGATGATTATCACGGCAAGTTTAATGATGAAGACAATGAAAATGAGAAATAGAAAAGAATACAAGGCTGATGCAGCGGAGAGGGTTGCAGGGTCAGTGAGCAAGAAGCGACGAATGGATATTGTGAGAACATTGCTGGTAGCAATCTTGCTCCTCGCCCTCCCCTCTAAAACATTCGCCCAATGGGGATTTGATGTTGCCAGCGTGGAAGCCTACATTAATGACCACAAGAAACAGCGGAGTCTGTTGCTTGCACGAAGCACGTTGGAATACAGCAATAAACTATTGCACAGTTACAGTAAGGACGAGACCAAGGCATACAAGGAACTGAACGTTGACCTTGACAAGTACACCAGGGCATTTGATGTGATAGATGTGCTATATCAAAGTTTACGAACCAGTCTGAACGTGTACTCCACCTACGAGGGTGTGAGCGACAGAATATCGGACTATAAGAAGCTGTTGGATGACTACAACAAAAAAGTCATCCAACGAAAGCGCATTTCGCTTGCCGATACCATACTGATAGGTATTAACCGACGAGCCATAGAGAATATCGCAAATGAAGGCGAATACCTCTACAAAAGCGTGAGCGACTTGATGCTGTATGCCACAGGAGCGGCAGCGTGTTCCACGGCAGACCTTCTTGTGGTATTGGAAAGCATCAACACCTCGCTTGACAATATAGAGAAGTATCTGAACAAAAGCTACTTTGAGTCGTGGCGATATATCCAAGTGCGCATCGGCTATTGGAAAGAAAAGGTTTACCGAACCAAAAGCAAGCAGCAAATACTAGAAGATGCCTTCGGTCGGTGGAGAGTGGCAGGTAAACTCGGATATTGAGAGAACGAAGAATTTATAATCCCATATATAATAATGTATAGGCATGGATAGAAAGAAAACAAGAATAGGAACCATCATGCTGATGTTGGGAGTCGCTATCAGCGGCAATGCCCAAAGTGGTGTAACATACAATCATGACAGTTCGAAAAAGAACCAGATAACGGTGATGGAAATCGGTAGTGGTAGTCTGTCACCAGAATTGTACTATCAGTTACTGCACAGCAGTTACAAGAAATCGGCTGCGAGTAAGAACAAACTCGGTTTTCGTACCACGGCAGGAATCGGAGCTTACAATCAAGTGGAATATGCCGAAGCCATCGACTCTGCCCTGACCAAAAGAGCAGAGATTGAGGCGTTGAATATGGCAGACCGTCAGATTGACCTCGCCTGGAAAGTGGAAGGAAGCAAAATTAACAGCAAGATGAATGCCTTCAAGAGCAACATCGACCGCATCCTGCCTGTAGGCGGATCCATCGGTGACAAGCAACGCTGGACAGAATACTATCATGTCTATGAGACAGCCATCAAAGCCACCAAGGATGCCTATATGCCCAATGCCAAGCGTAAGAAGATGTACCTACAGATTTATGCAGATGTGGCAAAACAGAACGAGACACTTGTGAAGCAACTGGTGCAGATGTCGAATGCCAGCAAGATCAAGGAATTGTTGACAGCAAACGGCAACTACCAGACCGCCAACAAACGAAGTATCATCAGCAGTGCATCCAGCAAATGGCGAGAGGCAGGAATGGCAGTGAGAAACAACACATATTCTGGCAGTAATAACGGCTCGAATGAGGATGACAATGATTTGAAAATAAACAGATAAGGAGTTATGGCAGACAACAGCAACATATTATCCGACTTCGGCATCAACATCTTGGAAGAAGAAATTGATGACGTGATTTTCCAGACCAACGAGTTTCTGTGCGACGCTACTTTCACAGGCTCGAATGGGCCTT
>OHLK01000163.1_pt1 | contig 19736 bp, 10 predicted proteins | sample 1569041 | NCBI WGS metagenome assembly OHLK01 (sample SAMEA3879573, study PRJEB24766) | human gut metagenome | biome: human-associated habitat; feature: feces | place: USA | collected 1985/1987 | reverse complement strand
GTTATGCCCATCCTGTCGGCAATCTCTTGATTGGATAACCCATATTCTATTTTCAGCAAGCAGATTTTTTGTTTCTGAGGAGGAAGTTTGTCAATGGCAACCCGCAAGGATTTTCTGAGTTCACCATGTTCAAACTGGGTTAAAAAAGCATCTTCGTCCTCATCATTCACCTGTTGGGCCATTTCATACAATTTCTCAAATACCAGATTGCGATGCCTCAATTCATTCAGTATATAATTCTTCAAGATAGTAAATAACAAACTTCGAATACCCGACTCAAAACTAAAAGTTTCCCTCTGCTCCCACAATTTCATAAAAAGAAACTGAACTGCGTCCTCCGCCTCTTCTTCCGATTTCAAAAAACGATAGGCTATGGTGTACAATAACCGATGGTAACGGTCAAAGACAGCAGCAAAGGCATACTCTTTACCACGGCGAAGATCGTCATATAACTTTTGGTCAAAATCCGGATATTGATTCATAATAAATGCTTTTCCCAAGTTTTCTTAAAAGGCCAACTTATTACAAAGATAGTACAAATGTGGGTATCTCTTGTTAGATTTCTCAAAAAAAACGGTTCGTTTTGTTTTTGATTTTTAAAATATCTTACACAAGAAGACAAATATCATACATAAAGAGATCAATTCAACATCTATAAACAAAGTATATACAAAGAATATCATTACCATGATGGAACGCAATCGTGACCGGCCTTTGATTTCGTCGAAAGAAACAAACCCATCTCATATGCTTTGGTTTCCGTCCTATTTACGAGGAATTCTTTATCGGTACGGCTACATTCGTTAATCATCGTCCAATAACGGTAAAAAGCGGGCTACCATGATCCAGAGTTAAAACTTCAGTATTTTCCTTTTTCATTTTATTTATGAACACGAAGATACGACAGACTGTTCAAGAAAAAGTTGATTATTGTAGATGTGCGCAGGTTAATGTGATTCAGAAGGTCAGATCTGTCTTCAGAGTAAAAAATATTCTGGTACGGAAGGGAAATTGGATGTGAAGGAGCCTATATATAAATATATACCTCCCCCAAGATATAAAACCCGCCCCCCTGCAACAGCCCTACTTGAACAAACTTGTTAGTCCCCTGTTCCAACCTCCGGAGGCTATGAATGTTTTTTCTTAACAAGTAACAGTCCGCTCTGATATAGAACCTAAACCCGAAAGATTATATATCTTACAAGTGTAACATATATAACGATGACACCTGAAGATCTATCATGTGTCACGGCATCTTCTATGATTCATAATCAAACCGATCAAGTATCATTCATCTATAGAAAAGAAAATTGCCTTCATCATTCATAAAAACAAATAATGAAGGCAATACACTAAATTATATACAATCAATCCCTAATCATTCAGCTACTACTTCAACTACACGACTGTTGAGTTGCTGTGTAGTAAATAGATTCAATCCTACATTCATCAAGAATTCTCCAGAGAAAACCTCACCATTGCCTGATAAAGAAGAATTGGCTCCGGGCATCAAGTTGATTTCTTTCACACGATACATTTTGTCTGCATCAAGCCCCTGCAAACGCACCGGCAATGTTTTTTCCGCATAACGGGGATGAATATCGAAAGCAAATACAACTGCTTTATCCTTATCTTTGCCCACATACATAGTAGAGGTATGATTACTGCCATAAGGAGATACCAAACGGTACATATCGCCTTCCAGAACGACCGGTTTCAAACGGTTATAATTCTGTACAGCAGTACGGCAATAAGTTTCATCATCCTTACTCATATCCGCTAATTTTATATCAAAACCGAGTTTGCACATCATAGCCACATCCGTACGGAATTTCACACTGCTATTCTTATTCCATGTGGTAACATGAGCGCACATTGTCTTGGCTGGGAACACCTGTGAAAATCCCCACTGAATAAATAAACGTTCAATAGGATCGGTATTATCACTAGGCCAGAATTCTGTAAAATAGCTCAAAGCCTCATAATCCGAACGCCCACCGCCACCGGAACAAAGCATCATCGGCAGATCAGGATATTTTGCTTTCACACGTTCCAATACATTATATAAGCCACGCACATAATCAATATATAAATGTGACTGCTTGTCTTTCAAATAAACAGAATAAATATTTGTAATAGGGCTATTGCAATCCCATTTGAAGAAAGCGATATCAGGATATTTCGTCATCAAATTGTCCACAACTCCGAACACATAATCCTGTACTTTCGGATTACTCAAATCCAGAACCAACTGGTTACGGAAATAATACTCGTCACGGTTCGGAAGATGAATCACCCAGTCTTTATGCTTTTCATACAACTCACTCTTAGGATTCACCATTTCCGGTTCAATCCAGATACCGAACTTTATACCTTTTTTCTTAGCGGCTTCCGTCAGATAACCAATGCCATGAGGAAGCTTGTCAGCCGTTTCATCCCAGTCACCTAACCCTTGATGATCACCACTGCGCGGATACTTGTTGGCAAACCAACCATCATCCAACAAAAACATATCCACACCCAGTTCTACTGCATCATCCATCAACTTCACCAATTTCGCTTCATCAAAATCAAAATAGGTGGCTTCCCAATTATTCAACAAAGTCATACGAGTCTGGTTCCCATCCTTTACCTGATACTTACGGGCCCAATCATGGAAATTACGGCTAGCCTGTCCTTTACCTGTAAAACTGTAAGTAAAATAAAAATCGGGAGTACGGAAGATTTCATTCGGTTTCAGACTATATTCCGAAGCATACGGATTAATACCCGAAATAACACGCAGTTCGTTCTTATTATCTACTTCGAATACAAAACTGAAATTACCTGTCCATCCTAATGTTCCGACCAACACTTCACCTTGGTTCTCTTCTGACTTTCCGTCCAATGCAAGTTGGAAGAAAGGAGAGCAGAACATATTGGCACGTGCTCCCAACTTGGTATCAATCGTTTTTTTACCAAATTCCAAAGGCTGTTCCTTCACATGCGCCTCACTGGCCCAGTCTCCCGAGAATTCAGTCAGAAAATAGTTGGCACGATTCAAGTGCAACATGGAAGACGCATACTTATGAAGCTGCACAGGTTTCTTTTCCCGATGACTGATTTCAGTGAAAGTCTTTATTAGATTTTCTTTCTGGTAAGCCACATAATGAAGTTTTACAGTTACAGGATATTTATCATCCTGCATAGTAATCACTACTTCATCTACCCCCGGCGACACTTGATTCCGAGTATGAGATACATATTTTAACAAAGTAGAAGGATTGCCGTCATTATGCACTATATGAATAGCCGGTTCAAAATAATCTTCCATGCCATGAGTAAGATATGCTTCGCTGCCCTGCGGCAAGTGGGCAATATCTGTAGCATGATTCAACCTCTTTCCCAAATAACTTTGATATAGACGTCCATTATTACCAACCCGGTAAATAAGGTCTACATTTTCTGTACTAATTTTAATTACTGGCTTATCCGCCGCCTTTAACATAAATGATATGCATAAAAAACATATCAAGAAGAGCAATCTTTCTTTCATGGTATTATTCATCGATTAAAATTATAGTGCAAAAAGCCCAATTTTAAAATTCACTCTTCAAATATACCATAAAAACACTAATACTCAATTTCTTTTTTAAATGAATTTTTATCCTTATGATTATCCCGACATCTCCAATCCCTCTTAATGTAAAAAAATCATAAATTCAGGAATGTTACTCCAATTACCGTATTCTTTTCACCTATTTTCTTATATTTGTAAATTATTCCATCACACAAACGTAAAAACAAATGGACCAGACCTTACTAAAATACTGGAAAACTTGTCTTCAAGATGCAGAGCGCAAAGCTATTGCTCTCAAAGGACCACGAATCACCCTAAACATTGGTGACAAGATACTTAAATTCATTCCTCTCAAAAGTATTCCTGTTATTTTCCCTGATTGGAAAGCAGAAGACAGCAATGAAAAACAAAAAGTGATGATTGCTCCTTGTATTCTTTTGCCCGAATTTGAAAACGGCTGGACTTCCCAATCAGAAAGACCGGAATATCCCTTCTTGATTACTGCCACCATGTTGCCTGACGGCAAACTAACCGTATGCGAGAACGAATCAGACAGAATCCCAATATTTATTCGTAAATTTTTGGAGCCTAATGCAGCCAATGACCGCACTATAGCTTCTCTTTCAAAAGTAGATCAACTACTATCCAATTTTAACACTGAAGAAACAAAATGGGAGGCCTATTGGCAAGCATGCGAGCAGCTTTTCAAGAAAGCAACCGGCAAAACTTTCAGCACAATGAATTACTATGATAATCCAGAAATCATTATCATAAAAGCCTCCGAGCGCAATATGGCACAGCCCATAATCACACTATATGACAAACTCTTAAAAGATGACAATACCACTCCACATCCCCTGTTGAATTTATTAATACAAACAAAATCTGCTAACGCTCTTCCTATTCCAACTAACCGGAAAGTATATTGCAACCAAGAACACTGGGCACAAATGAGCAGCGACTTTCCTTTGTCCATATCTCAACGCGAAACACTAGCAATGTACACAACACCGGAATGTGCTGATATTTTTGTCGTCAACGGTCCTCCGGGAACAGGAAAAACCACTTTTCTGCAAACTGTCATCGCAAACAGACTTGCTCATAACATTCTAAACAATCCGGAAGAGCCGGAAATTATAGTTGCAAGTTCAGCTAATAATCAGGCAATCACCAATATCCTGAAGGATTTCAAAGCGGAAACAACCAATGACACAACACATCCCCGGTTGTCCAACCGCTGGCTACCCGAACTGGATACATTAGGCCTATATCTGTCAGGGAAAAAAGAGCTGCAACAACAGTACAAAATGATGTTCAACCCCAAAGGGGATGGATTTCCGGCAGCATACGATACACCTGAACGTCAAGAAGAGTACAAACAATTCTATCTGCAATGCTTCAATAACTTTTTCAAGAAAAACTATCAAGACGAAACAAAATGCCGGCAATTTCTCCGTAAAGAAATGCAAGCCCTCCAAAAAAAGATTATTCTCTGTATCCAAGCTGCCGAAACAACAGAATATGGAAACCGGAAGGAAAACAATATATTACAGAAGTTTATCCGCAAATTCCATGAGCCATTACCCTCCTACGACAAAGTAATAGAACAGTGGACTTTGACAGAAGAATTCAAAGAACGTTACGAAAAAATAAGTTCCAACCCTGAGTATGGCAACTTACCTTATACAGAAGACATGGCAGTAAGGCTGGATATCAGCTATCGGTATCAAATGTTCTGGTATGCCATACATTATCGGGAAGCCGAGTTTATTCACCGGTTAAGCAGGTGCGATGAAGGCAAACAGCGCACACAAGAAGCCTATACCCAAAGATTAAAACGTTTGGCTTGCGTAATGCCTGTTTTCATCTCTACTTTCCATTCTCTACCCAAGTATATGACCTATGCGGAGAACGGAAAATGGGATATTCCTTTATACAATGGAATAGATCTGTTGATTGTAGATGAATCCGGACAAGTTTCACCCGAACTTGCCGTTCCCTCCTTCAGTTTGGCCAAGCAAGCGATTTTAGTAGGTGATATTCAACAAATAGAGCCTGTATGGTCCATTTCTGATGAATATTCATTCATTAATTTAAAGAATCTGGGCATTGTTTCCAACCAGTCCTCGGAAAAATACCGTTTTTTAGAAAACAATGGTTTCCTTTCTTCTTCCGGAAGTATAATGAAACTGGCACGTAAAAGCTGTAATTTTACAGTAAAAGGTGAAAAAGGAGCTTTTCTGACCGAACACAGACGATGCGTAGATTCCATTATTGCCTATTGCAATGATTATGTTTACCACGGCAGGTTACTTCCTAAAAAAGGTAACGAAGTAAAATACAAGTCCCTCCCTTCCAAAGGATATGTACACATCAACAGTTACAGCAGCCCTGGAAAAACAGGAAGTCGCCTCAACCGGGCTGAAGCGGAAGCCATTGTCTGTTGGCTGGAACTGGAAAAAGATAATCTGGAAAAGACCTATAAAAAGCCTATTCATGAAATTGTAGCCGTAGTAACTCCTTTTAAAGCCCAAGAAGCCGAAATACGGCATCAAATACAAAAAATATCAGGAAATGAGAAATATAAAGATATGATCATCGGCACAGTACATTCCCTGCAAGGTGCCCAATGTCCGATTGTTCTTTTTTCAACAGTCAACTCTCCCGAAGACCATTCTCTTTTTATGGAGCGTGATGGAAAATACAATATGCTCAATGTAGCGATATCGCGCGCTCAGCATCATTTCATTGTTTTTGGCAACATGAATATTTTCCATCCGGAAGAAAACACCCCGGTAGGAAATATGGCTAAATGGCTTTTCGATGATCCATCCAACGAGATTTCCAACAACTTTATTTACCAACAGGAAGTTCCGCTGTGCACCTACCACCCCACCCTTCGTCTGTCCACCACAGAAGAGCATATCCAGGTTCTGCACCAAGCTTTTGAAAAAGCAAGACACCGCCTGCTGATTGTATCTCCATTCATATCTATCCACGCCATAGAAAACGACCAGTTGGTTCCGCTGATACGCCACACGGTACAACGAGGAGTGGATGTCACAGTCTACACCGATTCGTCTCTAGATTATGATACGAAAACCAATCAGTTGCTCAGCCGTGCCGAAGAGGGACGGAACATATTAATAGAAAATGGCGCAACCCTCATTGAAGTAAAAGGTATCCACAATAAATCATTGGCCATTGATAACCATACACTTATAGAGGGTTCTTTCAACTGGTTATCCGCCAACCGCCATAAAGAATACTCCCGCCACGAATGTTCCATAGTTGTATCATCTGTTCAAGCCGATGAGTACATCAACAATCTGATAAAGGAACTAGAAAGCAGAGAAAAAACCTTTCAATCCCTATCTAAGCCTACAATCAATCTTGACATTGACCAAAAATATCCGGGGTTCTTTACAAAAGAATCTTTTAATGATTGTACAGAAGAAGATATTTGCCGTATAAAACAAAAAGTCCAAGAGTTAGGCATTCAGAAAACAGTCCTTCCACCTTATATCCATAAACAACGTGAAACTTTCCCACGTGCTTATGAACCTTGGTGCACAGAAGAAAAGGAAATTATATGTGAGTTGATGCAAAAGACCAATCATCTTTCTATTTTTATAGAATGTCTGCAACGTACAGGACAAGCAATTCAAATTCAGATAGAAGGCAAAAACAATTGATTATAATCCTGAACTGATATCCTTTTTATGATATTCGGGAAACTTGGGAAACAAGAATCAGTCCCTATACGGAAGAGAGGAAAAGACAAATTACTTTTTGCCTTTTCCTCTCTTCCGTATAGCATATGCAACTCCTGCCCAGAGTTCCTTATTTTTTGGAATACATCCAGGTCCATTTATGCCAAAGACTCTCTAACGGTCCCTGCTTATGTCCTTTCAACCACCACTTGCAGAACTGTACTTGCAACAAAAAGAGTACAAAACCAACCAACAAACTCAACGTATATCCACAGTACGGAGCCAGATAAAATCCGAAAGGGAAATAAATAATAGCTCCGGCAATAGATTGGGTGATATAATTGGTCAGACTCATCCTACCATAATAACGAAGATTTGATACAAAATTCCTGAACCTATCCCGTTGATAAAGCAATACAAAAGAAGCAACCAGTACAAATGTAAAAGCGAACTTTTGCCACATATCAAAAGCAGTTCCGGCAGTCTGGCGAATGAGTTCACTGTCACTAGCCATAATCAACTCTTTCAGTTGGAAAAGCGGAGCAAAAGAGATAGCGGAAATGATAAGAGCCTTCACCCAAAAACGAGTATGTTTTTCGGAAGTAACAAACAATTGTTTGCGTCCGATGTATAATCCCATCAAAAACAAGCCGGCAGTCTGCCAGAAACGCCCTGCTCCCAGAGCCCAATATAGACTGGCTTTCTGACCAAAGGTCATATTCTTACCCACAAACTCCCCTCTTTGGTATATTCCGCCACTTCTTTATACATCGCGCCCACTCCCCAATCGGGCAAAGTATAAGAAGGATCAAACAGACCTACTATATAATGATACCACTCAACGGGCTGCAATAAAAACAAAATAGCCGTAACAAGTATGGCACAGTCACTCCACTTGCGCACCACGAACAATACGATTCCCACTACCGAGAACAGCAACAACACATCTCCTGCCGGAAAAAAAGCTGCATTCAGCGTAGCAAAAGCTACCAATAACAGCAAACGCCACAGAAAACGATAACCAAAATCTTTTCCTTTACGCTGTTGGTTAGCCGACTGAATATAAAATGTAAATCCAAACAGCAAAGCAAAAATGGCATACGATTTTCCAGCCAATAAAGTAAATGTAACATTGAATACCCCGTCATTCAGTATATTCAACCATGCAGGCTGGTCTACCGGATAAACCGGAAAGATGAAATGCTCCAAACTATGCACTAAAAGAATTGCCATGACTGCAAATCCCCGTAAAGCATCCACCACCTCAACGCGTGGCAGTTTTTCTGATAATTGTTTTTCCATGAACTAGTTATTATTGTTTATTTAAAATTCGTTTTACCCAGCGGTTGGCCGGTTTCTCAAAATAATAATAAGAAAGCAGACTCAGCCCGATAGCGACTGCAAAGATAAGCGGAATACTGATATACAGACTGATATGCCAATCGTATGTTTGCGCCAACTGCACATAAGCAAATAATATCCACTATACTCTCCTCTTCGGTGCTATTCCTGCTCTACATATCCGGGGGAGCGGTGAGCAACATTGGATAATAGACTACAGACAATATCATCAGAGTTTTGACAACTCTTACCAAAAACTGTATATTAAAAAGAGAAACTGATTTCCTACAATATTTCCTTTAAATTCCAAGCCTGTATATGCCTGACCCCTTCATTGGAAGGGAATTGTACCTCATCCATGGAAACGACATATTTTTCATAATTATCACCTATCGTCAGCAAAGGAGCATATTCCCGTTCCATGGTTTGTGCCGTTTCCAACATGTAAGTTGCTTGAAGATAAATCACTCTATCGTCCTTCATAGCAACAAAATCAACTTCTTTATCCCGAAAAGAACCTGTATATACAATATAGCCTAAACGACGAAGTTCCAAATATACTGCATTCTCCAACAAATACCCGACTCCATAAGCAAAGCCCGGATAAAGAAAATTCTTAAAGGACAAGTCATTCAGATAATACTTGCAATTACCTGCCACCACATCCTTTCCTTTTATATTGTAACGTTCTGTTTTATAGGCAAGAAAAGCTTCTTCTATATAACCTAGATAATTAGATAAGGTATCATAACTCACCTTCCGGTTCTTGGATTTAAAGAAATTAACAATATGCTGAACGGAAAACAGATTGGACGCATTATTCACCAAATAAATAAAAATATCATCCAATAACCTTACATCACGAACGGGTTTACGCTTCACTATATCACGCAACAAAATCGTATCTTTCACAGAAGCGACATACTGTTTTTCTGACTCGACAGTGGGCAGGTTGTACAATTCGGGCAAACCGCCTTTCTGTAAATAGGCCAAATAAGAAGCCCGACCGGCAGGTTGCTGCATCAACTGTAAATATTCAGCATAACTATAGGGGAATATATGAAATTCTACATAACGTCCCGACAAAAGAGTGGCAAGTTCACTGGAAAGCATTTTAGAGTTAGAACCGCTGATAAACAATTCACTCTCTTCGACAAAGTCTTGCGAATGGGAGTTTACAAACCTTTCCCAGCCATCCACATTTTGAATTTCATCGAAAAACAAATATACTTTTCCTTGCGGTTTAAGCTTTTCCCGATAAAAACGATACAGACTTTCCAATGCTTTATAATCATCAATAAAATCAAATTCCAGATACTCCTTATTTATATATAGGATATTAGCCGGATTTACTCCTCGTTCCGAGACAAGACTTGAAGCAATTTGCCTGAGAATATAACTTTTGCCCGAACGACGTTGTCCTATAAGTACCTTCACCAAGTTATTCCCCACAAAATTGCCAATCTTGTCGGTATAAGATTTCCGTTCCAGTCCCAATTGATACGTATTTCCACCCCAAAGGTTATACTTTTCTAAAGCTTTCCATTTATCGTCCATACTCGAATCTTTTCCCACAAAGATAGTTTTTTTCGAGTATAATCGAAAAAAAAACACTGTTTATTTCTTTTTTCGAGTATAATCGAAAAAACGTATCTATCTCAAACTGAATTAAAGAAAACGAATACAATCCGGCAGTATGTAAAATTTAACAAATTACTTAAACAAGCAAACTATTATTTTCCTACATTTGTTACCAGTGAAACTTTAAATACGAAAGAACATGAAAGCAAATCCTGTATTTAGTTTATACATCCCTACCAAATTAGTATTTGGCTGCGGAGAAATCAAGAAATTATCCAGTGAAAAATTACCGGGGAAAAAGGCACTGGTCGTCATCTCATCCGGAACTTCCATGCGGAAATATGGATATTTGGAGAGAGTACTTGCCCAATTAAGACTGAATAATGTAGAAACACTGGTTTACGATAAAATCCTTCCCAACCCCATCAAAGAACACGTCATGGAAGCAGCCGCCATCTGCCGGGAGGAAAAGTGCGACTTTGTAGTAGGACTGGGAGGCGGAAGTTCCATCGACTCAGCCAAAAGTATAGCTGTTATGGCCTGCAACGATGGTGACTACTGGGATTATGTATCAGGGGGTAGTGGTAAAGGACGCCCTGTTACCAAAGCACTTCCCATTATCGCCATCCCTACCACCGCCGGAACCGGAACGGAAATGGATCCATGGACAGTGATTACCCACGAAACGGCTCAAGAAAAGATAGGCTTCGGTTGCCAGCTGACCTTCCCTACCTTATCTATTGTAGACCCGGAACTGATGGTTTCCATTCCCCCGCACCTCACCGCCTATCAAGGGTTCGATGCATTCTTCCATGCCGCAGAGGGTTTTATCGCCAATTGTGCAACACCCATCAGTGATCTTTACGCCTTAGAAGCCATCCGTCTGATCTACAAATATCTGCCAGTAGCCGTAGCCGACGGAAAGAATTTGAAAGCGCGTGCCAAAATTGCTTGGGCCAGCACCTTGGCAGGCATGGTAGAAGCCACTTCAAGCTGCACTTCCGAACATTCATTAGAACATGCCATGAGTGCTTATTATCCACAACTTCCTCATGGAGCAGGACTCATTGCCTTGTCTGAGGCATACTTCGAAACTTTCCGGCATGACTGTACAAAACGTTACATGAAAATGGCTGAAATGATGACCCAGAAAAAGAGCAACCGTCCGTCCGATTTCATTGATGCATTGATTACACTGCAAAAAGAATGTAAAGTACATTCTATCAAACTGAGCGAATTTGGTATCCAATCCGAAGATTTCCCCAAATTCCTGCAAAATGCAAGAGATACGATGGGAGGACTGTTCACTCTCGACCCACGCCCGATTACAGACGAAGAAATCCTGCATATCTTTAAAAATTCTTATAAATAATGGATAAAGAACTAGACCTTGCCGTAACCTGTTACGGCAAGGTAAAACCATTGAAATATGATTTGGTCCTCCTCCCTTGGGGAGCTACCGAACCGCATAATCTGCACCTGCCTTATCTGACAGACTGCATTCTGAGCCACGACATCGCACTAGATGCTGCAAAACTGGCAAAAACACATTACGGTATTCGTTGCATGGTCATGCCTTACGTCACTGCCGGTTCACAGAATCCGGGACAACGCGAGCTGGATTTCTGCATCCATTATCGCTATGAAACGCAAAAAGCGATTTTAAGCGACCTAGTTGCCTCTCTATACGCCCAGGGATACCGCAAAATGGTCATTATCAACGGACATGGCGGCAATACATTCAAAAGTATGATACGTGACTTGTCACTGGACTATCCCGACTTCCTGATAGCCAGCAGCGAATGGTTTGCCTTTATCCCTGCTAAAGAGTACTTTGATGAACCGGGTGACCATGCAGATGAATTGGAAACTTCTGTTATGATGCATTATCATCCGGAATTGGTAAACCTGGATGAAGCCGGAGATGGAAATTATAAGAAGTTCGCTTCGCAAATGCTGAATGAAAAAGTGGCATGGATTCCGAGAAACTGGCAAAACGTTTCGCAAGATACCGGTATAGGCAATCCTAAAAAAGCAAGTGCCGAGAAAGGTAAGAAATACGCCGAAGCAGTCGTCGCAAAATATGCATTACTGTTTGAAGAGTTGGTACATAAAGAACTTTATTAATGCCTCATCACTCAAGAAGATCATCTGACCTTTTTAAACGATGGTCTTCTATATTCATATCACCTCCGCTTCTTCGTTATCAGATACATTTTCAGCTACCTTAGTTATACTTGCCATTTCAAAGTCCATACATATCCATATAAATATATGTATAACCATCGACTATGAAAAGAATAAATGTCCCCATGTGCCCATAAACAAACCACTCCCTGTACTATCTGCACAAGGATACTTCTCCAAATAATTTATTTCATCTCCAAAGGCTGAAATAAAATTCATTTAACAAAATAAAGAGATTTCCTTTATAGGATAAGTTCTACCAGAACTATTCCGTGTCCATAAAGGGAAAATAGATTGTATTTTATTTTATTTAAGAAGGAATTTTAAAAGGATTTTTCTACTGAATTTCTACTGTTATGCTACTTTGAGACGGAAAAAGATAAAAGATATCCCTTTTTATATACTTTTATTTAGCTTATTTATCCGTAAATATTGACCGTTTTGTACTTTTTGTGTCGTATATCAAAAAATAATTTTATAATTAAAGTTGATTTAATAAAAAATATCCTATATTTGCGATGTGATATAATCTTAATTTAAAAATGTAGTTCTGGTAGAACTTCAAACAGTAACTTTAAAAACAAATCTATGAAGAAAACCTTATTCATGCTTTTTTGCCTGTTATGCTCCATAGGAGCCATGGCACAAAAGAAAACAATCACGGGTGTGGTCACAGACGCCACAGGTGAAGCGGTTATTGGCGCCAGTATTGTAGAAACAGGCACCACGAATGGTACAGTTACCGACTTAGATGGTAATTTTACACTTTCCGTAGCCAACGATGGCAGTATCAGAGTATCATTTGTCGGTTATCAGACACAAACTTTAAGCGTAAAGGGAAAGTCAACTTTTAAAATAGCATTGAAAGAAGACTCAGAAATGCTCCAAGAAGTTGTTGTAACCGGATATGGCGGCAAACAGTTGCGCACAAAAGTAACCAACTCCATTTCCAAGGTAAAAGAAGAAACATTAAAACAAGGACTTTATTCCAATCCGGCACAAGCCTTATCAGGAGCCGTGGCAGGTCTGTCCGTCAGCCAGACTTCCGGTAATCCGGGAGCAGCTCCTACCTTGGTACTTCGAGGAGGTACTAATTTTGACGGTTCAGGTTCACCTTTAATCCTGGTAGACGGCCAAGTACGCGGTTCTTTAAGTGACATCAACCCGGCCGATATTGAATCCATGGAAGTATTAAAAGATGCCGGAGCCACCGCCATCTATGGCGCCCGAGCCAATGACGGTGTAGTACTAGTCACTACCAAACGAGGCAAAGAGGGAAGTACACGTGTAGAGCTTTCGGCCAAACTAGGCTGGAACTACTTCCACAACTCTTATAACTTTATGAATGCGCGTGATTACATTTACTGGATGCGCACTGGTTACATGAATGCTTACACGGGAGACATGAAACATCCGGACGGATCGGCCGTACAAGGATGGTCTTCACTGACCGGTCTGACCGGTGCCACTCCTTATGGAACAGGCAACAAATATTGGGCAGATGATGACAAGACAATCCCGCTGAATGGAAACGAAAACAGCCAGGCTATATGGAGTACCATGAAATATTCGGACGATCTGGCTTTCCTGCTCAACCAAGGATGGGAAACCATGACTGATCCTATTTATGGAGACCAACTGATTTTCAAGAATACAGATATAGCGGATTTCAATATCAATTCCCCATCTTTCTCACAAGACTACAACCTGAGTGTAAGCGGAGGAAATGAAAAGGGAAACTACTATGCAGGCTTGGGATACAACCATAGTGAAGGTACAGCCGTAGGAAACAAGTACCAACGTATCACTTTCACATTCAATGCCGATTACAAGCTGAAACCATGGTTAACCTCCAACTCCAGCTTCAACTTTGCAGATGCAACCTGGAACGATCTTCCTCCTACCCAAAGCGCAGAAGCCAACTACTTCTCACGCGTTTTATCATTACCTCCCACTTTCCGTGGATATAATGCTGACGGTGAAATGCTTTTGGGACCCAATTCAGGCGACGGAAACCAACAAATCAATTTTGACAAGTTTGTCCGTGACAACAATACAGACAAGTTCACCATGAACCAATCTTTTACCGCAGATATCATGAAAGGACTCTCATTAAAAGTGAACGCCATCTGGTTCTATTCAGAAGAAAAATATGAAGCTTTCAACAAAGATTATTTATCTTCTCCCGGAAACTGGGTAACCTCACACAGCACCTCGGCTTCCTACGGACGCACATTGGACCAAACTTATAATGCAGTGTTAAACTACAACTATCAAATAAACAAAGACCACTATCTGGATGCCATGGCCGGCTTCGAGTACTACGACTCATATTATAAAGGTTTCAGTGCCTCAGGATCGGGAGCTCCCAGTGACGCTTTCGGCGATTTGGAATATACCAGTGATGACAAAGGCAAACGCAGCATAGACTCCTCACACAGCCGCCAGCGTATCATGTCATTCTTCGGTCGTGTAAATTATGATTACCAGTCAAAATACTTGCTGTCTTTTGTTCTAAGACGGGACGGCTACTCCAAACTGGCCAAAGACAACCGCTGGGGTGTCTTCCCCGGAGTATCTACCGGATGGGTGTTCTCCAAAGAAAAATTTGCCAGTGAATGGGCCGATATCATCTCATTCGGTAAATTGCGTGCCAGCTTCGGTCTGAATGGTAATGTAAACAAAGATTTTGTAGGAAACTACACAGTACAAGGTGCTTATGCAGGCAGCAAATACAACGGCAACGCTTACTTCCTGTTAAACAACCTTCCTAATCCCTACTTGAAATGGGAGAAGTCAAGAACTTTCGAAATCGGTCTGGATCTAGGCTTTCTGGCCAACCGCATCAATGCCAATTTGACTTACTACAACCGACTGACCAGTGACAAGTATGCCAACATCACCATCCCGTCTACTTCGGGTGTTTCTTCCTTTACCTCCAACAACGGTAAGTTCCAGAACCAAGGCTTTGAATTCGAACTGGCATTCAAAGTTATCGACTCCAAAGACTGGAAATGGAATCTGAACTGGAACGGCGCATTAAATAAAAACAAAGTAGTGGCATTGCCCGACAACGGTCTGGAAAGAAACCGTCAAAATGCATTTCAAGTATATACCGGACGCCAGCTGGAGGACGGAAGCTATGAAAAAGCATGGGTAGGCGGTTATCAGGAAGGACAACGCCCAGGTGATTTGTACATGTTCGTAGCCGAAGGAATCTATCGTTCCGAAGATGAAATACCAGGAGGACTGATCGACTTGTCAAGTGGTAACAACGGCTCAAGCAACCGTCCCCTTTACGGAGGTGAGGAAGGATATAACAAACTGACAGCCAATCAGAAAGCGAATTCTCTCCGCATACAGCCGGGTGATGTGAAATGGAAGGATGTAAACGGTGACGGCATCATCGACAATTACGACATGGTGAAAGTGGGCAACACTGTACCCAAATGGACAGGAGGTATCAATACTTCAGTCACCTGGAAAGACCTTACTTTATCAGCACGTTTTGACTATGCGCTTGGTTTCAAAGCGGTAGACTGGAAAACCATGTGGATCATGTCTTGCGCACAAGGTACTTATAACACCATTGCGGAAACCCACGACACCTGGTCACCCGAAAATCCCGGTGCACAATATCCTACTTATGTATGGGCCGACCAGTTGGGCAAGCGCAATTACTGCCGTCAATCCTCCATGTTTGCCTACAACGGTAACTATCTGTCTTTCCGTGAAATAGCCTTGTCATATAATCTGCCAAGCAACTGGGTGCGCAAAGCAGGACTAGGCTCAGTCATGCTCTCGGTAACCGGTCAGAACCTGGGTTACCTGACAGAAGCCAAACATTTATTCTCTCCGGAAAAGACAGACAACAATGGTGGATACCCATTGCCCCGCACTGTCATTCTCGGCGTAAACGTTTCTTTCTAAACTTATAAACTCTAACAGATTATGAAAAAAATATTCTATATCCTTTCAATATGTGTGATGACCATTCTCCAACCGTCCTGTGACGCACTGGATCTGGCACCGGAAGATTATTATGGAGCCGGAAATTTCTGGAAAGAAGCTTCCCAGCCCAAAGCATTCATGTTGGGTCTGCACGCCCAATTAAGAAGTTACTATGACATGTTCTACACCTTGGGCGAACTCCGCGGCGGCACACAACGTGTGGGCACCTCCTCGCTGAACACCAGCTTGAACTATGCCGATATCCGGTCACAGAATATCTCGGAAGATATTCCCGGCATATCCAATTGGAACGGGCTATACTCTCCCATCATGCAAGTAAACCATTTTATCCAAGAAGTAGAAAATGGGTGTACGTTTCTGGATGATGCAACCCGGAGCCGGTACTTGGGACAAGCGTATGGCATGAGAGCCCTGTATTACTTCATGCTATACAGAACTTTCGGGGGAGTACCTCTCATCACCAAAGTAGATATACTGGACGGCAAACCATCGGCAGACAAATTCTATGTGGAGCGCGCCACACCCGAAGCCACCATGGAGTTTATCAAAGCGGATATTAATAAATCCGAAAACTATTTCGGAAATAACACCTCTTTTGATGCATACGACTGGTCACGCTATGCCACTTTGATGCTTAAAGCAGAAATCTATATGTGGGCAGCGAAAGTATCCATCACCGGATTCACAGCAACCGGGGCAACCGATTTACAGACTGCCAAGACTGCCTTATCCGGGATCATAGGACATTTTGAATTAATGGACAACTTTGCCTCCATCTTCTCATGCGACAATAAAAAGAACACTGAAATTATTTTCGCCATGCCGTTTATAGAAGGTGAGGCCAGCAATGACGGAGGCAGATTCCTTTATCAGGATGCTGTATTTCTGGGGCAAGCATATGGTCGTAACGGTAAGGTGATTGAAAAAGATACCTTAAACTTGAAAGGTACCGGTGGAGTATTCCGTGACGAGTACACTGAAGATTTCTGGAAAACGTTCAAAGAAGGAGACAGCCGCCGTGATGCCACATTCATGGAGTATTACATGAAAAATGATAATGGCACGCTCAGCGAATTCGGATGCGTAATGAAAAAACGTATAGGTACAATCAATTCCAATGACAACCGCATCTATATTTCGGACATCCCCGTTTACCGCTATGCCGATGCGTTACTGATGATGGCGGAAATTGAAAACGGATTGAACAACCCTTGCGCTTCGTATATCAACGAAGTACGCAAACGTGCATACGGAGACACCTTTGAAGAAAACAAATACACGGAAGGCAGCTATGCGGAAAATGAACTAGCCATTTTGCAGGAACGGGACAAAGAGTTTGTCAGTGAAGGCAAGCGCTGGTTTGACGTATTGCGTATGCACGATGCATCCGGACGTTCTTTGGTCTTTTCTGCCAATGCCAACTATCCGGGCACAAATCCTATCCTCGGTACAGAAGAAGCATATAAAATGCTTTGGCCGGTTAATATCGGTACTTTGAATGTGAATCCGTTATTAACTCAAACTCCGGGATACGGGAAAAAATAAGCCAAATCCTCCTGTTTAGTTTTCAGGACAGATGTTTTAACATAGAAAAATAAAGGTGTGTCGTGAGATACACCTTTATTCATTATGCATATAGTTGATAAAACATCAATAACACAGAAAATCAATAACTATTTCCGTTCTTTTGAAAGTTCCTCCAATGTTTTTTCCTCGTACCTGCAAATCGCCTCCTTATAATCCTCGGAAATCAATTTCGGTTCTTTGGTAGCCAGGTCATAACCTACCATCACCGTGCGGCACTCACACTTCACCTCATGGGTATCCGTAGTCACGGCACGCTGCAACAAAGTAAAACTCTTATGCCCCAAATGTACCACAGCCGTTTCTATCACCAGATGATCCGAGAAAAATACCGGCATAAAGAAGTTTGCATTGATATTGGCCACCACAATAGCCAGCTTACTCCAGTCGGCACTGCCAAACACATCTTTTATATAAGTAGTCTTTGCCAAATCATACAAAGAAAAGTAAACCGAATTGTTCATATGACCAAACTGGTCCACATCGCTGAATCGTATCTGCACCGGCATAGTATGCCTGAATTTTATATCCTCTGCCATAGTTAAGCTTATTAAAATCGTTCAAATATAACACTTTTCCCAGTAATTGAACCCTAAATGACAGATTATTCTTAATTTTGCTGCGAAATAAATGAATATGTAATTTTAATAACAATATAAACATGGATAAGAAGTATAGCAGGGAGACCTTATGCGTACAGGCAGGCTGGACTCCGAAAAAAGGCGAACCGCGCGTTTTGCCTATTTATCAAAGTACCACATTCAAGTATGACACCAGCGAACAGATGGCGCGTCTGTTCGATCTGGAAGATTCGGGATATTTCTATACACGCTTGCAAAACCCCACCAATGACGCCGTCGCCGCAAAAATCGCAGCATTGGAAGGTGGTGTGGGTGCTATGCTGACCTCGTCCGGCCAGGCTGCCAACTTCTATGCCATTTTCAATATCTGTCAGGCAGGCGACCACTTCGTATGCTCGTCTACCATCTACGGAGGTACATTCAATCTGTTTGGCGTCACGCTGAAAAAACTGGGCATCGAGTGTACCTTCATTGACGCCAATGCATCCGAAGAGGAAATAGACCAAGCTTTCCGCCCGAATACCAAAGCGTTGTTCGGCGAAACCATCTCCAATCCGAGCATCGATGTGCTGGACATCGAAAAGTTCGCACGCATCGCACACAAGCACGGTGTGCCTTTGATTGTGGACAACACCTTCGCCACTCCCATCAACTGCCGTCCGTTTGAATGGGGAGCGGATATCGTCACCCATTCCACAACCAAATACATGGACGGTCATGCCACCAGTGTAGGAGGCGCCATTGTGGACAGCGGCAACTTTGACTGGGAAGCCCATGCGGACAAATTCCCCGGTCTGACCCAGCCCGACGAGTCTTATCACGGACTGACTTATACCAAAGCGTTCGGCAAAATGGCTTACATGACGAAAGCAACCGCCCAACTGATGCGTGACCTCGGCTCCATCCAGTCTCCGCAAAATGCGTTCCTGCTGAATCTGGGATTGGAAACATTACACCTGCGCGTGCCCCGTCATTGCGAAAACGCACAGAAAGTGGCCGAATGGCTGGAAGCCAACCCGAAAGTGAAATGGGTGAACTATTGCGGACTGAAAAGCAGCAAATACTATGATCTGGCACAGAAATATATGCCAAACGGCTCGTGCGGTGTCATCGCTTTCGGCTTGAACGGAACCCGTGAGGAAGCGATAGAATTTATGGACAGGCTGAAATTCATCTGCATCGTAACCCATGTGGCCGACGCACGGACCTGCGTACTGC
>OHLK01000155.1_pt1 | contig 20567 bp, 18 predicted proteins | sample 1569041 | NCBI WGS metagenome assembly OHLK01 (sample SAMEA3879573, study PRJEB24766) | human gut metagenome | biome: human-associated habitat; feature: feces | place: USA | collected 1985/1987 | reverse complement strand
AGCGGTTGATGAGTTTGGCCACGGCCAAGGCGGTGACGCATTTGGCAAATTCTGCAGGCTGCAGGCTGACGGCACCAAGGCTTATCCAGGATTTGGAACCTTTGATGTCTTTGGCCAAAAAGGGGGTGACGAGCAACACGAGCATCATGGCCCAGTAGGCTATGTCGGCGAGATTCTCGAAGTAGCGGTCGTCGGTCATGAGCAGGAAGAAGCCCAGAGTGAAGGCGAGGCCAATCCACACGAGCTGCTTACCGGTGCGCGTGCCCCAGCTGAAGAAATCGACGTCGCCGATTTCATGGCTGGCTCCGCAGATGCTGAGCCAGCCGAAGGCGAGCAGGGCGACATAGATGGTGATGACCACCCAGTCGGCCGTAAAGATGGGATAGCGACAGGGGTTATCTGATGTAGTCTCCATATTTTATGTGTCGGTTTTGGATTACCTGTGCTTTCTTCTCTGAAGAGGGCGACAGGCTTCCATTGAGGTATTGCTCCATGATGAGGGCTCCGATGGGCACACCGTAGACGGCGCCGAAACCTCCGTTTTCAATGTAGGCCACGACGGCGATGCGCGGGCTGGTCATAGGGGCGAAACCCATGAAGGCCGAGTGGTCGTGTCCGCGGTTTTGCGCGGTTCCTGTTTTTCCGCACACTTCGATGCCAGGGATGTTGGCGGCGTGGCACGTGCCGCTCAGGACGGCTTTCCGCATGCCGGCCACGGCATAGTCGTACCAGCGCGGATTGATGGTGGTGTGGTGTGGATGGGTGTAGAGCGAATCGATTTGTCCGCCGCGTATGCTTCTGACAATGTGCGGCACGTAATAGTGGCCGCGGTTGGCAACAGTGGCCGCCAGGTTGGCAATCTGCAACGGCGTGGCGGTGACTTCGCCTTGCCCGATGGAGATGGAGATGACGGTCAGGGCGTTCCACGACTTGCGGTAGTGGTCGTCATAATAATTGGCATTAGGAATCATGCCGCGACTTTCTCCAGGGAGGTCGATGCCGAGCTTGTAGCCAAATCCCATGTCGACCATGTGGTCTTTCCAGCAGTTCATGGCGTTTTGCACGGAGCCGTATTTTCGCTTGTTGCTGAACATGCGGTAGAGGTTCCAGCAGAAATAGGCGTTGCACGAAGTGCCGATGGCGGGGACCAGGTTGATAGGCGAGGCGTGGCCGTGGCAACCGAGGTGGAGACCTTTATAGTTGAAGCCGTGGTGGCAAGGGAAGGCGATTTCCGGCGTGATGCTGCCCTCTTGCAGTCCCATGAGCGCCTGCGTTATCTTGAAGGTGGAGCCAGGAGGGTATGTACCCATGATGGCGCGGTTGAGGAGCGGGCGCATGGGGTCGCGGCTCAGTTGCTGATGGTATTTTCCGCGGTTGCGCCCCACCGTGAGGCGGGGGTCGTAGGTGGGCGAAGAGGCCATGCAGAGAATCTGCCCCGTTGAAGGTTCGATGGCAACGATGGCACCGAGCTTGCCTTCGAGCAGGCGCTCTGCCAGCGCCTGAAGGTCGAGGTCGATGCTCAGCGTGACGTCTTTGCCTGGGACGGGGGCTTTGTCGTATTTCCCGTTCTGATAGTGGCCCTGCGTGCGTCCGTGAACGTCTCGCAGCATGATGCGCATGCCTTTTTCGCCACGCAGTTCTTTTTCGTAGCTACGTTCCACGCCGAGTTTTCCGATGAAGTCGCCGCTCTGATAATAATCATCGTTGGCAATGTCTTTGTCGTTCACTTCCCCGACATCGCCGAGAAGGTGCGCCCCAAGGCCAGTGGTGTAGTGGCGAACGGAGCGTTTTTCAACGGAGAAGCCTTTGAAGCGGAAGAGTTTCTCGCGGAAAACGGAGAACTGCTCTGCGGGAATCTGGCTCATGAAGAGCTGCGGCGTATAGCGCGAATAGCTGATTTTCGACTTGATTTCGTCCATGCGCTTGATATAGAAATCTTTCGTGATGCCAACGGTCTGGCAAAAGTCGAGCGTATCGATGCCGCGCTGGTCGTTCATGACGACCATGATGTTATACGACGACTCATTGTAGACAAGGAGCCGCCCTTTGCGATCGAGAATCAGTCCGCGAGAGGGATATTGGATTTCTTTGCGGAAGGCATTGGAGTCGGCATTCTTCTTATAGTCGTCGCTCATCAGCTGGAGCGAGAAGAGACGGATGAGATAGATGATGACAACAGCAACTGCTATGCCGCCTAAGATGTATTTCCGATTGATATAATTGGGTTCGTCTGACATACGTTGGGAGGTTAAATAAGCAGGTATTCAAAAATCATTTTGAATCCATTTGCCGGCCGAGGGCAAAAGCCGTATGCCGCCGCTTAGTGACGCGAGCGGAGGAGTTCGAGGGCGAGAACCACGAGGAACGTGAGCAGGAAACTGGCGCCGATGTTGACAAGGAGGAGTTTCCAGGCGGTGAAGGAGAAGGCCTCGATGGTGAAATAGAAAATGCAATTGAGCAGGATGAGCAATGCGGCATAGCGCAAGAATCCGCCCCATTTCATGCTACGCGCTGAGGGGGAAAAGTCTTCGCTCTCCTTGTCGGACGGACGGAATTTCTCAAGCAACCAAGGGGCGATGAGGGCCACGGCACAGAGGGAGGCGGAAGTCATGCCTGGCGTGCAGGAGAAGATGTCAATGGCGAGGCCGAGGGCAAAGGCCGACACGAGATAGAGCCAACGCGGCGTGTCGAGCGAAAGGATGATGAGAAAATAGACATACGGCATGGGGGTGGCATAACCGAAGAGGTGGATATGCCCGAAAAGCAACACCTGCAAGAGCAGCAGGAGCACAAACCAGCCAAGGCGAATGAAAATCTTTTGAACCATAGATGTCCAGTGATTTATTGTGTTGAGTTCGTCAGTTTTCGGAATTGATATCTGCTTCGGCAGCGTGCGAGCGCAGCGTGTCGACTTCCGCTTTATAGGGGGTGGCAATGACGTTGACGTCCCTCAGGCGTGAGAAGTCTGTTCCGAGCGTCACACCCAGTTTGTAAGACTGCCCATCGGCCGAGTTGCCGATTTCAGAGATTCTGCCGACAAAGATGCCAGGAGGAAAGACGGAGGAATAACCGCTGGTTTCAACAACTTCATCCTTCTTGATTTTCGCATATCGCGGGATGTCGTCGAGACAGGCGCGCAGCATGCTCTTTCCTTCCCATTGCAGATAGCCGAAATAATTCTGTCCGCGCACGCGGCAGCTGATGCTCGACTTTTTGTTGGTGACGGGAATGACCAAAGAATAGTTGGGCCCCGTCAGATAAACGATGCCGACCACGCCGCCACCGCCAACGACGCCCATCTCCGGTTGGACACCTTGGTTTGTTCCGCAGTCGATGACGAGATAGTGGTTGTTGTTTGACATATTGTTTGACACGACCACGGCAGGAATCAGCTTATAGGCTGCCAGCTGTTCCTTCACGCGGAGTTCTGTCGGCGAAGGCTCATGCGAGGCTTCGCGCAAGGCTTCGCGCAGTTGTTCCGTTTCGATTTGCAAGCGCGTGTTCTCATCGGTCAGGTGGCGGTTGACTTCTTTGAGGTCTACGTAGGAAACGGCATCGCCATACATACGGTTGATGCCGGCAGCAACGCCGTTGGCCGAGGTGAACCACACGCTTCCCTGATAATGGTTGAAACGGAAGAGAAGCGTGAAGCTGACAATTTCGAGCACGAGGAAGAGCAGGAAATAATGGTATTTGCGGAAAATTTCGAGGAGATAGTACATGTGTCTATAACATGAAGGACGGGCCATCTCCCTTGTGCTTGATGCAAGGGGGATGCCTGTCCTTTATTTTGTTTGGCTAATAACGAAAGTATGCCTGAAGCCTCAACGTATGGGACTTCATCTTAGTAACGGCGCACTATTACTTAGTAATGGCGCACCATTACTTATCGCATGAGGAACGTGAATTTCTCAACGTTCTTCAAGGCGATGCCCGTTCCCCTTGCCACGCATAAGAGGGGATCTTCTGCCACGTGGAACGGGATATTAATCTTGTCGGTCAAGCGCTTGTCAAGACCACGCAAGAGCGCACCGCCGCCAGTGAGGTAAATGCCGTTTTGAACGATGTCGGCATAGAGTTCGGGCGGCGTCTTTTCCAGAGCGGAGATGATGGCCTGCTCGATTCTGGCGATTGACTTCTCGAGACAATGGGCGATTTCCTGATAGCACACCGGCACTTCCATCGGCATGGAGGTGATGCGGTTCGGACCGCGCACGATGTAGTCTTCAGGCGCAGCGTCGCCGAGCTCGGTCAAAGCGGCACCCACATGAATCTTGATGCGTTCGGCCATTCGTTCGCTGACCTTCACGTTGTGCTGGCGGCTCATGTAGTCCTTGATGTCGGCTGCGAAATCGTCGCCGGCCATCTTGATGGAGTTGTTTGACACGATGCCACCGAGAGAGATGACGGCGATTTCTGTCGTTCCGCCACCTATGTCAACCACCATGTTGCCTTCTGGGGCGTTCACGTCGATGCCGATACCGATGGCGGCAGCCATTGGCTCATAAAGCAAGAAGATGTCGCGACCGCCAGCATGCTCAGCGGAGTCGCGCACAGCACGCAATTCCACCTCGGTGGAGCCGGAGGGCACACCGATGACCATGCGGAGCGAAGGCGAGAAGATGCGCTTGCCACGATGAACCATCTTGATGAGTCCACGCATCATCTGTTCGCAGGCGTTGAAGTCGGCAATGACGCCATCGCGCAGCGGACGAATGACGCGTGTCTTGTCGCTCGTCTTCTCATACATCAGTTTGGCTTGCTCGCCCACGGCAATCATCTTTTCAGATTGTCTGTCGAGCGCCACGACTGAAGGCTCGTTCACCACGATTTCATCATCGCAAATGATGATGGTGTTGGCCGTTCCGAGGTCGATGGCCAACTCCTGGGTGAAGGAGAACATTTTGGAGAATATACTAAATACGCTCATTATATCTATCTTGCCTTGAATTATTTCTTACCTTCAAACCACGCATTGATGGCGGTGTCGTAATGGCTGCTCACGCCGAAAGCACGCGTGGCAAACATGCGGCGTTCTTCGAGCGTTGTTTCGGCACCCTGACGATTGAGGATGTCGAGGAGCACAGGATATTCAGCCTTTGAAGGCACGATGACCACGTCGTTGAAGTTCTTGGCTCCAGCGCGAATCAAAGAGATGCCGCCTATGTCAATCTTTTCGATGATGTCGGCATCGGAAGCGCCGCTGGCAACGGTCTGTTCAAACGGATAGAGGTCGACAATCACGAGGTCTATCTCTGGAATTTCATATTTGGCCATCTGCTCGGCGTCGCTCTCCAAAGCGCGGCGTCCCAAGATGCCACCGAAGATTTTCGGGTGCAGCGTTTTCACGCGGCCGCCCAAGATGGAGGGGTAAGTTGTCACGTCTTCCACCTTGCGACAGGGATAGCCTTGCTGCTCGATGAAAGTTTGCGTACCGCCAGTTGAGAGAAACTCTACGCCTTCAGCGTGGAGCTTTGCCAGAATTGCGTCGAGACCGTCTTTGTGGAATACGGAAATGAGCGCTCTCTTGATTTTTTTGTTTCCAGACATGTAATTCCTATTATTTATGCTCGTTGTTTATAAGTAGGTGTTCAAAATTATTTTTATAGTATCCATGCAGGGGAAAACCTGTCTAATATTGAACACCTACTTATGCTTTTCTCATTGCCCCAAACTGCCGCCAGACTCACCGTGACTGAACATCGCTTCAGCCTCGTATCGATAGTCAACGCGCTTTGGTGCCTATTTTTCAGTATATACGATTGCAAAGTTACTGCAAAGCTATCGCTTGTCAAAAGTTTTTGCGCAAAATTCTCTAAGCAACTCGCAGATTTGCCCATTATAGTTGCCAAATATAAGAGGCAGGGGCTACTGGCTTTCGCGGTGTTGTCACATCGTCACGTGGTGGATGCCTGTTGAAACTCTGAGGATTTCAACATCATCGGGGCAACGATAGAGGGCGTCTTTGGAGAAATTGGTGACGCTCTGAGGCACGTAAACGCGCTTGAGCGAGGGGCACGACTCGAAGGCGTAGTCTTCAACGGTGGTGGTGCCTTCGCTGATGACGATTTCCTCGAGATTCGGTTTGTCGTAGACCGTGTTCTTACCGATGACCTTCATCGGCTTCAAAACGAGGCGACGGATGCCTGAAGGAATGTAATAGAGGTTGGTGCCCTTACCGCGATAGACCACGCCGTCTTGCGAACTGAGATAGTTGTTTTTCGGAGCAATGAAGACTTCCTCGACATTGGCATCCTTACCAAAGAGAGGATAGCCCTGGGTGCCGAGCGACTGGATGTTGGTGCCGAAGTAAATCTGGCGAATGTTTGCCGGAAGTGGTTCTTCGAGCAGGAAGGAACCGATTTTGTAGCCAGCAACAGCGAACGGCACGGTGAGGGCTTCTTTCTCGCACTGCTTCACGCGGCAGACGTTGAGGCGGCTCTCGTTGTAGTTATAGCCGAAGTTCTCGTCTTCAAAGAGTTCGATCTCCGTGCGCTCAACCATGAGTTTGTTCTTATACTTCGACACGTCTTTCATCAGGAATTCCATATTGTTCGTTGGGTCGCTCACGTGCCAGTTCTTGCCGTCGTAGGCATAGAGCCAGGCGTGGGCACCCAGCGTGCCGAGCGAACCGTTGACGCCGAAGGCGGGGATGCCCTGCGTGAGGAGCATCGTCTTGCAGAGGTTGGCATAGCCCTGGCAAATGCAGCGGCGGTTGGTGAAAACATCATACGGCTCAAGGCTGGGGCCGTCGTGGGTGTAAGTCAAGCTGTCGTGACACCATTTGAAAATCCTTTTGTAGGTTTCGGTCTCTGTGGCGCCTTTCAGGTTTTTGTCAACATATTCCTTGATGGCGTTCCATTGCGAGTCGGTGATGGTGGCATTGTGGAGCTTGGTGGCAGCCTCCATGTTGAAGTTGGGCGATTTCAGCAGGGCGAAGAGCGCCTCCGCACCGTTTTTGGAAACCATTTTGGCTTTGCCTTCTTCTGGAAAGAGCGACTGGTTGGCCTCCGAGGAAACGGCAGGCGGCATCACGTTGACAACGGTGGTGTCGAGGTCGTCTGAGGAACAAGCAGCAAAGAAGGCCGAAACAGTTAGGGCGAATGCAAAGAGTAGTGTTTTCTTCATAAGCAGTTGTGGGAAAAAGTGTGGTGTTTATAATGCTTTTATAGTATTTCCAATGCCGTTTCCAGAAAGAATTGCAGGCAGACGCATATCTATGAAGATGCACATCTGCCTGCAAAGGTAGTGTTAGTTTTCACACTGGCAAAACAAAAGTCTTTCTCTTTTTCCGCCGGATGGAAACATCTTGCGAAATGTCTGTTTTTTAGGGATCTATCACATCGTCACGTGGTGGATGCCTGTTGAAACTCTGAGGATTTCAACGTCATCGGAGCAACGATAGATGGCGTCTTTGGAGAAATTGGTGACGCTCTGAGGCACGTAAACGCGCTTGAGCGAGGGGCACGACTCGAAGGCGTAGTCTTCAACGGTGGTGGTGCCTTCGCTGATGACGATTTCCTCGAGATTCGGTTTGTCGTAGACCGTGTTCTTACCGATGACCTTCATCGGCTTCAAAACGAGGCGACGGATGCCTGAAGGAATGTAATAGAGGTTGGTGCCCTTACCGCGATAGACCACGCCGTCTTGCGAACTGAGATAGTTGTTTTTCGGAGCAATGAAGACTTCCTCGACATTGGCATCCTTACCAAAGAGAGGATAGCCCTGGGTGCCGAGCGACTGGATGTTGGTGCCGAAGTAAATCTGGCGAATGTTTGCCGGAAGTGGTTCTTCGAGCAGGAAGGAACCGATTTTGTAGCCAGCAACAGCGAACGGCACGGTGAGGGCTTCTTTCTCGCACTGCTTCACGCGGCAGACGTTGAGGCGGCTCTCGTTGTAGTTATAGCCGAAGTTCTCGTCTTCAAAGAGTTCGATCTCCGTGCGCTCAACCATGAGTTTGTTCTTATACTTCGACACGTCTTTCATCAGGAATTCCATATTGTTCGTTGGGTCGCTCACGTGCCAGTTCTTGCCGTCGTAGGCATAGAGCCAGGCGTGGGCACCCAGCGTGCCGAGCGAACCGTTGACGCCGAAGGCGGGGATGCCCTGCGTGAGGAGCATCGTCTTGCAGAGGTTAGCATAGCCCTGGCAGACGCAACGGCGCTTGGTGAACACGTCGTAGGGTTCAAGGCCGGCATCGTCGTAGCTATAGGTCAGGCTGTCGAAACACCATCTGAACACATTGTTATAGGTGGCCAAGTCGTTGCCTTCCACGCGCAAGTTTTTGTCGACATACGCCTTAATTTCATCCCATTGCTCCTGCGTGATGACGGCATTGTGGAGCGTGGTGGCGTTTTCCATCTTGAAGCTGGGCGATTTCAAGAGCACGTTGAGCGCGTCGGCACCGTTGGAAGAAATCAGTTTGCCGCCACCCTCAACGGGGAAGAGCGATTCGTCGGCCTCGGCGGTCGTTGACGGCGGGATGACGCTGACATCTGATGATTCAAACTCGTCTGAAGAGCAGGCGCCCATGAAGGCCGAAGCGGCCAAGGTTAAAACAAGAAGTAAATTTTTCCTCATAAATGCAATATTGTTTTTGATTTAAGTAGGTGGAGAGAAAAAGCCTATGCATCCGGCAGGATCATCCGAGATTAACAACTGTTTTTTCTGGGCACCCTTTAAGTTTTCAAGCAAATATGCGCATTGAAGCATGCGCATTTGGATGCAAAGGTAGTGCTACTTTTCTGAATGGCCAAGACAAAACGCGCTCTTTATTGTCCTCCCCTCGCCATGAAATTTGCTGAAAGGAAGCGGATTCAAACGGCAAGCGTTCATGGCCACTGGGGACGGATGGGAAGAAAACAGGGAATACGTTGGGAGAAACAGAACACGCCTTTCACCCGATTTCCACCTTTCCTCCCGATGCAGGAATTATGACTTTTGGCGAATGCCGCCCCGTGTGCAAACGTCGCTGGGAGCAGACGCGAACGTCGCTGGTGCCAGATTCGAACGTTGCAGGGAGCAGATTCGGATGTGTCTGGTGCCAGATGCGCTGAGAGACATAGGGAATGAAACAGCGGCGAGAGTTCCACAGTTTTCGGCGTATGCGCTAAGAAGGCGTTCTAAAACCTATTGCTTTAGAACGCCCTCTTAGTCATTATTAATATCTGAGTTACTCTATCTTTTGGGGCAATTTGCTTGAAGTCTTTTCTATTTTCTTCTCGTTGCTTGCCACTCTACGCTCCACCTTCTTTATATCCTCCGCAGGAGGGAGATTTTCGGGTTTTATACCTCGTTGCCCGAGCATTTGCCTCACACTGACATTATTTTGTATGTGTTCGGTCGTTATGGTGCCTTCCCCATAAAGATTCTTTTGCTCCACATTATAGTTGGTCATCTCTGTTGCGAGATTCTTGGCTGCAATGGTCAGTGTGGGAAGGAAATCGGCCAACGGACGTGTTGCCTTTATGCCAAGACGGAGTTTCATATCCTCCGTCGTATGCCCTCCAAACAAAGCAGTGTCACCCTTTGAACGTATGCGCCCGAAGCCCTTGTCATCAACACCACGCTCATATATATTGCGCGACAACTGTTTCTCTGAAGCACGCAGACGGTCGCGTGTCTCCAAACGAGATATTTGCTGCAAATGCTCAGCAATAAGTTCTGCCCGTCGCGTCTGCAAAGCGAAATAGCCCTGTGCAAAAGCGATTTCTTCTTTCTTGGGGTCACCGTTCTGAGCTATAAGATAACAAGCAAAGCGTGTCAACATATAGTCCTTGATTTCACGCTTGGCACCCTTTGCCAAACTAATCATTTTCGTGACGTCACGAAAATGATCATCCACATTGATATTCTGCGACTTGCATGATTCTACCGCTCTGCTTATTGCTACCGTAAAATTCTCCCAACGGGCATACCCAAGCACTGATTGAAGTTCGCGTGCGAACCAAACTTCAACCTTCTCTTTACCGTTCTCACTTTCTATGAAATGCGTAATCTCATTGAATGCGGACGTATGCTGGTTTATTCTCTGGATGTCCATATTATATTATATCGTTTTTAGCCTAAATCACTTTGAGTCGACCTATCTCTTAGCTGGCCTAATTTATTAGATAGGTACTTGCTTACAAAGGTAAGCATAAAAAACAATAATCCCGTATGAGCGTATCGAATTTCGCAATTGTTCGGCAACTTGATATTCTCACTGTTTTAGCCAACAAACCGCGCTGACGCAGTTCCTTCGGTTTTCTTTTGTGGCGTCAAAACAAAAAAATGACACACGGCATGTAATGGATTTTCTTTTAAAGAAGCCATTATATGTCATGTGCCATTTTCCCAGAATGGTTCTTTCCGGTTTCACTCAATTACAAACCATCTGCTCCCCCTCAGAGCACCTGTTTGAGGCGGCTCAGGAAATCGTCGGCCTCTGCCTTGGTGAGGCAGAGTGGCGGAAGGAGGCGTAGTATGTTGGTTGAAGCGGCGCCCGTGAAGACGTGCTGCTCCTTCACCAAACGCGTTCTCAGCGGCTTGATGCTGTCGGAAAACTCGATGCCTATCATGAGACCCTCGCCACGCACGTCAACGATGGACGGGGTTTCGGCGGCCAAAGTTTTCAGCTGGGCAAGGAGGTAACTGCCGACGCTGGCGGCGTTTTCAACGAGGTGTTCTTCCTCGATGACATCAAGCACAGCCAGGGCTGCCGTGCAGGCCAGATGGTTGCCACCGAAGGTGGTGCCGAGCTGACCGAAGACGGCTTTAAACTGGGGGGAGATGAGCACCGCGCCCATAGGAAAACCGTTGCCGATGCCTTTGGCGCAGGTGATGATGTCGGGACGGACACCTGTGTGCTGATGGGCGAAGAATTTGCCGCTACGCCCATAGCCACATTGTATCTCGTCGCAGATGAGCACTGTTCCGTTCTCGCTGCAGGCTTTGCGAAGCCCCTGCATGAACTCGGATGTGGCAAGACGGATGCCACCCACGCCTTGAATACATTCAACAATGACTGCCGCCACATCGCCTTTGGCGAGTTCGCTTTGGAAGGCTTCGAGGTCATTGAGCGGAAGGAATTGCACATGGCCGTTGGCATTGACGGGAGCAACGATTTTTGGATTGTCGGTGGCTTCAACCGCCAGGGAGGTGCGGCCGTGGAAGGCTTTTGAGGCGGCGAGGATGCGCTTGCGTCCCGTGTGGAACGAGGCAAGCTTCAAGGCATTTTCGTTGGCCTCGGCACCGGAATTGACGAGGAAGAGCTGATAGTTGTCATAACCACAGGCTTTTCCAAGGCGCTCGGCGAGTTGCTCCTGCAAACGGTTGATAACGGAATTGGAATAGAATCCAAGCGTGTTCAGTTGCTGGGTGAGTTTCTCGACATAATGCGGATGGCAATGACCGATGCTGATGACGGCATGGCCGCCGTAAAGGTCAAGATATTCCTGGCCTTCGCTGTCCCAAACGTGGCAGCCTTTGCCCTTGACGATATTGATGTCGAAGAGCGAATATACGGGGTATAATTGCATGGACTTAAGTTGGTAAGTAGTTGGATTTACAACGGGCGCCAGCCCTCCAAAGAAAGAATCAGAAGGCAAGGGGTTTGAGTCGCAAGCCTGCGTCTTCCTCAAGTTCAAACATGAGGTTCATGTTTTGTACGGCCTGTCCGGAAGCGCCCTTGAGAAGGTTGTCGATGACGGAAGTGACAAGGAGTTTGTTGCCGTGGCGCTCCGCATGGATGAGACATTTGTTGGTGTTGACCACTTGCTTGAGGTCGACGGCGCGGTCCACATAGTGTGTGAACGGGGCATCGCTGTAGAAGTCGCGATAGAGCTCGGCGATTTCTTCTTCGGGAGCGTCGCAAGTGATGACCTCTGTGGCGAAGATGCCGCGCGGAAAGTCGCCGCGATAGGGGATGAAGTCGATGGCGCCTTCAAACGACGGCTGGAGCTGCTGCAACGACTGCACGATTTCGGGAACGTGCTGGTGTTGGAAGGCCTTGTAGATGCTCATGTTGCCCGAGCGCCAGGAGAAATGGGTGGTGGAAGAGGGTTTGACTCCTGCTCCCGTGGAACCCGTGATGGCGTTGACGCTGACGTCGCCTTGCAACAGTCCGGCATCGGCCAAAGGCAACAGGCCGAGCTGGATGCAGGTGGCGAAGCAGCCGGGATTGGCCACGTGTTGCGCACCGAGAATGGCGGTGCGGTTGAGCTCTGGCAAACCGTAAACATAGTCGTTGCCTTCTGCGGCCAGACGGAAGTCTTGCGCGAGGTCGATGATGCGAACGTCGGCAGGAATATAGTGGTCGGTCAAGAACTGGGTGCTCTTGCCATGGCCGAAACAGAAATAGACGACATCAACGTCCTCAAATGGGAGTTCGTCGGTGAAGCGCATATCGGTTTCTCCATAAAGCCCTTCATGCACGTCGGTGATGAGATTGCCGGCGTTGCTCTCGCTGTTGATGAAAACGATTTCAGCCTCGGGATGGTTTAACAAAAGTCGGCAGAGTTCGCCTGCGGTATAGCCTGCGCCGCCAATGATGCCTATGCGAATCATGTGTTGCTGTTACTGTTTTGTGGAATTGTCAACAGGCGGGCGGAAGCGGTTTACACCTTTGGTGGTGCCGCTTCCCCAACACCCGTCATATATAAGTACAAGTTGTTAAGTAGGTGTGATCGTTTATTTCTGTTCGTCGCTTTGGTGGTTAGCATAGAACACACGCAGCGGCGTTGAAAGCACCTTGATAAAGCCCTTGGCATCGTCAGCCGTCCAGCCCTTCTGCGTTTCGCCATATTCGCCAAACTTGGTCTTGACCAAATCGTCTGCGCTGTCGACACCGACGGTTGAGAAACCGAGCGGACGGAGCTCGAGGGTGACGGTGCCATTGACGTAGCGCTGCGAACTGGTCAGCATGGCTTCGATGTCGCGCATGACGGGCTCGAGATACTGGCTTTCATGAAGGAACATGCCATACCAGTTGGCCACTTGGTCTTTCCAATATTGCTGCCACTTCGAGAGCGTGTATTTCTCCAAGAAGCGGTGGGCGCCAATGATCAGCGCGGGGGCTGCGGCTTCAAAACCGACACGGCCCTTGATGCCGATGATGGTGTCGCCGACGTGCATGTCACGGCCGATACCATAAGCCGCACCGATTTCTTCCACCTTGCAGATGGCAGCGATGGGGTCGTCGAAGTGCTCGCCATTGACAGCTTTGAGTTCGCCTTTCTCGAAGGTGAGGGCCAACTGCTCTGTGCCGGTCTTGGTCACTTGCTTCAGATAGGCAGTTTCCGGAAGTCCCTGTTTTGAGTCAAGAATTTCGCCACCGCAGATACTGGTGCCCCAAATACCCACGTTGTAACTGTATTTCAGTTTGGTAAAATCAGCACTGAAGCCGTGGCTGTTCAGATAGTCGACCTCCTCCTGGCGCGAGAGGTTGCTGTCGCGCGTGAGGGTGATGATTTCCATGTCGGGACACATCACGAGGAAGGTCATGTCGAAACGCACCTGGTCGTTGCCAGCCCCCGTTGAACCGTGGGCAATGGCGTCGGCACCGATTTCCTTGGCGTAACGCGCAATGGCCATGCCTTGGAAAATACGTTCTGAGGAAACGGAGATGGGATAGACATTGTTGCGCAACACGTTTCCGTAGACCATAAATTTCAAACTCTTCTCGTAATATTCATGCGTCACGTCGAGCGTCACGTATTTCGTGGCACCGAGCTTGTAGGCGTTTTCCTCGTTGGTCTTGAGTTGCTCTGCACTGAAACCGCCGGTATTGGCGCAGGCGGCATATACTTCATAGCCTTTTTCCTTGGCCAGATACATCACGGTATATGAGGTGTCGAGACCGCCGCTGAAGGCGACGACGACTTTTTTCTTTTTCTCTTCCATGTTTGTTATGTTATTGGGGTTGTAGATGTCGGTATGGTTTGGATTTGTCTTTTCTGGTAAGACGCTCTTAAATAATGACTAAATAAACTTTAGCAATTACTCAGCGTCGCTGCCTTCCGCCTTCTTGATGAAGTCTATCACATCTTGAGGAATGGGCTCAGGCAAGGGTTCGCCAACGTGGCGGGCTGGATCGTAGAGCATGCCGGTGCAGACGCAATATTTTCGGCCAGTGCGGGCCAAGACATCGCAGTTGATGCAGCATGGTGCATCGGGCGTGCCGCAACCCTTCCAGTATTCATCGTCTTGCGTGAGCTCGGCAAACGGAACTGGCACGTAGCCCAAAGCGGTGTTGATGCGCATCACCGCACCGGAACTCGTAAGGCCGAACAATTTGGCATGCGGCCAACGCGTACGGGAGAGCGAAAAGGCCAGACGCTTGATGCGCGTGGCAAGATGATGACCGCGAAATTTCGGAACGACAATCAAACCGGAATTAGCAACATAATGCTTGTTTTCCCAACTCTCAATGTAGCAAAATCCGGCAAACTCGTCGCCATAAAGAGCAATGACGGCCTTTCGCTCTCGCATCTTCGTGGCCACATATTCATGCGTACGGGAAGCGATGCCCGACCCACGCACCTTTGCTGAGTCAGTGATTGTTTGAAGTATGGTGTCTACATACTTTTCATGTGATCCGTCGGCTACAATAACCCGGATGCCGTCGTTATATTCTTCCATTTTATCTTGTGTGTTTTGATTTTCTCTTACATGAGAGCGGAGTTGATAAGTAAGTGACTACAACATGACGCTTTTGATGGCCGGAATGACCGTGGCAAGCGCATCCACAAAATCCTGACGGGAGACGTCTTCTGCTATGACAATCAAGATGGCATCGTCACCAGCGATGGTGCCAACCACCTCAGGCAGGCGGCGGGCATCGATGTCGGAGGCCAAACCTCCGGCGTAGCCCGGACGCGTGTGGATAACGGCCAGATTGCCTGAAAACGCCAGCGATTCGAAACCCGTTGCACGCAGAAAGTCTGAGAGCGTGGAGGGCTGGGTGTTGCGCTGATAGTGGGGATGTTCAGGCAGGATGTATCGGTAACTGTCGCCATAAGGCACCTTCACAGCCTTGAGTTTTCGCAAGTCGCGCGAGAGGGTTGCCTGGGTCACATCGAAGCCCATATGCGTGAGCTGACGCAATATGCTTTCCTGACTGCCGGCCTCACCGCGCGAAAGGATTATTCGTAATGTCTCTAAACGATCGTATCGTTGTTTCATGAATATCTATGTTATAATTATGCGGCAAAGTTACAACTATACACGCATATATGCAAGGATATTGCATAAAATTATAGGTAAACAGATTATTTATACATAAGACAAGGGCTTTCTATGGGAAGCGCGGCGAGAATGGACGTTCCCTCTGATTGCCTATCCCAGAAAAAATGAGTAAGTTTGCATACTGAATGCAGGACCACCTACGTTCTTAACAATGACTACACCTACTAAATAACCATACATTTATATGAGTTCTAACAAATGGGCTAAAAACGTCATTCTTGTTGACGCCGTTTTCCTCGACAAGATGGGATATATATTCAGATCCAACTACGAACGCCTTCTGAAACGCAACGTCAATAAGGCCGACTTGGCTATATGGCTGGAATCGGCCATGCTCGACGGCGGTTTGCGCGTGGGAGACAACACTGTTCAGGTGGTGGTGCTCTTTGACGAAAATGCGGAAGGCTTCGACAATTTCCTGCCATCTGACTTCAACAAGGAATTAAATGGCAAAGGCTTTAAAGGTCCGCTCGGAGAATTTCGTCTGGCAGCGTTTCCCGCCTTCAGCAAGGTGGTGAGTCTGAAGTCTTTCTTCCTGCAGACGCTGGAAAATATCTTGCATGCAGAGGAAGTGGAACGCTTGGTGGTCGTTGGCGACGATGAAGAATACGGAGAAGAAATCGCCGACCGTCTGACAAAGAACCAAGACAAGAAAGTCACCATTCTCACCACAGCACCGATTGAAGGAGAAGGTTTCAAACAAGACTTGTTAGGCTATTCGCTGACTCGCGCATTGGGCATTTCTCCAGATGAAATGCAATAAGTAATGGTAAAACAATAATTAAAATGCTTCAGATATACCCCAAACTCATCACTGACGCTCTGGCAACAGTGCGCTACCCCGGAACAGGCAAAAATCTCGTTGAAGCCAACATGATTGAAGACGATCTGCACATCGACGGGATGAATGTTTCTTTCTCCATTATCTTTGAGAAATCGACTGACCCGTTTATGAAGTCGGTGGGCAAAGCAGCCGAAGCTGCAATCCATACATACGTTGACAAAGATGTCAACGTGACTGTCAAGACAAAGACGATTCAGGCGGCACGCCCTGAACCTGGCAAAATGCTACCACAGGTAAAAAACGTCATTGCTGTCAGTTCGGGCAAGGGCGGCGTTGGCAAAAGCACAGTGGCTGCCAATCTGGCTGTGGCACTGGCGCAGGCCGGATATAAGGTCGGACTGCTCGATGCCGACATCTTTGGTCCTTCTATGCCAAAGATGTTCCACATGGAGAACGAAAATATCTTTGCCGAAATGAAGGACGGACGACAAGTGCTGATTCCTGCCATGAAATATGGCGTGAAACTTCTTTCAATCGGTTTCTTCGTAAATCCGGAAACGGCAACGCTCTGGCGTGGCGGTATGGCGTCAAACGCCCTCAAGCAACTCATCGCTGATTGCGACTGGGGCGAACTGGACTACTTTGTACTCGACACGCCGCCGGGAACGAGCGACATCCACCTCACCTTGCTGCAGAACCTGGCCATCACTGGCGCTGTCATCGTTTCCACTCCGCAGCAAGTGGCACTGGCCGACGCACGCAAGGGCATTGACATGTACCGCAACGAAAAGGTGAACGTGCCTATTCTTGGACTGGTGGAAAACATGGCATGGTTCACTCCGAAAGAGTTGCCGGAAAACAAATACTACATCTTCGGCAAGGGCGGTGTCAAACAGCTCGCTGAGGAAATGCAAGTGCCGCTTTTGGGGGAAATCCCCCTCGTTCAGGGTATCTGCGAAAGCGGCGACGAAGGCGAACCAGCAGCGGTTCATAGCGACACCATCACTGGACTGGCCTTCCGCACTTTGGCTGAAGCAGTGGTCAGGGAAACGGAACGCCGCAACCGCGAACAGCCACCAACGCACATCGTTGAAATGAAAAAATAAGCAACCTTTATCGGGCAGACATTCAGTTTTTTTTTCTGAACGCCTGCCCGATTTATTTAGGTTTCTTTAGTTTGATTCTCAGCAACTTCTGATAAAACATTTGCAGATTTGAATAATTCGTTTTAAATTTGCAATGGATAGGCGGTGCGCCGGAAAAACAGGCAACACTTTATGGCACGCATCTGTCCCTCACAGACAACGTCGAAGCCATAAAAATATTCCACGCCTGGTTCATACATTAAAAAGCGTTTGCCATGACTGAAAGATACATCAATCCACATACCGACTTCGGATTCAAGAGACTGTTTGGTTCGGAGTTCAACAAGGACTTGCTCATCAGTTTCCTAAATGCCCTCTTTGTCGGAGAGCAGACGGTCAAGGAGGTCACATTCCTCAATTCGGAGCAGCTTGGGGAAAGGCGGGACTCACGTCGTGCCATCTTCGACGTGTATTGCCAGAACGAGCAGGGAGACAGGTTCATTGTTGAAATGCAGAATGTTTACCAGGAGTTCTTCAAAGATAGGACTGTCTACTACTCCACTTTCCCCATACGAGAACAAAGCAAAAGGGGAGAAGAATGGGACTATCATCTGGACAGCGTATACACCGTGGGGCTCCTCAACTTCGTTTTCGACGAGGACAAGGACGACAAGGACTGCTTTCACCACGAAGTCAAACTCATGGATGTCGTGAAGAAGACTGTGTTCTACGACAAACTGGCATTCATCTACATCGAGATTCCAAAGTTCAACAAGAAGGAGGACGAGCTCGTAACCATGTTCGACAAATGGATGTACGTGCTCAAAAACCTATCAAGACTGATGGAACGCCCCGCCGCCCTGCAAGAGCGCATCTTCACAAAACTCTTCGAACAGGCGGAGATTGCCAGATTCAACGCAGAGGACCTCAGAGAATATGAAGACAGCGTTAACGCCTACCGCGATATTCTCAACGCCATCAAGACCGCAGAGAGGATTAAATATGCGGAAGGGAAGGCAGAAGGAAAAGCAGAAGGCCTTGCAGAAGGAAAAGCAATGGGCATCGAAGAAGGGAAAACAATGGGAATCCAAGAAGGAAAAGACCTGCGCAACCTGGAAGTCGCCAAGAACCTGCTGGACATGGATATCCCCATCCCCGCCATTATAAAAGCGACTGGGATTTCCGCCGAAGAGATTACCAAACTCAAAGACGGGCATCATCAGGAATAAGGAGCAGACCATCATCTGCGCCATAAAAAAACTATACCGAAAGAAGCAGCCGGACAAAATCCAGCTGCTTCTTTCGGTATAGGGGGAATGTTTCTATAAGCCACGTATATGATATGCCACCATTCACGTGTGAGACGTCAACACATCAAGTGTAACTACCCACGCAATGGACGCACCACAATAGATGGCAAACAATGCTTTACTTATTAGTCAGAGCCACCTCCACATTGTTTTGTATCACTTCATTGCCAGGATAGCCGCCCTGCTGCAAATTGCTATAGGCCACAGAACCATCGGCATTTAAGATCAAATAGACAGGAATGCCTGGGATGCCGAGACTTGAGCAGAGTGCACCCCACTGCTTGTTGGTCAAGCGGTAGTGAACGCCAGCAATATTCTTGATCATGCCTTCCCAAGCGGCCTGCGGAGAGGTTTCGCCTGTGATATACACAAACTGCACACCTTTCTTCTGTAAATCAGGTTTGATGGCATCGATCTCCTTCATAGCCATACGGCAAGGGCCACACCATGTTGCCCAAAAGTCGATGACCACCACAGAGCCCTTAAACTGGGCGGAAATCGTCTTCAGCACATCGGCACCAGGTACGCTGGCATCGATGGTATTGATTTTATAAACTGCCTTAGGTTCATCTGCCGGGGCAGCGTTCTCAACATTTTCTGTTTCAACAGCCGTCTCCTGGTTGGCTGATGCAGGGGCATTCTTGCCCGTACAACTCATAGAGGTGAATGCGGAAGCAATCACACAAAGGGTAAAGATTTTCTTTATCATGTTTTTAGTGTTTTGGTTTCGAGAAATCATTGTATGTGAGACGGCAAAGTTATCAAAAAAAACGGAGCAAAGCATACAAATTTCTGCATATCGGATGAATAAATCTGCTTTTTAATGAATATACAATTATTTATACAGATTTTCTTTGTATTTTTGGATGCTGGCAAACAGGGCGTGCCCTATACATGACTGCAATTCACAATACAACAACCATAAAAAGACAAGCATCATGAGAGAATTCTTACATGTCAACGATATCGGCGACTTGAATGTCGCCCTTAAGGAAGCACAGGAAATCAAGCAAGACCGTTACAAGTTTGAACACCTCGGGCATCACCACACGGTTTTGCTCATTTTCTTCAACAACAGTTTGCGCACGCGTCTGTCAACGCAGAAAGCGGCACGCAACCTCGGTCTGGACGTTGTTGTGCTCGACGTGAACCAGGGTGCATGGAAACTGGAAACGGAGCGCGGCGTGATCATGGACGGAGACAAGAGTGAACACCTCCTGGAGGCTATTCCTGTGATGGCATCTTACTGCGACCTCATTGGTGTACGTACGTTTGCCGGACTTTCCGACCGCGAGGCCGACTATACGGAACGCATTCTCATGCAGTTTATGAAATATAGCAACCGCCCTGTCTTTTCGATGGAGAGCGCTACAGCACACCCATTGCAGGCCTTTGCCGACCTCATAACCATCGAGGAGCACAAGGAGAAGAAGCGTCCGAAAGTGGTCTTGACTTGGGCGCCACATCCCCGTCCATTGCCACAGGCCGTGCCCAACAGTTTTGCCGAATGGATGCGCGCTGCTGACGTTGATTTCGTGGTGACACATCCAAAGGGTTACGAGCTCGACCCGCTGTTTGTGGGCGACGCCACGGTGGACTACGACCAGATGCACGCACTGGAGAATGCGGATTTCGTCTACGCTAAGAACTGGAGTTGCCCGGGCGTCAGCAATCTGGCTGACTATGGAAAAATTCTCTCCAAGGATATGTCGTGGACCATTGATGAAGCCCACATGGCTGTCACCAACAATGCGCGGTTTATGCACTGCCTCCCCGTGCGCCGCAATATGATTGTAACCGACGAGGTCATCGAATCGCCGCGCTCACTGGTCATCCCAGAAGCGGCCAACCGCGAAATCTCGGCCACTGTGGTTTTGAAACGGATGCTGGAAGGACTCAAAACGCTGTAAGTCCCAGTTCGTAAATCCGCAACGCTGCCGTCGCTCTCGCTGGTTTACACGGATGCGCCCTCTTGCAACCGGCAACTGAAACAGAACAGAGGTGCTCAGAATTTTCAACACTCTGAGCACCTCTGTTTTGTATTGTCTGCACAAGCGGCCAACAGGCTGTTTGCAAAGAAACCGCTGAAAGCATGTCACATCGCCACGAAAACGGCAATCCACTTTCTTCCGTTTCCACAACCGCCTTACATGTCATCTACTC
>OHLK01000154.1_pt1 | contig 20682 bp, 19 predicted proteins | sample 1569041 | NCBI WGS metagenome assembly OHLK01 (sample SAMEA3879573, study PRJEB24766) | human gut metagenome | biome: human-associated habitat; feature: feces | place: USA | collected 1985/1987 | reverse complement strand
ATCAAGCCTTGTTTGTAATTCAATCAAGCCTTGTTTGTAATTCAATCAAGCCTTGTTTGTAACGCATCAAACTCCCACTTTTGTCTTTCGTTTATGTATCCCGGTGTACTTCGGGTGTACTTCTTCGACGAAGTACACCCGCTTCACATCCGTATAACTCGTTTATAATCAGTGCAAAAATATTGTTATATCTCCAAAAGGTGTACTTGTGTACTTTTTTTTACAAAATGTTTTTATGATAGGATAAAGCTCCTGTTTTAACCCGAATCGGTCATTTTTCTGCGATTATTATCTTACCTTTGCCGATGTTTTTTCAAAAATAATCATTGTTTTGCTTAGTTTTTCGCGTTGCTCAACTGTATATATGATATGACACAGGAAAAGGACATAGAACAGATGTTTCGTCGGCATTATGAGAAGATGTACAATCTGGCCAGATACATTCTATCGGATGACGACGAAAGCAAGGATGTGGTGAGCGAAGTGTTCACGCAGATTCTTGTTGATGATGTGGTCCTATTGCCTGAGGAAGGCTATTTGATGCGAAGTGTTCGCAACCGCTGTCTTAACCTGATTGCTCACAAGAGCGTGAAGGAAAGGGTGGCGAGATTGCTGACTGATGATGCCGACGTGATTCTCTCGGAAGATACCGACGAGCGTCTCGAACAGCTGTTGCTTCTCATCGACGAACTTGAGCCTCCCATCCGTAAGCTGATCTTCCGTCTGCGCTATCTGCAAGACAAGTCGTATAAGGAGGTGGCTGATGAAGTGGGAGTGAGCAAGGTAACGGTGTTCAACCATATCTCCAAGGCAATGGACTGGATTAAGGAACGATTTCGTTAAGCCAGATGAGCAGAGCCGAGCTTGCTCGGGCTATGTCATGGCGAGAAATCGAAGGATGAAATCCAACGTATAAAATGAGCAAAACAATGACTAATATGAACAAAGACGAAAAACGGTTGATGTTCTTTGACATGCAGGAGCATCCCGAAAAATATACTGACGAACAGATAGAACGCTTGCTTGCCGATGAGGAAGTGAAGGATTTCCTGCGCGATTTGGCTATGGCAAGAATGGCCGGCAAGAAAGCCACGCCAAAGAAGGTTGACGTGGATAAGGCTTGGAAGGAATTTGCTAAAGGTTCTTATCGCAACCGAATGAAGATTGCAGCATCCGTCGTTGGCATCATCTTCCTTTCGGGTGTAGCCTTTGCTGCTGTGCAGAACGGTTGGTTTAAGTTCTCTACTTCAGACAAAGCAGTGGAAGATAAAACTGCAACAGAACAGATTGTCAATTCAAAACAATTAGTCAATGACAGTCTTAAAGCTATGACGACAGATCCAAAGGACTCGCTCGATATGAAGCCAGTGGTGTTTGACAATGCCGAGTTGGGGACAATCCTTACGCAAATGGCAGACTTCTATCATGTTAAGGTGGAGTATGTCAACGCCAATACACAGCATGTCCGCCTCTTCTTCAACTGGAACAAGACGAAGACCTTGGAGCAGAATCTGGAGCTGTTGAATGCTTTCGACCGCATTCAGATAGAATATGTCGAAGGAACATTAATGGTAAAATAAGACGGGGAGGACATCTTATGAAAAACATATTTAAGACTATACCCAACAACGGCAAATCCCTTAGCCTGGTTCTTCTCTTCTTCCTGCTGTCTTTTGTACAGCAGTCTTATGCCCAACGCATCACCCGACAATATAACAATGTGTCATTCTCTGAAGCATTGAAGGATCTGAATGCCCATCAGCATAAGTACACCATCAACTTTGTGTATGATGAGTTGGAAGACTTTAAGGTGACCAAGAGCATCCGCAACCAGAATGTTCCTAATGCTATTATGCAGTTGATAGGCTTTTATCCCATCAGGATGACGCAGGTGGAGAATAATATTATGGTGGAATGCACGCAGAAGTCAACATATCGTTATAAGGGACGGGTTGTTGACGAGAGAGGCAATGCCGCTGAATACGCAACTATAGCCTTGCTGTCGCCCATAGACTCCACAATCGTAGGTCATGGAGTGAGCAATGAGAATGGCTTCTTTGTAATTCCTTGCAATTCCCGAAAAGTGTTGGCCCGTATCACATACATTGGTTATAAGACGGTCAACCGCATATACAACAATACAGAGATGGGCATCATCAAACTGCAACCCAAAACCATGATTGTCAAAGGCGTTGTGGTGAAGGGTGACAGACCTCAGTATAAGATGTTGCCTGGAGGCATGGAGGTTGCTGTAGAGCACACATTGCTTTCTAATATGGCTAATACATTTGATGTTCTGAACCTATTGCCACGTGTATCGGTTGATGGACAAAAGATATCCGTGTTTGGTAAAGGCACACCAATTGTTTATATCAACAACAAGCGTGTGAATGACAATAATGAGATTGTAAACATCACTCCCAATAATATCAAGTCAATTTCGGTGATAACAAGTCCTGGTGCAGAATATGATGCGGAGGTGGAGTCGGTAATTCGTATCCAAACTAAAGAGCGTCGTGCCAATGGGTTCAGCTTACGCGCGGATGCTTACGGTAAATACAATAAATGGATGTCGGATTACGAGCTTATCTCTACCAGCTATCAGACAAAGAAATTCGAGATAGCCAATAGTATTTGGACAATGGGTACACATGACGGCGAGGACAATAATCTGATTACCGATATCTATTTGCCCGACAAGCATTATCACAACAATCAGAAATACATGACGGAACTCAGAAACCGTTACTTGTCGGAATATCTTTCTGCTGATTATTCGCTTAATGATAGCAATTCTGTTGGTGGCTCTTATCGTTATTATGGCAATTTGAAAGGTAGGACGAATAGTGTTAGCCGACAGGATGTATTGCTGAATGGTATGGCACAGGGTAGCATTGATCAGAATGAGGTTATGAAGCCTTCTCTTAGCCTGCATCAGGCCGATGTGTATTATGTGGGAAAAGTTGGACATGTAGGTGTTGATTTTAACGCCACATATTATGCTGTCAAAAACAGGCGTAATGATGAGGGCTTTGAAATCAGCAAGGAGTTGGGCAATCAGGAGGTACACTCAAGCAATCGCCAGAATAGCGATATGTGGGCAGGCAAGTTGGTTGTGAACATTCCTTTGTGGAAAGGAAATATGTCTGTAGGAACGGAGATGTCGAAGACAGACTCGCACGGAACGTTTCTAAATGAAGAACAGCTGGTGCCATCCACAAAGACGGATATCCATGAAAGGAATATTGCCGGCTTTGCACAGTACGGACTGGTTCTCAACAAGTGGACTGTAGGACTTGGTGTGCGTTACGAGAATATCGTCCGTGACTATCTGTCTGATGGAGTTAAGCAGGACGATGTTAGCAGAAAGTATAACAACTTTTTTCCTAATCTCAGCGTATCATGGAACAAAGGCAACTGGAATTGGCAACTGAATGTCAATGAGAAGATACACCGTCCAAGCTATCGGCAGTTGGGCAACTTCATGCAGTTTGGCAACCGGAGAAGGTGTTCAATGTTGAGGCAATGATGTTATATAAGTGGCTGAATGTATCTGTAGGTTATAAATATCTGAAGGATGTGATGGAATGGACCAAGTATATCTATCCTGGAAAGGAGTTTGCTTATAACACGTCGTTGAATTTCGACCATAAGCAGTTGCTTTATGCTTCTGTCTATATTTCGCCAAAGTTCGGTATCTTCCGTCCTACGTGGGGATTCAACTACAACCAGCAGTTCTTCGACACCAAGAAGTATGGTGCCAGCAAGGCATTAAGCAAACCTTTGCTATCGTGCTCGCTCAACAATAATTTCGCTCTTTCGGAAACCATGAATGCGGCAATCAGGCTTAATGCCTCAACAACCCATGCAGATGGATTTCTTATGATGAAGAGTGGTTACAGCGTCAATCTGCAGTTTGACAAATCGTTTGCCAACCGCACATGGATTATTTATCTTTCCGCAGATGACATCTTCAAGACTACAAAGGAACGTTGGACGATGTATGGACAGGGTTCGGGTACCATGAAAGACTGCTACAACTATACTCGTAGCATCTCCCTGCAGGTTACGTATAATTTCAATGCTAAGCGCAGCAAGTACAAGGGAACGGGAGCCGGCAATGAAGAGAAGAACCGCTTGTAGCTCCGGGTTTGAGTTGTCTCTCTCTTAAAATAAATGAATGACAATCGGTCAAGCATCTTGTTCTTGAAATCTTGCTGATTGATTATAATTCATTGATAATCAGCATTGTTTAAAATGATTAACAGGCGAAAGAAACAAATTAGAAACAGATAAATCAATAAACCTCAGAATGAAAGGAAGAGAAAACAAAAATTAACACGGAAAACAACGATAATTTTCCGATTTTGTCATTTTAAGAATATGCAAAGAGAACCAAAATTCAGGAACGCATATATGTATCTTGCCATGTTGGGAAATCAATTGCTTAGTTCCATTTTTGCAGATTATATTTCTATTTTGTCTTAATTACGACGGAATACAGCAGATATTCAAGGGATTAGGATGGATTATCACGATAAAATATTATTTTTGTAGCGTAAAAACGATAAAAACATGAAGTTAAATCGCATAAGAGCAGTCTTAGAGGACAAAGGGATAAGCCAAACATGGCTTGCAAAGAAGTTGGGAAGGAGTTTCAGTACGGTCAATGCTTACGTATGCAACCGTTCTCAACCCAACCTTACCACACTTCTTGAAATTGCGCAGTTATTGTCTGTAGATATGAAAGAACTAATTACGGATGAGACGGAGCGTACCACTATATAGGAAATGAAAGACAATGTCAAACAATAGTTAGTGAATTGCCTTATGATAATCAAAAAACTTGGCTTATTCGTATTATGGTGCATTTGCATCATATTGGGGCTAAAAGCTCTTACTCATGCATTTTCGGAAACTGTCGGAATAGTTATAATAGTTTGTGTCGTGATTGTTGCTGATATTGTTCAGAGATATCTCAATCGACATGAACGGTGGTTCCGAAAGAGAGTTAATATGCTGAGAACCATTTGTCCGAATTCTCCAAATGATTTTCGGATGATTGGTGACCCATTGTTTGAGTCTTTTTCTTTGGGAAATTTCTTCATTCAATACAAGCCTGAAACCAAGGAGTTTCACCTCTGTTGCTGTATTTATATGGTTCTCCCCAATATTGTAGAGACTTGGAACAAAGCAATAGAAGACATAAATACAATTATTGCCCAAAAAGCACCTTACGTAAAAATTGTAATAGATAGGCATGGTGAATTAGGTCAGGGTTTCAGTCTGATAATCCCTGCTAAGAAAGCTAAGAAAACACTTTTGTTGGCATTTGCTCACATACTCATTGAACTCAAGAAGTCGCTCCCATATAGAACTAACGAGAATGGCATTTTAGTATGTGAAGTCTATTTTAAAATCAAGGTGTTCAACACGCTTTGCTATGGCGAATACGATGGCGTGAGAGTGCTGAAAGCGGTTACCATATCTTCAGATGGAAATTATACCTTCGTCAATGTCGAGGAAGATGAATGTGTGCCAGAAGACTTTACTAAGTCCAATCCACCGATGTCCATCATCCTGCAATATGACTTGTATTCGATAGAAACCAATATGTTGGTTAGCAAAGAGGAATTCGATGCCCATTGGGAGAAATGCAAAGATCTGTGTGAATCATAATCATTGGAGAACGGTGAGGAGCTATTTTATTTGAAAGATTCCGGGGCAACTGTTTGTTCTCTACGAGTTAAAAAACTTCTTATAAGTAACACTATCTCAAATGTCTATTTTGAAAACTTAGATAAAGAGTGTAGTCTATACAAGAGTAAAACCACCTCATATAAAGCATCATGCAAATATCTTGTTTGAGATTATTGGATGAGATAAAGAGACTTCTATATCCATAAATTACAGATATTAATTTCAATTTGTCTAAATAGTAACTAAAAACAGCAGATACTTAAATATTTCTGCTTGATTATCAGTATAAAACACTATCTTTGTGCAATAAAAACGATAAAATATGAGCAATAAAATACCACAAGAAGAATGGACTCCTTTGCCTTTTATGGAAGGGGAACATGCCCTTTCAAAAATAGAATATAACGCTACTGATTTATTGGTAGAATTGGACTCGTTTAAGGAAAAACGGGTTACAAAAATTGTTTTTGCAAATGTGTTCTCATACAGAGTAACATTAGAGCATTTTAGGTGGGCGGAGTTTTGTCATAATCCAAACATCTCGGCGACATTGGTCAATGTAAAAGAATCTCATTATATAAAATGGTTAGAAACTGCAGGATTGGAACAAATTTATGAATCAAAATTGGATTTGCGACATTATATGTTGCAAACTACAGAACACACAATAGATGTTGTGTTTCCAAGCGAATCCATAATAACAATAGATGGAAAAGAAATATGAAACAACCTCTTTTTACAATTAACAGCACATTCTCGGAAGAAGAAGTAGTGCGTTTCAACAAATATGTAATATTACATATGTTTCATTATGTAAGAAATGTCATTATTTGCAATATAATACTACTGCTATTCACAGCGGGTATGATAGTAAATGATATTACTTCGGAAGACTTTCCTATAGGCTCAATAATGATGTTTTTACTCATTATTATAGTCAACTGGTCTCTTTACAAATCGCCAATACAAAAAGCCAGAAAGGTTTATCGCCAAAATAAAACAATAAGAGATGCAATTTATATAGTTAAGTTCTATGATGACCACTATGTAGTGACATGCAATGAAATAGAGTCAAGTATTCCTTTCGATAAATTGTACAAAATAATAGAGACTGATACAAATTACTATTTGATGGCATCAAAGGTTAGTGGAACAATAATTTGTAAAGCTGATTGCCCTAATGATTTTGACGTTTATATTCATGAATTTATAAACAGATAGAGTGCGATATATTTTAATAGAAACTTTTGAAGATTTAAAGACTTCAATTAGATTTTTATTTTCAGGAATATATGATTCTCAAAACTTCCTGATACAACATGGTTCCACTTTTGTAAAAAGCGACATAGTGGCTATCTTGGAAGGGGCTTTGCTCCCCGTAAAGAATAGGTATGGGGAAAACCAAGATGTAATAATTTCTATGTCCTCAATATGCCAGCAAAAAAAAAGATATAAGGATTTTATATCCTTATGGTGGTACAGATTTTGGAAGTTTTATGCTATTTGTTGTGTAGGTTGGATATAATCTGCATAACAGCATTGTTATTTTCCACAACTCTGTGCAATTATCCGGTTTTGTCATTTCAAGAGTATGGCAAAAGAACAAATATTCATTGCAAACATATATCTTGCTGTGTTAGAAAACCATTTATTTAAGTTCCACATTTACAGATTCTATTTTCATTTTGTCTAAATTACGACAGAACATAGCAGATATTCGAGGATTTATGATGGATTATGACAACAAAATGTTATTTTTGTAGCATGGAAATAAGATTAAACCATCATGTATTTGTGCTTTTAACGATAATAGTAATATCGTTAATGTCCTTATCTTGCTCTAATCGTCCAATCTGTGTTGATTCTCGGTTGGATGGCTATTGGAATATGGTTCTTGATAGTCTTGTTATAAGAAGTGCAAAGGTAGAATTCGGTAGCATAAACTTCAATTTTACTTGTAAGAATGTTGAGCTTCCTTTGCTCCAAACTCCACGTGTAGATTTCAAAGGTAAAACATTGTTGGATGCAGATATTAACGAAGACTCTCTTAAGAAAGATTGGTCTAATTATCAAAAAGCAATAAGAGAATCTAATGGAACATGGGAATTATATAGCTCAAAGGATTCTATAAAAATCCATGCTCCAGCACATCCTTTCAATGGACAATACAAGATCGCCTTCTACAAGGTGAAAACCTTTGGGCAAGAACATTATCTTATGCGAATGTCAAACGATTCGACATATATTGTATGCGAGAAATTCTTTTCTGGATATGTCAACAATAAATTGTTAAAGGAATGGAATGATTAGGTAAAAAAACTTACTTATAGTCCAGCAATTCAAGGGTATTGGAAAGGAATGGTCTTATATAATTCTTCGGCTGCATATGGCGGAACTATTTTCTGGAGACCTGTTTCTAACTTTATAATTAAAGGTGTAAATTTAAATAGAAACTTTAGAAAAGTAAATGGAAGTAAAAACAAACCTTTATAATGCTCTTTATTATCATAACGCTTCGGTATTTTTTTACCGAGGTGTTATGATAATATTGCTGTTACTGATATTAGGGTGTTCTGATTCTAATAAGGTAGCCAAAGAAACAAATGTAAGCATTGATGTCATTAATAAGGTAGGATTTAAGAGTGTATTTGCAAAAAATGGCATATTTGTTAAACTTGTACCTGCAGAAGATAACTCCTATTCACTTCAGGTAAGTATTACAAATTATATTGATACTCTTGATTACTATTTAAATAGCAAGACAAAGCAACAGTCTGTACCAAAAATTTTATTTGGCACTGATTATGTATTTTTCCTTACGGGTTCTTCAAGCTACAGGTATATAACATTGTCATATTTAGATAAGCGATTTAATAAAATTATAACTCATAAATATACAACAAGCAGAGATGTGTCATCGGATATCGATGGAGCTATTTTTTTCAAAGAAGGATACTACTATTGGTATAATTTAAAAAAACATGTGCTTCATTGTATGCGTTCTAATTTAAATATGAGCTCATTTAATGAAGCTATTTTGTTTAGTGGTGATAGTATTTTAATAAAAGAAGGATGTGAAATAAAAAAATACAAAGAGAGAGATTTTTCTCAAAAAAGCAGTTTATTGACTCCCACTATTATTAGATAGTTGAGATTAGCTGTGTTCAAATTTTTACTTCCTACTAATAGAAATCCGTGGATAAGGAATTAACCTATCCACGGATTTTTATTTGTAACGTTGTTTTTTACTTTCTCTTTTTCAACACATAGAACCTGGCGATTTCACCTTCTGGTTCATTGCCAACCGAGTCTGTCATAACAATGATATTGTCAGCCTTCACTTTATAGAAGGTATGCTCACCGCTTGAGGGACGTACAAGCATCAGTACATTGTCATCGAGTACTTTGAATACTCCGCTTGCCTCGTTATGCCCATCCTTTTGGTCAATGTAATCCTGCTCAATCTGATATGTACTGTCAGCCTTGATGGTGAGCACTGTCTTTATACCCGGGCAATCTGCTGCCGGGAGAGTTCCCTCATACGTTCCTGCAACAGACGCCAAATCCACATTGTCCTTATTAGAAGCGGTGGTGTCAACTACATTTGCAGAATCATTGTCTGCAGCATTTGGCGTAGTCTTCTTTCCTGTGCAGGAAGCCAGAATTGCCAGAGAACTTATCGCCAAAACAATCAGTTTCGTTTTCATACTTTCCTTTTAAGTTATAATAATCAATTACCTATTGGCGGAACTATCCGCTAAGACGGTGCAAAAGTAAATAAAAAGAATGAAAATGTATAATTAAATAAAAAAAAACAACGTAAAAGATACGCAAATTAGCTTATATGTACGACGTACAGATCGTTTTTAAAGTAATAAAAGTTGTTATAAAATGAGCAGAAATTCGTAATTGTGAAGCTATGAGTGTATCTTTGTCAACTAAAGACAATATAAATTGGCAATATGTAATAGTAATATCAAAAGATAATAGCAATATGGAACGCAAAAAACAGACCGGGCATATCTGCCGATGGATGGCTTTAGGCATAATGATAGCCACCATTGTTGTAGGATGTACCATTGGAATCGGCCTATTTGAATGGCGCGACAGAAGTAGTATGGAGAATAGAAATGCAGAACTGCATCTTTGGCGAAAAAGCATGTATGATTTGAACATACATGTCACCAAACTGGCCCTGCTCGGTGAAACGGCTGCCGACTGGGATTCAACAGCAGCGAACGAATACCACAGGCTTAGTGCGGATGTTAGTAGCCGCCTTCAGAATATAGCCGGTCTTTGTACCAATGAAGATATACGTTCGGTTCAGGAATTGTTGAAAGAAAAAGAAAGACTTTTGCTTGCCATGAGAAATGCGATACACGAGTGCAACGATATTCATTCAAGGTTTACCACAGAAGTCCCTAAGATTGTAGAAAAGAGCAAGTCTGAAAGCAGAAGAGTCGTTTCATCAGCGCAGGAAGCGCAGAAGAAAAAGAAAAAAGGCTTTTTCAGACGTCTGTTCGGTAAGAAGTCCGAGAAGACAGACTCCTCCAAAGTCACGTTGAGACATAGCGAAACGGCAAGGATGCTGACTACGCTGCACAACGACTTGTTGACAAGACACCAGCAGCAGAGCCGTAAGGTAAGTGGCATACTCGACAGCCTCAGAATCAGAAATGAGGTCATCAATAAGCATTTGCAGAATGTGATAACCGTTGTTGACGCAAAAGTGAATAATGGTATTGCCAAGCGTGAGCAGCAGATTAAGGCTATTGAAAATAGAAATCCTTATTATTATATATGTATGCTCAGCTCACTTATACCAGTGTTTCTCATCATGTTCATTCTTGTAAAGAAATTTGCAGCAAGAATGCGTAAAAGCCAAGCTGACATGGAGCAGCTTATTGCGGAACTTCAAGAAGCAAACCGACAGAATCAGGAACTGCTGAGAAGCCGTAGAAAGACGCTTCTGACCATTGTTCATGAATTAAGAAGTCCATTGTCTGCTATATCAAGCGAGTCTGCACAAATGCTTCGCGAGAGAGACCATGTTTCTTGCGAAAGAATGACTGGCATATATCAGTCCTCCAAGATGATGTCTGAAATGATAGATGGTCTGTTGACATTTTATCGCTTGGACAGCGGAAAGGAAACGCTTTTCAAGAAGCCTGTAAATTTGAAAAGCATTTCAGAAATGCTGCGGTTGGAGTATTCTGCACAAGCTACGCAGGCGGGTCTGACTCTTACGGTGCATGCCCATGCGGAAGGAGTAGTGATAGCTGACAAGTTGAAATTATTGAGAATCGGACGAAACCTGCTGTCGAATGCCATCAAATACTCATCGTCAGGAGATGTCATACTGATAACCGAGTATATCAATGGAATATACACCATGTCTGTACATGATAACGGTACAGGCATGAGTATAGAACAGACAGCTGAAATCTTCAAGGCATTTCACCGTCTTGGCAATGCTGCAACTAAGGACGGGTTCGGGCTTGGTCTGTCTATCGTTGACAGCATTGTGAAACTGATGAAAGGTACCGTATCCGTAGAGAGTGAAAAAGGAAAAGGCAGCATTTTTACAGTGAAGCTGCCAATGGAAAGAGCAGACTCTCCGCAGAATGTGACAGACTGCTATCAAGGTATTGACACTGCATCCAATTACAGGATCATAGCCATTGATGACAGCGAGGCACAGCTTGAAATCATACATGAGGCTTTTTCTGTTGCCGGAATGTCTTGCGATACCTGCCGGAATGTGAACGATCTGATGCTGAAAATGCGTGAGAATGAATACGACTTGTTGATTACAGACCTGAAGATGCCGGAATACGACGGATATGCAGTTTTGGAACTTTTGAGAGCCTCCAATATCAGAAATTCACGATCCATCCCCGTATTGATACTGACGGCGTCCGACAACATCACCGAAGAGGAATTCATATCGGCAGGATTCTGCGGCTGCGTCTTCAAGCCTGTATCCTTTAAGGAACTCCGTGAGAAGGTTGAAGGATATATAGAAACCGTAACAAAAGAGCATAAGATGGATTTTTCAAGGTTGATGGCATACGGAAATACGAACAAGCTGCTCGAGACAATTGTCGGTGAGACGAAGGAAGAGCTTGTAAGCATAAAGGCGACGGCTTCCATAGAAGACAGGGTGAAAATGCAGAATATAGTACATCACCTGTACAGCTCGTGGAGCATTATCAGTGCTGACGGACCGCTGCGGGAACTCAGCAGACTCTTGAAGAATACCTCTGCTACGGATGAAGAAATAAACATGGCAGTTTATGTTGTAATTAGACAGGCAGAGACCATCATCAATGAGGCAACAACACAACTTGAAAATAACGTTTGATATGGCAAAAGATACGATATTAGTGATTGATGACAACAGAACATTCTGCAACTATCTGTGCAGCATCCTTGAATCAAAAGGCTTCCATACCAGGAATGCTTACAGCTTCAAGAATGCCGTTGAACTTGTTCGAAATGCGCATGTAGAAGATGTTGTCTTGTGTGATTTGCAGCTTGGAGACAATAAGACGGGTAATGACTTGCTCAAGTGGATGAATGACAATGACATCCGCAATCCGTTTATCATTATGACCCAGTACGACCAGGCTGTCACAGCAGTAGAGGCAATGAAACTCGGGGCGGTGAATTATATCCCGAAGGAGTTGCTGTTCGACAAACTGTATCCACAGATAGAGGAAATAATCCGTCACCGAGAGCTACGGAAAAAGAAAACAGGAAACATACAGGAAAGGAAGAGCAAGGCTTTTCAGGAGGTTTATCACCGTGTATTTCTGTGTGCTCCAATAGACATTTCCGTGCTTATTCTTGGTGCCAATGGAACCGGGAAGGAACATGTTGCACACAGCATCTGGGCAAAGAGCAACCGATCAAACAAGCCATATATCCGTGTGGACTGTGGCATATTGAGCAAGGAACTTGCCGCATCTGAATTGTTCGGATACAGAAAAGGAGCATTCACGGGTGCTGAATGTGACAAGGACGGATATTTCGGTGCGGCAAGCGGCGGTACACTCTTTCTTGACGAAGTTGGCAACTTGCCAATCGAGGTACAGCAGATGCTTCTGCGTGTCCTGACGATGAAAACATATTCTCCTGTGGGAAGTACGGAAGAAAAGACAGCCGATGTAAGAGTAATAGCCGCTACCAACGAGAATTTGGAGGATGCAATCAAGGAGAAACGTTTCCGCCAAGATCTGTATTATCGTCTTTGTGAGTTTACTATTCAATTGCCAGAACTCGAATCATGTAAGGATGACATTCTCCCATTGGCTTCTGCATTCATGGAAGAAGCCAATGAGCGGATGAACAAGCATGTTACGGCTATAACAGATGAAGCCCAGAAAGCCATGCTGACATATTCATGGCCTGGTAATGTCAGAGAATTGAAACATGTGGTTCAGCAAGCCGTACTGTTATCTGCAAATGATACAATCACAGAAGACACTTTGATGTTGAGCAAAGGATGCAGCCATCCTGCAACTAATTTGAAGGAGAAAAAAGACGGTATTGAGAAGGAGCACTATGAAAAGGTATTGGAGGTGTTCGGAGGCAATGTCACATCTACAGCAAAGTCAATGGGGATAAGCCGTTCTACGATGTACCGGAAGATGAAGAATCATGGCATAAAGCATATAAGAAAGTTAAAGTAGTGACGGATAAGTGTTTCAGAGATGATACTGTTGTTTCATTTTTGAAACACTTTTTCTGTAAGCTTCGCTGCGTAATAAGCTTCTAATCGCGATGTTATATACTGATAATCATATGGTTACTTAAATTCGTTATTATTTGAAACCATTCTCTGGCATGGATTTAGTACAAAACTAAGTGTGTACACGCATCATTTAGTGTTGAACCCTTTAATATTTAGCGATATGAAGCATCAGATATTGACAGAAACAAAGTTCTTCAAACTCTTGGATGGTATAGACAATATAGACCCAACCCAATTGCAGGTAGAATACCACATCTTTATCGGTCGTGTGATAGACCTTAGCCGCCAGGCTCATGAGCAGCACGAGGCTATGCACTCTCTCGTATTTGCCGAAACCGAATTGCAGTATCATCCACTGTTGCATTTGGGTACTGAGCATATTCCCTGCATGTATGTGAAGAAAGCCTTGTCGTTTATCCGAAAGATGGTGCAGCATGCCAAGTCGGGGATATCCAATATGCTTTCCGCCCCAGTAGCTACGAATGCCATAGGCAAGGAAAAGTCAAATGAAGTCACCCCAATCCGTTGGACTGGCAAAGCTTCCGACCTTGTTGAACTCATTTATGGTATAGACGAACTGGGCTGTGTCAACGATGGCGAGATACCTTTGAAGGAAGTAGCCGCATATTTCTACAAGATGCTTGGAGTAAATGCAAAGGAGTGCTACCACATCTATGCGGATATGAAGATGCGCAAGAACGAAAGTAGGACTTACTTCCTTGACAGAATGCAGGAAAGAGTAAACCGAAGAATGGAGCAAGATGAAGAAAGAGAGAGGATGAGGAGATGAAATTCTGTTTACGACGACTCAGAAGAACGGCTCTATTTCTCTGTAGTCAGCACTGGACTATAAAACGTCGAATGGCGAAGTCGCGGAATGTGAAACCTTCGATGCCGTCATGGCAATGGCTGGACCTTACTTTTCTTACCCCATTACATCAAGATGGAATATTGGAAGCAAGCTATTGACCGGATATATCGTCTAACCAAAACTTTCTCTCTCAGGAGACAATGTCGTTTCCAAGAATTGTGGCGTCTGTTTCGGAAGTGGAATATCTTTCTCCTACAAAGCTAAGGAAAACTATTGCATCCGTTTCTTCCTTGATTACAATCTCCAGCCTTCTCACAGCAAAAACGGTGAATGGATGAATACACTTGCCGTAGGAACAACTTTCGGAGTTAATTTATAGATTTATTGGGGATAAACTGCTTATTTATGCCGACTCTGTACATATAAGCAAATTATATAGTGAAAAAGAATAAAAAGATTTGGTTTTGCCACAAATTTACTGTATTTTTGTGGCAAAACAATGAATGGATATGGCAGAGAAGAGTGCTTACAATGAAATAAAAAGGAAAGTAAAATCTTCCAAACGGGGAACGTTGTTCTTTCCAGACTTATTTGCCCATACAGCTTCATCTGACGCTGTAAGGTCTGCCTTGGTTCGTCTATGCAAAGGCAGAGACATCATACGGGTAGCCCAAGGAATCTATTGCTATCCAAAAATTGATGAAAAATGTGAAAGTGGATTTATCACGCCATCTGTGGAAGAAATAGCAGAAGGTATTGCAAATCGTGACAAGGTAAGAATAGCCCCGACTGGTGCTTATGCCATGATTCTATTAGGATTATCCTCACAGATGCCATCAGATATTGTCTTTGTTACCGATGGTTCCTCCCGCAAGGTATCATTGGGTAAGGGCAAAAGCATTATGTTCAAGCATACCTCTGAAATGCGGACATTTGCCTATCGTTCAAGACTTATGTTACTTACCGTAATGGCGCTGAGAGAAATCGGTGAAAGAAACGTAACAGAACAACAGATGAATATCATCAAATGTCATTTGAAAAAAGTTCCAGCAAACGATTTCCAGAAGGACATCTTGTTGGCTCCCATCTGGGTTCGTAAAAAAATGCAGACACAATGAATTATCAAGATATAGAAAGAATAGCAGAATTAGAGGAAGGCAGCAACTTGGAGTTCAAGGAATCGACGGGACAGTTAGACCGCTCGATGGAAACGTTGTGTGCTTTTCTCAATGGTGATGGTGGCAATATACTTTATGGTATCAAAGACAATGGCAAAATTATAGGTCAGGAGGTCTCCGACAGTACCAAACGTTCCATTGCAGAGGCAGTCAATAGAATTGAGCCTTTCGTGGAGTTGGAGATAGCGTATGTGCCTATTCCTGAAACCAATAAGTATGTGATATGCATTCATGCTGAATGTACACGATATATGCGTCCGTTCACCTACAAAGGAAGAGCGTATATGCGTATTGAAAGTACCACTACCTTCATGCCGCAAGAACGATATAACCATCTCTTAATGGAAAGAGGCGGCAAATATGGTTGGGAGGCAATTATCAACTCTGATTTGGAAATAAGCGACTTGGATGAGAATGCCATTCTCGGTGCTGTCCGTGAGGGAATACGAAACGGAAGACTTCCAGAAACAACCATTCGCGAGGAGATACCTGTAATCTTGAAAAAATTCGGTCTGCTCCATGTTGGGAAACTAAACAATGCAGCCGCAGTATTGTTTGGCAAGAATTTGTATGGCTATCCACAATGCCTTGTGCGTATGGCTCGTTTCAGAGGAACAACAAAAGAAGAGTTTATAGACAACCAACGTGCGGAAGGTAACATTTATGAATTGCTTGATGCCGCAATGGCATTTTTCTTTAAGCATCTCTCACTGTCTGGTAAGATAAATGGTCTTTATCGTGATGAAGAGTTGAGCATTCCGTACAAGGCTTTAAGAGAGAGCTGCATCAACTCACTTTGCCATCGCTCGTATCATCAACCGGGCAGTTCTGTAAGCATCGCTATCTACGATGACCGTGTTGAAATACGAAATACGGGAACTTTTCCTGCCGACTTGCCTATAGAACGTCTTATGCAGGAACATGACTCCAAGCCACAGAATCCAATTATCGCCAACGTACTCTATAAGAGCAAGATATTGGAGAGTTGGGGACGTGGAATAGGTACAATGGTTGATGAATGCAAACGTGTAGGCTTGCCTGCTCCAGAATTCAATACTGATGGCAATTTTGTGTGGGTCGTATTTAAGTATAATAGGAGCAGTGGGGTAAACACCCAACAAGCTACCCAACAAGCTACCCAACAAGCTACAAAATTTGTTCAGGAGCTGATTTCTGTTGTAAATACCAATGAATATTCAGTAAAAGAAATCATGTCTCTCTTAAAATTGAAGGATAGGGTTAATTTCTTGAAAACTTACCTTACCCCTGCTTTGGAAGAAGGTCTAATTTCAATGAAATACCCTAAAAATCCAAAGCATCCGGGACAAAAATATATGCTTACAGAAAAAGGCAAGGCATTATTAAAATAGAAAGACGACAAAGGCAGTGGTGATTTGTTCCACTGCCTTTGTCGTTTCTATTTCTGTATCAAGTGCTTCAAATTCTCGTCAGCAGCGATACGATCCAGTTCATCCTTGACAATCTGTTTGACGTCCTCCTTTATCTGATTGTAGTTGTCCTGAATAGCTTGCTTCATGCAGTCGTTGCCATCGGCATCCTTGAAGTCGTTGATGATGGGGATAGGCTGATAATGGCTTTCCTCTCGCTTTACCTTGTCGGTGTCAACGACAATCTCGGCATGGAAGATCTTCTGCTCTATGCGCTCGGTGAAGTTGTCGGAAACAGAGCCGACAAACATACCTTGGGTGAGTCCGCTAATCTTGCTTGGCGGAATGAGACTATCCATTTGGGTATTGATGGACGTAGAGACATCCTGTCGGTTGATGGAAATGGACTGGCGCTTTTGGAGCACTTTTCCAAAACGCTCGGATAAAGTCTTGGCGGTCTCGCCAACGACCTGTCCGCTGAAGATATTACCAACGGTATTGACAACCACCTTTGCCTCCTTGTCTCCATAATCGCGAACCAACTGCGAGAAGTCTTGGAAGCCTAAACACACCGCCACCTTGTTGCTTCGTGCCGTAGCAATCAGATTATCCAAGCCTTTGAAATAGATGGTCGGCAACTCGTCAATGATAACGGATGATTTGAGTTGTCCCTTCTTGTTGATGAGTTTCACTATGCGGCTGTTGTACAAGCCGAGTGCAGCACCATAAATGTTCTGACGGTCGGGATTGTTGCCGACACATAGAATCTTCGGTTCTTCGGGATTGTTGATGTCGAGTGTAAACTCGCTTGCGGACATCACCCAGTAGAGTTGTGGTGAAATCATTCGTGACAGCGGAATCTTTGCGCTGGCAATCTGACCCGCCAACTGCTCCATCGCCCCACCTTGCCAGGCATCCATGAACGGAGATAAATAATTTTCAAGTTCGGGATAGCTCGTCAGTATCGGAAAGACATCTTCGTATCTGCGGTTGAGCAGTTCGATGGCATGAGGAAAGGTGCAATACTTTCCGTTCTTGTAGATGCGTAAGTACCAGATGATGGCAGCAAACAGAATAATCGGACTCTCCACGAAGAAGTCGCCCTGCTTCTGTACCCACGTCTTGTTGAGATTGAGCATGATGGTGTATGCACTCTCATAAGCATCAGAAATATCACTCATGAAATCCGGGTGAATCGGGTTGCAGCGATGACTTCTACGCGGATCGTCAAAGTTGATGACATAGAACTGGGGCTTGACCTTATATCCATTCTGATGGTTCATCATGTGGTTGTAGGCAATCGTAGAAAGGTCCGGAAACTTGAAATCATAGATATACATCGAGTAACCCTTCTCTATCTGCTGTTTGATGTAGTTGTTGACCACAGCAAAGGACTTACCGCTACCCGGTGTACCTAACACGATGGTCGCTCGGAACGGATTGACCACGTTGATCCATCCTCTCTGCCATTTCTTCTTGTAATAGAATCGTGTTGGCAGATTGACGGAATACTCGTTCTCCATTAGTTTGGTCTCCTGCATGAAGCTCTCGTTCTCATTATTGAAGACATCCTCCATGAGGTTGTGTTTCAAGAGCCTGCTCATCCAGAGTCCTCCCATCAACAGGCAGATATAACCCGCTGTCATTGTAAATATGTACAGCGTGGCATTGCCCAAATTAGATATAGGCAACAATAATATCCACCAGTTGAGGAAGAACAAGAAGAAGCCAACTGCAAGAACCGTCCAAATCCTGTTCCAACTCATCTTTTCCGCTTTCACGCCCTTGGTTCCCAAGCATGAAAGAGCCAAGAGTAAGAGCGAGAACAATTTTGTGTAGAGAATGGAATGGAACAAACCACCTGTACGGTTGAAGTTGATAAGGATTCTGTCAACAACTCCGATTGTCACTCCCCATATGTGCATTGCCTCGTAGCAATACCAATATACATTCATAATTGCGAGTATTATACTCACGGCACGGAGAAAATCCATTATTTTTCCCAATGCTCTCAAATCGTCTTCTTGTGCCATTGATTTTCTGTTTTGAAGTTATACCTTGATAATACGATTAAAGGTTTCTCCCTTTTCGTTTCTTTTTCTTTCTGCGTAACTCTCTATCAAATGCTGCTTCCTGTGCCTCGTTGGAAGAACCATTCCCTGCCATAAGTCCAAGACCGCTGCCGTACTCATCGAACAAGCCAGAACCATGATATTCCTGTTCCGGCATTGTGCCATCTTTCTTCGGGATGGTAAGCGGTATCGGCTGCTCATTCTCGTAAGGCAAGGTGAAGTGCTCCTGTAGGGCATTGGCAGAAAGATTCGTCCCAAGCCTTGAACCATTGAAAACGCTTTGGGTGCGGTGGTCAATGAATGTTGCTCCGTAGATACGGTCGTCAGCTGTATGTCGGAAAACAACATCAATACCCTTTGCTTTCAGCAGTTCAACGAACTTATCCTTATGGTAAGTCTGCTTCAACACTGCCTCCACACTATGTTTGGTCATCTCGGAGAGTTTCTTGTCCTCCTTGAACTTCTTGGCTGAATAAGCGAACCGCTTTTCTATCGCCTCCACACCGACAGACTTATCAATCTTGGAAGCCTTGAAAGGATTTCCAAATTTGTTGCCCTGTCCGTCCGTAGCAGAATAGACAAAACCATGATATTCACGACCGCCAACTTCGCCTCTGACTTCCTCCAAGGATATATTATATAAGGAGAGAAGTGCACGGTACTCGCCTAAGGACTGGAACCTGTATGTAGTGCAGAGAGATTTTACTGTATTAGCAACCTGCTTCTTCACATTGCCTTGGCTTGCATCCACCTTACGGAGTGGATTGTCTGCCTGGCGTTGCTTGCGGTCTGCCTTGTGAAGGTTGTACTTCTCCTCCAAGTCACGGGTGATAGCCTTGCTCCTGTGGTAATTATATCGACTGTCCAAGCATTTGCCGTTTTCATCCACTCGGATGGTCACGATGTGCATGTGATGACGGTCGATGTCCTCATGCTTGTAAACCATGTATGGCTGGTTGCCATATCCCATGCGCTCCAAGTATTCACGGGCGATGTTCTCCATGTCCATATCCGTCAGCACATCATCGGGATGCGGATTCAAGGAATTCAAAATCACTTGGATAGCAACATGCCTTCTTATAGTCGAAGGCGTAGATGCGCATATAGACTTCTTGCAGCTCTTTGGCTCCATTGTAGAATGGAGTGGTGGTGTGCTGCAAGGTCGTTACCGTCACTTCCATATCGGGAGTGAGGACGGTGCCATTGGAGCGCTTGATGCGCTTGGGCCATACTTGAAACACTTTACTCATAGGCAATAGGCAATAAAACTTGTTGGTCGCATCTGATGTTGCCATTCAGAGTACGATAGGTAATGATGTTGCAAAAGTAAAGAATAGTTTTGAGCCATACAAGTTCATAATGGTTCACAAATCGTAATCGTCGAATCGCAAGGCTGTTTATTTTACCCCACTTGACTCAACGACTGTGGCAACACGAGCCCAAGGGCAGGGTTTGACCACAAAAATGGAGACCTTGCCGATGGTTGCTTATCATCGACGCCGATGGTTGCTTATCCCTCGTCATTGTCGTAAGAGCGGGCCTCAGGGAGCTCTCCATGGGCCTGTAGCGCAAGGATCGCATCTGATTAGCGCAAAGGATCGTAACTGATTAGCGCAAGGATCACAACTGATTGGCACAAGGATCGCAACTGATTAGCGCAAGGATCACAACCGATTGGCAAGTTTTGCATACGATGCAAAATGCCATCATGCCGTAATGTCATCATGTCATCATGCCGTTAAGAAAAAAAGGAATATGAGAAGTCAAAGAAATAGTA
>OHLK01000150.1_pt1 | contig 21070 bp, 17 predicted proteins | sample 1569041 | NCBI WGS metagenome assembly OHLK01 (sample SAMEA3879573, study PRJEB24766) | human gut metagenome | biome: human-associated habitat; feature: feces | place: USA | collected 1985/1987 | reverse complement strand
TTCATAATGCACGACAAGGCCGACATCGCTCTTGTCCACACCCATACCGAAGGCGGAGGTTGCGACAATAATCCGTACCCTGTTATTGATGAAATCATCCTGAGCTTTGACCTTTTCGCGAATATCCATCTGACCATGGAATGCCCTCGCTTCCAGTCCGTCCCTATTCAGGCGGCCGGCAATCTTCTCTGCAGTCTTTGTCCTTGTAACATAGACAATTGCGGGCGTTTTGCAGTCGAAAAGAAGATTCCTCAATGTCGGATACTTTTCATCTTCACTGCGATGCAGAACAGTGTAATGAAGATTCGTCCTGGTCGCGTCAGTCGTATATAATTTCAGCTCCAGCCCGAGATTATCGCGGAAATAATCTGTAATATCGCTGACGACCTTAGGTTTGGCGGTCGCCGTAAAACACGACACCGGAATAGGTTTGTCAATGCCTTTTTTCGCCTGCAGCTGCCTGATGAAATCCGCGATATGCATATATTCAATGCGGAAATCCTGTCCCCAGGCAGAAAAACAATGGGCTTCATCAATGACAATGCGGACGACTGTCCTTCCCATCAATACCTTTTCTATCGTCTTGGATCTCAATGATTCACAGAATCGAAGCTTCTCCGGACACGATTCTTTCCAATGCATTTTTGCGCTCTACCTGAGACAGAAGACCATTGATATAAACCGCATCGGCAATACCACGCTTTTCCAGATTCTCGACTTGGTCTTTCATCAGAGACTGGAGCGGAGAAATGACGACCGTAAGACCCCGCAGCGACTCCCCCTCCATCAATGCAGGAATCTGGAATGTCAATGACTTTCCGCCTCCTGTCGGGAATATGGCAAGTATTGACTGGCCCCGAAGCGCTCCCTTGACGGCATTTTCCTGCAGGGGTTCTCCTCCGAATTTCCTGAAATGGTCATAGCCGAACCATCTTTTCAAGGCTACTTCAGGGTCTCTTTTGGATTTGCAATAATTGCATCTTCCGCAGTCGCACTCGCGGAATTTCCTCATAATCCTCTCAGTATCAGGATAGTTCTTGAGTACCCAAGGTGAGAGTATCGAGTTTCTGTCATCCGTCGAAATCAATGCTATAGAATAGGCTGCCGCGACTTTGGAATTCCGCACGGCATCATTGACATCAGCATTGGCACAAATCTTTCCGTCGAGCGCCTCTTTCACATTGTCGGCCGTAGATTTTTTCAGGAAGAACAGGCGCCTTTCCGGCAAATAACCGATGTAGTCGAAAAAGGCTTTGAAATGAACGTCCTCGGCTGTCAGATCATAATAAATCCGCGGCATCCGCTTGTCAATGTCACGAAATGCATTGACCTCATCTTCAAACAGTTCCTTTGCCTTTACGGCGTCATTGAGAGGATTGTTCAGTTCATCTGAAAGCAATTTGTCATCTTTAAGAAGTTTGTGATATGGCTTTCTCGGGAACATTAGAGGCGACAGATACAATGTGTCTATAAGTTTGTAATCCCTCGACAGAAATGGCCTCAGGTACTTATAGTCATGTTCTGTTATATTGTGTCCGCACAAAAAATGTGCATCGCTGATGAAGTTCACAAAATCCGCGATGCGTGATGTATGTATTGATTTACCGGCTTTTACGGCTCCGGCATCTACAATTTTGCCTCGGCCGTCGATTTCCAGATCGATAAATGCTATATTATTCATTGGTTATTTGCCTTGCAATTTGACAAATATAATGAATAATAATGATATTTAATTTTTTCGACGGAACAACCTGCCGGTGGCGATAAGAATGAAGGTCAATGCTTCTGAAACGGGCAGGGCCAGCCAGATTCCCGGGGTGCCTGCAATGCGAGGCATGAGGAGGAATGCCGGAACGAGGAAAACAAGTCCTCGTGCAAAAGAGTAGATGGTCGCAGGAATAATCCGCTCAATGCTCTGATAGTATCCGATTACGGTAACATTGACAATGTAGAAAACGAATCCCGTCGCCATTAGCGGCATTCCGGCGGAGGCGATGCGATAGCCGTTCGCGTCGGTGCTGAGAAACAGCGCGGCAACGTGTTTTACGCCGAAGGCGAGTGCGGACGAGAGGAGGATTCCGGCGCCAATTGCGGTGATCAATGCCACTTTGCGGGCTTCCACTACCCTGCCCCTTTTGCCTGCGCCGTGGTTGTAGCTGATAATCGGCTGGGCGGACTGTGAAATGGCATTGCCGGTCATGAAGATGAAAGGCATAATGTAGCATGCGATAGAGAACGCTGCTACGCCATCCTCGCCCAAGTATCTCATAAACACGTAGTTACCGATGAACATAAGGATAGAGATGCTGCATTCTCCCAGAAATGCTGAGAAGCCGAGGCGGAACTGGTAGCCGATATTTCTCGCGAACAGGCAGATACTCTTGAAAGACCATTTAAGCCGGTACAATTTCATTGACCTGGACAGGAAGAGTATATAGAAGATGACCATGCCTGCACCGAACCATAGAGCTATGAACGTGGCGAATGAGACGCCTTCAAGGCCTTTGTCGAGGATGAACAGGAATATGTAGTCCAGGACGATGTTCAATATTGCCGGTATCGAGGATGTGAACATCGCGTATGTCGGCGAACCGTCCAGGCGTATGATGAGGAGTCCCACCGACTGAAGGAACATCGCGCAGAAGGCCAATGACAGCCACCGCTGATAATCAAGCACATGCGGCAGGAGCCTGTCCGAAGATCCGAGCAGGTATGCGGTCTGCGTGCTGAAGCACTGTACCAGAATGGTTATGGTCAATGCCAATGCCAATCCGAATATGATGGTCTGTGTCATATTGATTCTGGCCGCCTTGGCATTGTTTTGGGACAAATGGATGGACGAGACGACTGAGCAGCCAATGCCGAGCATCAGTCCGATGGCGGTCATCAGGAGCCAGAACGGAGAGAATATATTGACGGCTGCCAATGCGTCACTTCCGACGCCGTGTCCGATGAAGACACCGTCAATTACTGTCATCAAGGAGATGCAGAGCATTCCCAAAAGTGTCGGCGTAAGCATTTTGCCGAAGAGCTTCGGAATGTTGTCCGAGCCGAAATCGATTGCGTCCCTTTGCATAGCTGTCTGGTTCAAAGAACGCGAAGATACGAAAATAATGATAGTTTTTTGTAACTTTGTTTGGTATAAAATATTTTCGCTATGCTTGAAACAGGTAATCCTATGCCGGATTTTTCGGCGCATGACCAGAATGGTAACATTGTCTCATCACATGATCTTATCGGGAAAAAGACCGTCGTATATTTTTATCCCAAGGCCAATACTCCAGGTTGTACTGCAGAGGCCTGCAGCCTGAGGGATAATTATGAAAGGTTTCTGGCATTGGGGTACAATGTTATTGGCATAAGTAAGGACAGCGTGAAGGCGCAGAAAAATTTCAGTGACAAATACACATTGCCGTTCCCTCTGCTTTCTGATCCGGAAGCATTGATAATAAAAGCTTTCGGTGCATGGGGAGAGAAGAAGCTTTACGGGAAGGTTTATGAGGGCATTCTGCGTAAGACTTTCATTTTCGATGAGAAGGGCATTCTCGTCGAGGTTATCGATAAGGTGAACACCAAAAATCACGCTGAACAGATTCTGGGTTAGTTGTTATGGTGAATTATCAGTTTACGGAAGGCACAATCTGTGCGCCGGCCACGATTCCTGGTACGGGTGCGATTTCTATTATACGCGTAAGCGGGAAAGAGTCATTGACAATAGCGGACAAAATCATTGACCTTAAGGGTGAGTCTCTTTCTGAAACCGAAGGTTACAGGCTTCGCTACGGGACGGTTTTCGGGGCTGACGGCAGCGTGCTCGACAATGTGATTGTCAGTGTGTTCCGCGCGCCGCATTCATATACCGGCGAGAATTCGGTGGAGATTTCCTGTCATGCGTCCAGATTTATCGTCAATGCGATTCTGGAGCTTCTTGTCAATGCGGGAGCGCGTATTGCCGCTCCTGGTGAGTTTACGCGTCGTGCTTTTGTCAATGGCAAGATGGATCTTGCTCAGGCTGAAGCTGTTGCGGATGTCATCGCGTCTCAGAGCGCGGCTTCCCACAAGGTGGCGATGAATCAGCTGAAAGGTGGCTTTTCGTCTGAGCTTAAAGTTCTAAGAGACAAGCTTTTAAAGATGACTTCCCTACTGGAACTCGAATTGGATTTCAGCGAGGAGGATGTGGAGTTTGCCAGCCGTTCCGAACTTGGAGCTCTGGTCAATGAGGCATTGTCCCATATCGGCCGTCTGACTGATTCTTTCAGTCGTGGCAATGCTATCAAGAATGGTGTCCCGGTGGCGATTGTGGGTGCGACTAATACTGGAAAGAGTACCCTGATGAATGCGCTTCTGGGCGAGGATCGTGCCATCGTTTCCGATATTGCCGGCACAACGCGTGATACCATAGAGGAGATGCTGAATCTTGGCGGCGTAATGTTCCGTTTCATCGATACTGCAGGTATCCGCGAGACTGATGAGATAGTCGAAAGAATCGGTATCGAGAGGACGTTCAAAAAGATGGATGAGGCGTCTATCGTATTGGGTATGACCGATTTGTCCCGCGGAGAGAATTCTGTTCTGGCCGATGCGGAGTATATTTGGGATAAGGTCAATGCTTGTGGGGCCGGGCGTGAGTTTTTGCTGCTGGTCAACAAGTGTGATGTCGATGAAAGTGAGTCAGTGATGGCCGGAGAAGGTCATGTCGCAGGTTATGCCGGGACCGGTTTTACCGAGACAGGTTCTGGGGCTCGTTCTGCTGATAAGACCGGAAAGATGGCGAGAATTGAAGCCGCCTTGCGCGAGAAAGGTATCTCAGCAAAACTGATTCCGATATCGGCAAAAACAGGTTATGGTATAACTGTGTTGACAGAAGCTCTGGCGGAAATCGGCAGACGTATCACTGGCGATACCGATGAGACACTGGTGACAAATATCCGGCATTATGAGGCTCTGGTACGCGCTGCGACGGCTCTCGGGCGTGTCCGCGACGGGCTCCAGGTGGCTACGCTGCCGCCGGACCTGATTGCACAGGACCTTCGCGAGGCGCTGTATCATCTCGGGGAAATCGTCGGGGAGATAAGCACGGAGGAGGTTTTGGGGAATATATTTCGGAAGTTCTGCATCGGCAAGTGACCTAAAGAAAAGAAAAGCATAAAAAGAGAAAATATAAATCCGTAAAGTACAGAAAATCAATGATTTTATGAGAATTTGTATTTTCTCTTTTTCTCAATACTTTCTGCCTATTTTCATATTTTTTTCGTATTTTTGTCCCCAGATTGTCCCCCGAAGGGATGCAAGGGACAAAAATCTGTCCCCCGAAGACAATGAATCACATCTCTCATTAAAATAGGAACAGGCTATGACTAAGAAAACAACAATCCAGAAAGAACCTGTAAAATTACGGGAAAAGAAGTTGGCAAACGGTAACGTGAGCTTGTATCTCGACATCTACAGAAATGGGAAACGTCAGAAAGAGTATTTGAAACTTTACCTGATCGATGCCACTACTCCGTTGGAGCGTGAGCAGAACAGACAGACATTGGCAACCGCTCAGGCTATAAAATCTAAACGCCTCATTGAAATGCAGAACGGAGAGTATTCTTTCACTCGCCAATTCAAAGAAGATACTCCCTTTTTGGAATACTATCGGAAGATGGTTGAAGAAAGACACAAGAATCCTGAATCTGAGGGAAACTGGGGTAACTGGAGAAGCTGCTTGCGTTATCTCGAAATCTATTGTGATGAGAAAACCACATTCAAAGATATTACTCCGGAATTTATAAACGGCTTCAAGGATTTTTTGAACAATGTGGAAAAAGACACTCACAAGCGTACCGGTCCACGTAGGGAAAGGGATGTGTTTCAAGGCTTGTCCCAAAACTCAAAAGTCTCTTATTTCAACAAGCTCCGCGCCTGTATCAACCAGGCTTACGATGAAAGAATCATACCTGTAAATCCTTTGCGTGGAATCGAGGGATTCAAAGCCGCAGAAGTAAAGCGTGACTATCTGACCTTGGAAGAGGTAAAACAGTTGGCTGCTACTCCTTGCCGCTATCCTATTCTAAAAAGAGCTTTCCTCTTTTCATGCCTGACCGGACTTCGTAAAAGCGATATTCAGAAACTCACATGGAGCGAGGTTCAAAAATTTGGAGATTACACGAGAATCGTTTTCAAACAAAAGAAGACTGGTGGACAAGAGTATCTTGACATTTCCTCACAGGCTGAAAAATACCTCGGTGAAAGAGGCAACCCGGAAGATCCCGTCTTTACAGGATTTACATACGGAGCTTGGACTTCATTGGAATTACAGCGTTGGAGTATGGCTGCCAATATCAATAAGAATCTGACCTTCCACTGCGGTCGCCATACCTTCGCTGTGCTTATGCTTGACTTGGGAGCGGACATCTACACTGTATCAAAACTATTAGGGCATAAAGAACTGGCGACCACACAAATTTATGCAAAGGTGCTTGACAAAAACAAGCAGAATGCCGTATCATTGATTCCAGACATTGATTAAATCCCGTGTTTATGACAAGGCAAGAAACAGTTATAAAGATAACGAAGATTACCCGAATCGTCGGTGAAATGAAAAGCCAATTGGATTTGGATGATGAAATCGAATTTGAAGCACTTGACTCTTCGTGGATGAATATCGGGAAATGGGTGAATGAGATTTATCAATATATGGAACAAGCCCCCTCTCCTCTTTTGGCAAACCTTATAACAAATAACGAATTTACCGTTCCTGTCGTAAACTATGTACAAAGTCATAGGCTGGAAATTGATTCGGCATACGTCAAGGTAATTGACTGTTATGCGAACAATATGCAAGCGTTGCTGTCACTTTGTAAAAGGCAAGAAGAGGAGGTGAAAGGCGAATATAAAGATTTGATTGAGCCTTTAGCCAATGAACAGGTGGCTACATTATTACAAAGAGCCATACACACAGGTCTCTTGGATGAACACTATCAGCCGATGCCGCAAACGAAGCCGCTGCAACTGAAAGTGATAGCCTATGCTGTATCTACCATCTGCAAACTTCCCAGCACCTACATCCTTTTTGAAAAGCAATGGAAAAGGGAAAATGGAAAGCGATTCAGCACTTGGCGTGTTCCGAGACACAATACGGGACTTTACGAAACGACCAAAGCCCTCTACCAGGAAGTTGACTTTACTGAATTTGAGCCAACGCATCAGACAGAGACATTCTACACACCACAAAGTGAAGAAGATATAGCAGTGCTGTATCAAGATTTAGTGAAATACGGATACATCGCACCTGACACTGGCTTGAAAACATTTGTCGGAATTTTCAATAAAAAGACATTCAGCAAGCCGGTAGAATGGATTAAAACGCAACGGCAGTTGTCCTTTTTCGTATATCAGGCATTTTACAAATTCAACAAGAAGGATTTGTGGGTAAAAGGAGAATGTTGTTTCAGCATAAACGGACACACTCCGCACAAAGCTTGTTTTGTATCAGGTTACAGTTGGATTAAGCGAACCGGATGGTTGGATAGGTATGATGTTAAATTAAAGACTATCTGTGATAAGTTCAACCACATTGAAAATACGTTCAATGAAAAAACTTCTGATGAACGGCTCATTCATACGAGCAAAGTTGTATTTTACAGTCCGAATAGCGAAGATGAGATACATTTAATGTTCTCCGCCCTACTTGGCGGTGGATATATCTCCTCCGACACCACATTTGCCGCATTCAAAGGTATTTTCGATGAAACGGTATTTGAACATCCTATAGTATGGATGAAAACACAGACTTCACTTATGTACTTTGTACATTTGGCCTTTAAGCAACACAATCCCTATGATGTATGGGTAAAGTGCGTAAACTGCTTCCGCTTGCAAAATGATAAAGTGCCTAACAGAGAAAGTATGGATAGTAATTTTCGTTTTATAGTCAAAAAAGGATTGATGGACACATACGATATTCAACTAAAAACCATTGCTGATAACTATCTTAGCACTCAAAACAAAAACGCCATCAACGCAAAGGTGGCAAACAACAATACTTAAAATAATGTTTTATGTCAAAGAAATTATCTTTGCACCTCTCTCTTTTTGAAAAGAGCGATGCGAGGTTTCCAATGGACTCCTGCGCAGACCGGTAAAGAAGGGCTATTCCGGTTGGTTGAGCAAGCCCAAAAGTCTTACAAAGACGAAGTCACCACACGGCAAAAAAGTTACAGGCGATACGTGCTTGACTTTACCCATTCACATCGGTTTCACGATGCGATTGATGCCTGGAGCAAAAATGAACATCTAAAGAATTACCACACGGTAATAGAGCTTCTGAGAAAGCATGAAATTTTGATTCGCAAACATTTCGACCATGACCTATTGGACGAAAATGGGATCATAAAACTTCTGAACGAATTTTACGCCATTGACCTGTCGGAATCCACTACCGAGTCCGACAACAGCAGTCCGGGGAATCCTATTCAGACCATTCAGAATACCAACATCAAACCTTTACTTGACAGATATACTCTGGACCTCATTGTGCAACTTGCCAATGAGGTCTGTTTGTTTAAGGAAGTTTTGGATGCAGACAATGTTGCCATTTGTTATGCAGCAGACACATTGCAGACTGTGACTTCAAGAAACAACAGCAAATTGGTTTTATTGTTGGATAAACTGGCTTCACACGATGTGATAACCTATAACTGGCAATCGGTAATTGCCCAAAAACATCTTGTCATCAGTTCTTCAGGGAAGAAATTACTGACCCAACACGATATGTCATCAACCCTCAATCGGATAAAAGACACCACTCCCAACGCCATAGATAAGCAGTTTTTGGCAATCATAGACAAGTATATCACTCTAATCAAAAACAAAGAAGTATAACAAAGGAATAACAAATTGTTGAGAGTTGTATTGAGAATTGTGTTGATACTCAATAATCTCAACATAATCAAGCGAATATACTCATCTACCTTTGCCCTCCGTAATCGATTACTCACGGAGGGCATACCTCCCATTGTCAAATTTAACAGCATCAATCAATGAGACATCGAAGAACAACAAATGAAAATAAGATGCTCTCCAAAATGGAGAACATGATTTCGATGATGACAACGGAGAAACCTTTTGAACGGCTCCAATCGTTAGAACAAAAGATCAACGAAGTGGATAAAATCCAGACCATCGAGAATTACATTGCACAGTTGAAAGAGCGTATTTGGGCAGTCAAGGAAGTGCTGACTACCGCTGAAGCTTCTGCTTATCTCGGTTTGTCCGAGAGTTATATCTACAAACTCACTTCTCTCAAGCAAATACCACACTACAAGCCAAACGGCAAATTGGTGTATTTCAACAGAAAGGAACTTTGCAGATGGGCAATGAGAAATCAAGTACAAACAATAGGGCAACCTGCTGCTATAACAAAAGAAGAATTATGAATAGAAAAGAAATAGACTTACTACTCTCCCGTATCGAAGGATTGAAATCATTCCTCGAAAACAACTCCTTGGAAAATTTTCAGCAGGAAATTCTGAATGTTGAAAATTACCTGAAACGATTCGGTTCTTTGGCCGAACTGCTATCCCATCTTGAAAATGTAGAAAAGATAGCTTATGCCGCAAAAGAGTTTCTCAATATAGACGAGGTAGCCGCCTATCTACAAGTGTCCAAAGGCTATGTCTATAAGTTAACCATGCAGAAAGAACTTACCGTGTATAAGCCGAATGGGAAAAACATATTCATTCTCAGGGATGACCTGAACCGATGGATAAAGCGCAACCCCTGTTTCTCCAATGCAGAAATAGAAAGGCAAGCCAATGTCATCGCTTACACATTGGGACAAAAAAGTAAGAACAAACCAACAAAAGGAGGGAAAAAATAATGCAACCTGATATGATACAACCCAACAATTATCGGATAGACGAAGCCAAATATAAGTCTTTATTGAAATATATACGGCTGAGTGTTACCGAAAAATATGAGTTTCCACAGGAAATCGTACAAATAGACGGCGTTACCATTGCTACAATTGGGAATTTCAGTGCTTCCACCGGCAAACCCAAAAGCAAAAAGACATTCAATGTCAGTGCCATTGTCGCATCTGCCCTTTCCGGAAAGGAAGTCCTAAAATATAAGGCAGAACTGCCGTCTTGCAAGAATCGAATTCTATACATCGACACAGAACAAAGCAAGTGCCATTGCCACAAAGTGCTTCATCGAATCCTCAAACTGGCAGGATTGCCTACTGACCAGGAAAATGACAACATCCAATTCTTGGTTCTGCGTGAATACACTCCTGACCAAAGGAGAGATATTATACGATGGGCACTCCACGAAGAGCAAAACATCGGGCTCGTAATCATTGACGGCATCCGTGATTTAATCCATGACATAAATAGTCCCAGTGAATCCCTTGACATAATCAATGAACTGATGAGATGGTCAAGCTATTACGAGCTACATATCCACACCGTCTTACATTTAAACAAAGGCGATGACAATACCAGAGGTCATATAGGAACAGAACTGAACAATAAGGCTGAAACTATCCTGCAAATATCAAAAAACAATGAAAATGGAAAAATCAGCGAAGTAAGAGCCATGCACATAAGGGACAGGGAATTTACACCTTTCGCATTTGAAATCGGAGAAGACTCTCTCCCTCACTTGGTAAAAGAACATCAATTCAAAAAGAACAAAATGGACAGACTGGCTTCTTATATAGATATGACCGAGCAGCAACACCGAACCGCCTTGGAAGTAGCCTTTGAAGAATGCGCGGAATATGGCTACCAATCTTTGCTTGAAGCTCTTAAAAAGGGATATGAGAGCATTGGGTATTCAAGAGGAAGAAACACATTGGTAAACTTGTGTAAGTTCCTGTTGGAAAATCATGCCATTACAAAAAACGGTCGTACCTACTCCTATAATAGTTCATTCCATCTCTAAGCAGTATGGTTTAGTTTGTGGGTATATATAAGTAAACCATACTAAAATGAATATAAAAGAAGCGAAACAGATACGGCTTGTGGAATATCTGCGGATAATAGGACATTCTCCGGTCAATGCGCGTGGCTGCCAGTATTGGTACCTCTCCCCATTGCGAGAGGAACGTACCCCCTCGTTCAAGGTCAACGATAATTTGAACGAATGGTATGACTTTGGGCTTTCTGCCGGAGGTGACATCATAGAACTGGGAAAACACCTTTATCGTACTGGCAATGTAAGTATAGTATTGCTCCGCATCAGCGAGAATGCCATTGGCGTACCTTTTCAACAGTTACAAAGCCGGAGTGTCCGTCCCTGTCCTATCGAGGAAGAAATGGAAAACGTGGAAGTAAGAGAACTGAGCCACCATGCCTTGTTGTCTTACCTCCGTTCCAGGTATATCAGTGAGAATATCGGCAGGCTGTATTGTAAGGAAATTCATTATGAGCTACGCAAAAGACACTATTTCGCCATAGCCTTTGAAAACAAGACCGGCGGTTACGAGGTGCGCAATCCTTATTATAAAGGATGTATAAAGGGGAAAGACATATCCGTCATCAGGTATAACAAGGATATAATCCAAAACCATGTCTGCGTGTTCGAGGGCTTTATGGACTTCTTGTCTTACCAAGAACTTCATAGAAAAGGAGACTATCATGTCTGCATCGACAGTCCTACCGATTTTCTTGTGATGAACTCAGTCAGTAATCTGAAAAAGTGTCTTGTGGAACTGGAACGGTACACCGCCATCCATTGTTATCTGGATAACGACCTCGCCGGGCAAAAGACCGTCGAGACCATTGCCGGACTTTACGGGATAAAGGTAATCAATCACTCCGAAAGTTACTACAACTACAAAGATTTGAATGACTATCTGAGAGGTAAAAGGCGTTAGTCTTTGTCTTCCCTCTGATAGAATTATATTATCCACGAAAGGCTCTCCGCATATGAGAGCCTTTCGTGGATATGAGTGTGATTATGTTTTTCCTGTTATCTACTTGGTTATGATTTCCCAATAGCCGTTCTTGTTAGAACCAACATGCTTAATAATGTTCTGTTCTTGAAGTCGTTTTATAGTTTTCGCTACCCAACTTCGAGAATAACCCGTAACATTGGCAATCTCCGTCATTGTGATTTGAGGATTGTTTTGTATCTGTTCTATAATTTTTAGTGTACTTTCTGGTGTACTTTGTAGTCCACTTTCTGGTGTACTTTGTAGTCCACTTTTGCGTGCACCTCGCCTTGAAGCCTTTACGGAAGCGTCTTTATGGGCTATGTCAGCTATTATATTGCCGGCTGCTTCATGGCAAGGAATCGTGATGCGGAAGAATGTGCGGTCTTCATCCGTGACAACGGTTGCACGAGGCGATCCGTTATTCTCCAATACATTTTGTATGGTCGGAATACCTGTAGAACGCCCCTCGGTCATATCCAGTTCTTTAAGATATTCTCCCAAGCGACGGTTGCGGTAACGTTTTGAAACAAGAATATCACAACGGGAAATGTCAGCGGCAGATATACTTCGATCCGGACCACCCACATTTTGAATGGTAATACTATCCGGCTCTACTGTTATTACGACAGGTTCCCATTCCCGATAGTCACGATGATAAAGCGAGTTCGTGACACTTTCTTCCAATGCCTGATAAGGATAAGTATAGAATTTCCTGCTGCGATAGTCATTCTCCGGTTTGATGATACTCTGCATCACGAGCATACGCTTCAAGTATTCCAAGGTGCGGTCTATAATCTGCGGAACCGAACCTTTGATGACTGCTCCTTCGTAAAGGTTACTCGGATTATTCAGCCTTCCTTCTGGGAAATAGACAATCTCCACCTGTGTCCGCTTGAAAAATTTGCTTGGATTCTCACAAAACATCATGGCCGCCACGTTTCTCAGCATACGGTTTTCCTTCGGGCCGACAAACAAGTCCATCTGCTCCAGAATCTCTTGCAGTGGTCTGATGTTAATCTCGCTTGCCAGTTTGCTTCCGACTTTCACCAGATATTCACGCAAAAGCAAAGTGGATATGTCTTCCAAACGAATGTCAGGGTTGCCCCTTTCATCAAATGGCACACGACTGGCAAGTTCGCGAAGTTCATCCAGCACCTCACCTTTGGCGATAATGCTGCTTGTTCCACTGCGGATATAGAAGTATTCCTTGGAACCGTTCTTTGCCGTTACATTCTCCGGAACAGAATACGGACGGTTAATCCCGGCAGGGCACCATATTACGAGTACAGTCTTGCCGTCCACTTCCTCCGTGCTTGTCCGAGGCATATAGTACGGGGCTATCTTGTTATTATAGCCGACCATATCCTGAAGGATGTCATCAATCTCTTCAATGGGTATTCCTTCAACAGGCCGAATGGCAACTCCGGTCTTGTCGTCAGTGTCAACGCCTACCACGATATAACCACCACCAAGGTCGTCAAAATCATTTGCGAAAGCGCATACGCTGTGGTATATACTCACCGGATTCCAACCTTTCTTAAATTCAATCCGATTGGATTCTATCCTCTGTTTATTCAGCAGGTCGTCTATGTTGATAGCAAGTGCCATAATTATTTATCAGCTTAATGGTAATTGTCCTCTGTTCGTCTTTCAAAATATATATGGCAGTTTTGCGTTTTCGTCTTTTATTACCACAAACACCTTGAAAATCTGTTGCAAAGTTAATGATTTTGCACGAGTTGAGCAAAGAAACGGGTGATTGGTTTAATAGTCATTGATGAATAAGAGACTTTCATCTGATCTTCTTTGGAAAATATAAGTAAAGACATTAAGCCGGGCAAACCGGACAACCTGTTCATCTTTCATCCTCGTCTTAATCCGGCTCGTATTTCGGTTCAAAATTGCGCTTAAAGTATGATAATTGAGTATGATTTTAGATTTTCTCGGAATAATGTTTAATATTCAGCTGCTTTTCACAAGGATATTTCGTAGTATGAAATTATTGTATTTCCTTTGCGTTCATATTTTAATCATATTCTAAAATCAGACTATAAGATATGAAAGCATATTTCATCTTCGCCATTGCGCTGACCGTGGCATACATCATCTACTACGCTGTGATGATAGCAAGAGACCTTTATGGTAAAAACGGAGAAAAGATAAAATCCGGAGAAGAAGAATTTGACGTGAGCGATTTTGACGAGGAAGAAAGCGTCAGCGTGGTGGAGAACGACAAGGGATTCAATATCGGTGACAACGAGTATGAGACCCACTACATCGATGAGACACAGAATGTGTCGGAGGAAACAAATCCCACAGACGAAAAGCCGAAACAGGATGTCATCGATGCTCTGAACAACAAGGTCAAGGCTAACATGGAAGAGACACAGGTCACCTTCTCCAATCCCTATAACTCTGCGGAGCTGTACAAGCTGATGATTCAAAACGGCATTGGAGAATTGCATCCGGACGGAGGTGTAACCACCAAGAACGTAATTGATGAACTATGACCCGACACAACGGCAAAAGAATACTAAGCGCATTATGTATGCTGCTCCCCTGTTCCGTCTTCGCCAAAAGCGGCGGCGTGAACTACTCGTGGGGAGCGGACGCGCTGGCTTCCATGCACGACTATGTGGTGACGATGATGCTCTATGTCCAGTACGTCATTTACGCGGTTGCAGGAGGTTTTGCGGTCATAGCCGCATTCCAGATATATATCAAGATGAACACGGGCGAGGACGGAATCACCAAGCACATACTCTCGCTGGTCGGGGCCTGCCTTTTCATCATAGGTGCGACAATAGTCTTTCCGGCATTTTTCGGCTATCGAATTTAGAAAATCACGAGTGTAAAACAATCAATAAAGTTCAATTAAAACAAGACAAGCATGTTTGAAAAAGTAAAAAGATTCGCAAAGAAGATCGCGACTTCAAAGAAAACGCAGATGACCTGCCTGATGATGGTGTGCGGAGTGACCGCTTTGATGGCACAGACTACCGCAGGAGACTACTCGGCCGGAACAGCGGCTCTGACCCAAGTGAGCGAGGAAATCGCCAAGTATGTTCCTATCGTGGTGAAACTCTGTTACGCCATTGCCGGAGTGGTAGCCGTAGTGGGTGCGATCTCGGTATACATCGCGATGAACAACGAGGAACAGGATGTCGGAGCCTGTATCTTCCTTATCGCGGCAGCCCAGGCACTTCCTCTGTTTTTCGGACTCTCCTAAACCGCAGGTATCATGAACGGGAAAGAGGAACACTATCCGGATTATCCATTGTTAAAGGGGCTGCAACGTCCCCTTGAATTTATGGGTATTCAGGGTCGCTACATCTATTGGGCGGCAGCCACGATAGGCATCGCCATTGTCGGCTTCATCATAGCCTACTGTGTGGCAGGATTCGTCCTTGCCCTGATTGTCCTGTCCGTCACCGTGACAAGCGGTGTGGGACTGATTCTGTTCAAGCAGCGCAAGGGACTGCACAGCAAACGGCAGGAACGTGGGGTGTTCATCTATGCCTACTCAAAGAAAATGTAACAGAAAACCATTTGACCATGAATGGATATATTGAATGTTGAACGTGGGTGGGCTTGGCCTTTCAATAGGTTAGCCTGCCCTTAATTGTAAACAGCCGAATGATTATATATGTTTTCATAGTCTTCATTGCCCTTTGCGTGGGCATGGCCGTGTCGGTCTATGCCTTTGGAACTGGCGGCAAGCGGAAACGCATCTTTCAGGACATCTATTTCTCCGTGGAAGAAGCAGACAGGATTGGTGTGATATATACCAAGACCGGAGAATATTCCGCCGTGCTGAAACTGGAGAACCCGGTACAGAAATATTGCGCCAATATCGACTCTTACTATGAGTTCACGCAACTTTTCACCGCCATTGCCCAAACTTTGGGAGAAGGCTATGCCATACACAAGCAGGATATTTTTATCCGAAAAAAGTTCTCGGAAGAGAGCGACGAGAACCGTGAATTTCTCTCCACATCCTATTTCCGTTACTTCAACGGCAGACCTTATACCGACAACGAATGTTACCTGACTATCACTCAGGAAGTCAAGAAAAGACGTCTGTTTTCTTTTGACGGCAAGAAGTGGCGAGACTTCCTTGTAAAAATACGCAAGGTTCACGACCAGCTGCGTGATGCCGGCGTACAGGTGAGATTCCTGAACAGGCAGGAAGTCAATGAATATGTTGACCGTTATTTCGCCATGAACTTCCGTGACCAGGTAGTCTCGATGACTAACTTCAAGGTGGATGACGAATGTATCTCCATGGGAGACAAACGGTGCAAGGTGTATAGCCTTGTGGATGTGGATAACGTGAGCCTGCCGTCTGTCATCCGTCCCTATACCAACGTGGAGGTCAATAACAGCAGTATGCCGATGGATCTGGTGTCGGTTGTGTCCGGCATTCCCAACACCGAAGCGGTGGTGTATAACCAAATGATATTCATTCCCAACCAAAAGAGAGAACTGGCCTTGCTTGACAAAAAGAAGAACCGCCATGCAAGTATGCCCAATCCCGGCAACCAGATGGCGGTAGAGGACATCAAGCGTGTGCAGGAAGTGGTGGCAAGGGAAAGCAAGCAACTGGTCTATACGCACTACAATCTTGTAGTAGCCATGTCCGCGGACACCGACATCCACAAATGCACCAACCATCTGGAAAACCAGTTTTCAAGGATGGGCATCCATATTTCCAAAAGAGCCTACAACCAGTTGGAGCTGTTCGTCAACTCCTTTCCGGGTAACTGTTACGGTATGAATCCCGACTATGACCGTTTCCTTACCTTGGGTGATGCGGCAGCCTGTCTGATGTACAAGGAACGCATCCTGCATAGCGAGAAAACTCCTTTGAAGATATATTACACGGACAGGCAAGGCGTGCCTGTGGCTATCGACATCACAGGAAAAGAGGGCTCGGAGAAATTGACCGACAACAGCAATTTTTTCTGTTTGGGTCCAAGTGGCAGCGGCAAGTCGTTCCACATGAACAGCGTTGTGCGCCAACTTCACGAGCAAGGAACGGATGTGGTAATGGTAGATACCGGTAACTCATACGAGGGACTGTGCGAGTATTTGGGTGGAAAATATATCTCCTACACGGAGGAATGCCCGATTACGATGAACCCTTTCCGCATCAACAGGCAGGAATTGAATGTGGAAAAGACAGGTTTCCTGAAAAATCTCGTGCTGCTGATTTGGAAAGGCAGCCAAGGGACGGTCACCAAAACGGAAGACAGGCTGATCGAGCAGGTCATCACCGAATATTACGATACCTACTTCAACGGTTTCGATGGTTTCACTCCACCCCAACGGGAGGATTTGCGCAAAAGCCTTTTGATTGACGAGCGAAATAAAAGCGGCAACCGCGCTGAAAGTGAAACGGAACTGAACGCACGGATAGAAACTGTCATAGACGAGATAGAACGTAGGAGAAAGGAACTGAAAGTGGAATCACTGTCATTCAACACGTTCTATGAGTTCTCTGTACAGCGCATTCCCGACATCTGCAATGAAAACAGTATAACCGGGATAGACATTTCCACCTACCGGTATATGATGAAGGACTTCTATCGAGGTGGCAACCACAACAAGACGCTGAACGAGAACATGGACAGTTCGCTGTTTGACGAGACCTTCATTGTCTTTGAAATCGATTCCATAAAAGATGATCCGCTCCTGTTCCCCTTGGTGACACTCATCATCATGGACGTGTTCCTGCAAAAGATGCGTATCAAGAAGAACCGCAAAGTCCTGGTCATTGAGGAGGCATGGAAAGCCATAGCCAGCCCTCTTATGGCAGAATACATCAAATTCATGTATAAGACCGCCCGAAAGTTCTGGGCTTCAGTGGGCGTGGTCACACAGGAGATTCAGGACATCATCGGGTCTGAGATTGTCAAGGAGGCCATCATCAACAACTCCGATGTGGTAATGTTGCTTGACCAAAGCAAGTTCCGTGAACGCTTTGATACTATCAAGGCGATACTCGGACTGACCGATGTGGACTGCAAGAAAATCTTTACCATCAACCGGCTGGAGAATAAAGAGGGGCGTTCGTTCTTTCGTGAGGTCTTTATCCGCCGTGGCACTACCAGCGGTGTGTATGGTGTGGAGGAACCGCATGAGTGTTACATGACCTATACCACGGAACGGGCCGAGAAAGAAGCCTTGAAGCTCTACAAGGCTGAACTGCAATGCAGCCACAAGGAAGCCATCGAGCGTTATTGTGCAGACTGGGATGCTTCCGGAATAAGCAAATCCCTGCCCTTCGCCCAAAAAGTGAATGCAGCCGGTAAGGTATTGAATCTTCATCAACCAAAGACAAAACAACAATGAAACGATTCGCTCTCATAATAATGACAATAGCCACGATTTTCGCCCAACAAGTTCATGCCCAGTATTACAGCGTGAACTTCGATGCGAAAACCGTGGCCGCTATGGTTGCCGCCTACGGTACTGGAACCGTTGCAGAAGCGTATTATGACGAGCAGGTGCAGAATATACTGAAACACTACAAGGCTTCGGAAGTGGCCACTGCCGGAATATTTGCCAGCAAGTTCCTGGAGAGGAAGGCACTCACTGATTTGGGAATCTGGAGCAGTGCCACCGAAAATTACTACTACCGCAGGATTTATCACTTGGTGGCGCACAAGATTATCCCGAAGACATGGATTGTCGCCAAGCTGATGCTCCGTTCTCCACAGACCGCACTCCATTGGTGCAGTTATCTGATGAAAGTGTGCGATGACACCAAATCCCTCTGTATGCAGTTCGAGAGCGTTGTCACCAACAGCACCTTATCTTTCTCCGATATCGCCTTTCTGGAAATCAATGAGGAAATCGCCTCCATCTTAAAACTCTCCGAAATAGGCAACGTGGACTGGCAACGGCTCTTTGATGACATATCCAAAGTGCCGGGCAACTTCACCAAGGAAAACCTGAAAGCCGATTTGGACAAACTTTACCGGATGGGAGCCGGTCTTGCCACTTCGGGAATCACCAATATCGGGAACGCCTTGCTGCAACAGAACTCGTTTCACGAGCTGATGAACGGGAAAGTCAGCAAGGTCATTGACATCTACGAGCATTACAACGGACTTTTCGAGCAACTGGAGAATAATGTCGGACAGGCCATATTGGGCATCGTGGGTGGTGAAGAAAATGTGGCAGGATTGTTCAAGTTCAGCGACTACAACCTCACTTCGTGGATTACCGATTATCTGGACGAAACAGCCGGGAATTACTACACCCAGCGATGGTACATCGCGAGGCGTGACCGTGGCAGTGTCTCCCTCTGCGACTATTATCCCCCGACCGATGACAAGAGCATCCTTGAAGGTGGTGAATGGACCCGCTTCAAGACAAGCGAACCGAACTTCTATCCCGACGCATCGCAAAAGGAACAGGCTCTTTCCAATTCGGAACGCTATGCTGGATGGTCAAGGAACAGGGTACAGCAGCTTAACAATGCCAATGACGGCTTCAGTTACACCATCAATTATTACCAGTCCAGCTATATCATTAAAAAAGGAAAGAAGCAAACCAAGAAGGCATACGCCTACGAAATCCACGTCACGAAAAGCTGGAACAACGAGGAAATAGTCTATGAAGACGTGTTCGATTCCTATTCGATGGATTTGAACACATTCAAGGCTCAACTTAATGCACATCTGTCTGAATTTAACGACAACGAAGACGGCTATGTCTATTATATCGCTTCCGACAGCCGGAACTATTACCAGGCAACCAATGAAGAGAAACTGAAAGGATGCGAGACGGTAACAATCAGTGTCACCTGTTCGGACGGTGCGACACTTGGGCAGGGAACAACCCAGTACAAGTGCCGGAAATACGGAAGTACGCTCAACGCCCATTCCAAGGAGTGCGCGATGAAGACTACGGCCGAAAGCGAGGAACTGGATTTGTCTGAACTCGATGCCATGCAGCGGGAAGCGGACAACAAGGTTTACGCGCTCCAGTCACAAATATCCGCATTGGAAAAGGAAAACGAATCGCTTATCAAACAGATTGCCAATGCCAGTGTGGAGGATGCCGTTTCTCTCCGTCAGAAATACAATGAGAACAAAGCGGAGATAGACAGGTTGAAACCTGAACTTGCCGCTTGGCAGCAGAAGCAAGAGGAAATCGCACAGGCAAAAGAAGAAGCCCAAAGCGACAACGATGTGCAGACCGATGACTATTACCGGATACCGGCTATCATGCAAGACTGCAAGACTGCTTACAATATCACCTGGCAGGACAACGGTTCCTGGAACGGCTACACCTATATCCGAAAAGGCACAATCCCGAATATCAACGGCATCATCACATTCAAGGCGACACTGAAAATCGACCGAAAGCCCAAATACTTCCTTGGCATCAAGATACACAGGGCTATCCTGCAAATATCGTGGGACTTGACAACGGAGTATTCCGATACCCATGTGGTGGAAGTGATTACACTTGACCCCGATATGAGCGACAAGGAAAAGACAAAACTGGTCAATGACCGCATAGCGGAAATCGCGAAAGAATATCCGAAGTGCAAGATAACGACTGAATATGCCCGTACTGCACCGCAGGAGGACACGAAAACAAACGATATGTATCACCTGCTTTGGTCAAGCGACCGGCTGGAGATAGCCCGTGAAGTGGATTCCCGGCTCACGAAGATTTACGCCGACTTGGTATCATTGGAAAAGATGATGCACTACAAGCGGAGCATTATCGACGTGCTGAAGGATGCACTGCCGCTGGATACGGACCAGGGGCGCAGGCTGACGCTCGTGGAAGAGTGTCACGCCCGCTGGGTGGACAACGCGCGGAGCCTGCGGAGCCGTGCGGGCAGAAAGGAGGAGCGCCCATGAAACGGAACTTACTGATAACGGCCGTACTGCTGGCACTGCTGCCCCGTGTCGCACAGGCGCAGTGGACCTTCGACATCGTTTCCGTCGAGGCGTACATCAACGACCACAAGAAACAGCGGAGCCTGCTGCTGGCCCGCAGTACGCTGGAATACAGCAACAAGCTGCTGCACGAATACAGCCGCAAGGAGATCGGCGAGTACAAGGAACTGAATGTGGACTTGGACCGCTACACCCGTGCCTTCGATGTCATCGACGTGAT
>OHLK01000128.1_pt1 | contig 23940 bp, 19 predicted proteins | sample 1569041 | NCBI WGS metagenome assembly OHLK01 (sample SAMEA3879573, study PRJEB24766) | human gut metagenome | biome: human-associated habitat; feature: feces | place: USA | collected 1985/1987 | reverse complement strand
CTTTTCCCTTTGGATCATAGGAATAGATGCTTCCACCCTCCACACTGACCTCTGATGCCCTTACTGACATCGGTATCTCTGTTTCAAATACCTTAATTGATGCAGAATAGGTATCATACACCATCAGGGAAATATCCCTGGCATAATTAGTTCTGTTATCAACCATCGTCAAAAGTATTCCTTCAATCTTGAGCTTTGGGTTCAGCTGCTTCTTTACTCTTCCTATTGTCTTGATCAGCTGCTGTAAGCCTTTGACCGGAAGATACGCAGCCTGCACCGGTATCAGTACAGAATCTGCACATGCCAATGCGTTAATTGTCATCATTCCAAGTGAAGGCATACAATCAATTATGATGTAATCATAAAATTCTCTCAGCCTGTCTACCATAGATCTCAGAATCAGTTCCCTGCTCATGGCATTTACCAAAGACACCTCTATCGCTGATAATTCAATGTTGGCTGGGATAAGGTCCACTCCTTCCTTATGGTGTAAGATAGTCTTTTCTATATTCAGTTTTTCATCATTCACAATATTTAGCATCAGCGTTGCAAGAGAATACTCCATTTCATCCGGCTCCTCATAACCTAAGCTGATTGTAAGACTTCCTTGTGGATCAGCGTCTATCATAAGCACTTTCTTTCCTTCCTGTGCCAATCCTATTCCTAGATTCACACATGACACTGTTTTACCTACTCCACCTTTTTGATTCGAAATTGCAATAACTTTTCCCATACTCAACCCTCCAAAGGTTTTTTCTTGATTTGCCCATACGCCCTAGGATATTTACTAGGTGTATGTTTTACCTTTTTAAAATATAAATTAATGCGTGTTGCATCCTCTTCAATCATAAATTTTTCTTCATCAATCAATTCAACACCTAATGTATCAATTGCCTTTTGCGCATTGATCAACTCTTCGTGACCATTCTTACCTTTTAAAGCCACCATAGTATGATCCATCTTCACAAAAGGAACACAAAGTTCTAATAAAATAGATAGTTTGGCAACCGCACGCGCACTGACCACGTCGAAACATTCACGTTTTTCTTTTGCCAAATCTTCAGCTCGAACATTTAGTATATCGAGATTATCCAAGTTCAATTGAGTTTTCACTTCATTTAAAAAACGACAACGCTTTTGTAATGGCTCCACCAAAGTCATATGAACATGTGGAAATGCAATTTTTACAGGGATACCTGGAAATCCTGCGCCTGAGCCAATATCACACATTGTTTCAAAATCAATATTTGAAAAAGGCATGATTGAATCGTAGAAATGTTTCTCCCACACTTCTTCTTCCTGTGTGATTGCCGTTAAGTTCATCTTCTCATTCCATTCAACAAGAAGCTGCATATATTTTTCAAATTGATTCATTTGTTCTTCATTTAATTGGATGCCAGCTTCTAAACAAGCCTTTTGAAATTCTACTTTAGTCATGAAAACCCTCCACGCTATCCATTATAACATATAATCGTTTCCGTCGTGTTTTTACTATACTCAATAATTTGACACTATGTATGTCGGTTTATTTACTTTATTCATTTATGATACAATTTTAATGAGGAGGTCACTTATGAAAAATTTAAAGAAAGTTTTATTTGTTGTTGTCTTTATCTTAATTGCCTTTGTAGGCGGTATGTTCTTTGCGAATAAACAAACGGAACCTGAAATCACATCGACATTAATTCAGAATCGAATTGAACAGGCAAGTGATTTGGTAACCACAAAATATCATTATGCGAAAGTAGGAAAATTTGAAAATTCTTTAAGTCTGAATGGCTGGTCTATTCCTTTGACAAACAAATACTTCATACTAACATTTGAAGGGGAAATTCAATTGGGTACAGATTTATCTAAGGCAAATGTAGAGATCAACGATTCTACTATTCATGTGACAGTTAATAAGCCAACTGTTCTTTCAAATTCAATCGATGAATCAAGTATTGAAGTCTATGATGAAACAAAAAATATTTTTAACCCAAGATGGCTATTAAATGCAACTGGGTGGACAAGAAACGGAAATTCTTATACTGGAACAGCAGGGAATTTAAACAAGGCATACAAAGAAAACAATTATCCCATTTCATTTGAGCCTAATACAAAATACACGTTAAGTTTAAAAGCATTGACAAACGGTTCAGCTTCAACAGGTGGGTATGGTATTCAATTTGAATTTTATTATACTGACGGAACAAAAGATACACTGTCACTTTTAAATAATACTCTGCATGAAACAAGTTATGTTTTTTGTACTAATTCTCAGAAATCTATATCATATATGCGTATTAGACATTCATCTGGTGGAAATAATACATGGGTATTATCTGAAATTCAAATTGAAAAGGGCAACAAAACAGATTATGTGAATTCGTTTACGGCTAATGATATTATCGCAAGAAAAAAAATAGAAGTACTAGAATCAAAAACAAATACCTTAAAAGAAAATACAGAAATAGAAATGAGTGAAGTAAAGTCCAACATAGACGACCTTGCAGTTCAATCTGGAAATCTTATAATTGCCGTTGGCATTGACAATATAAAAAACAAAGGATTTTATGTAACAACAGATGATGGTTATAATGCTTTTCCTTTTATTGGAACAGTAAATAATAAATTAGTTTGTGTTTATTCGATTGGCAAAAATCATACAGACAATACTAATGTTGATATATTTGTCAAAACTAGTCCAAATGGTGTTATTTGGTCAAAAGCAAAAAAAATAATATCTACAGAAAACGTCAGAGATACTATAACAGGACTCGGACATGATTCTCTCGGAATTATTTATTTTTGGAATAGAAAAGGAACACCTGTAAATGCAGATTGCTCTTTTGATTTATATAAAACTTCTGACGGTATTGTGTTTACAAAAAAAAGTTCTCCTATTTTTGATATAAAACCAAGTCATATTGGAGATGTACTGCATATTCCAACAGTAGGTGTCATTAGTTTTTACAATACATATAGAGCAAACAGAAATTCATATGGATATGTAATTACTAAAGATGGTGGAGAAACATGGAGCCAAGTTGAAATCGCAAACCCATCAACGCAGTCCGATACTCCTACTGAAATTTGTGGTGTGTATATTGGCGATGGTAAAATTATCGCTCTAGGACGGTCAGAAGATAATGCACCAATGTTTCAGATACAATCTAATGATTATGGAAAAACATGGGAAACTAAAATCACAAACATTACAGATGTTTATTTGAGCACCCCAACACTTATCTATGACGACGATGGCTATATTACGGTTTACTACTATAATAGAGGGGACGGAAAATTAAAGAAAAGAAGGGCTATTGCTTCTGCTGTTTTTGAAAACCCATTAAGTTGGGGTGAACCCTCTAATATAGCAAGTGGTGCAGTAGGTCAGGATGCGGGAAATGCAAATTCTGTAAAATTCAAGGGTAATAATATTATTGTATATTACAGCGGTACAGATACAGAAACAAGCGTAATAGATGTAATTAACTAAAGAGGGCTTTAGTTAACTATTAAAACCGCAGGCACAGCGCATTTAATCATTATAAACAGTTGACGATAAATAACAGATATGGAGGAATCACATGAAAACGCAGAAAACAAAAGGATTTTATGACCGTGAAAATGATACGGTACATATTTTTATTCCACCTGCTCCGACAGAATCGGAGAGAGGCGGGATTACTGCAAAAGAAAAAACAACGGAATCCCTCGAGGTTGCTGTTGACTCAAAAACAGGAAAGGCGTACGCGGCACTGGATTCTACTCTTTCCAAAACAGGAGAAGCGGCAGACTCAGCAGAAGTAGGGAAAAAGATTAGTGTCCTAAACGACATTATCTGTGGCACACCACATACAGATACCGTAGAAGAATATCTTAACCGCCAGAGAACAGGTGTGGTGTACCAGTCAAAAGAGTGGAAATCAGCGGTAAATCCGACAACTACGATTGAGAAGTTAGGCGTAAACAAGCTGATTCCATACGAACCGTCCACAGATACCGTAGAAGGTGCTGACGGATATGCGAATCGCCCAGAGTTTCAGTGGTGGTACGGAAATTATATTCGCCACGACAATGAGGACTATGAGCTGACTGCAATTGAGGGTGAGGATAACTATTCGGAGACCAGCACAGCGGATGTATGTTCGTTCGGCCCGATGTTCTATTACCGAAAAGAAGATAAGGGAGATTATTTTCTTTGGTCATGGTCTGACACACCGCATGAGGAACTGGGATTAAAGCCATTTCAGAAGAACGCTGATGGCTCCGTACCTGCTTATTGGCTTCTGTCTGCATTTCCATCTGTAGCCGGTTCTGACGGATTGCCACACTCGCAGCCCGGAAAGAAGATTTTAAGAAACCAGAGTTACGGAAATATCCATCAGAATTACCAGAGGAAAGGAGCCGGATACTTAGGATGCGGCAAAGAACGTCAGACTTTCTGTATGATTTTCAATGCGATCAAAGGCGGGCAGAAGAGTTCCAGAAAGATTTCACAGGGTGTAAACAACTGGAACTTCCAGTTCGATGCAGCAGAGCAGAGGTCGGAGAAGGCAACTTACTTCCCGGTAACAGCAGCACAGGCAGCAAACCTGGAAGTTGGATTATGTGTTTCTGTTGGATATGGTTCTAACAACAATGGTGCAGTAAATAAAGACCGCGGAGTCGGAACTATGCATTCCTACGCGGACGACGTAAAGATTCTTCGTATTGAAGACCTTGCAAGCGGAAACAAAGCAGTGTATCTGGATATTTCAGAAGGATTTACTACAGTACCTGTAAAACTTACGGATACCTTAAATGCGCCGATCACAATGTCTTCTATGCACATTCACACTGGCGAGACGAAGAAAGTAATTGGAAAGCATGACGGTGCAGCTGTATCAAACACATCAGCAAGACATCCATACAGAATTCAGGGTGTCGAATATCAGGTAGGTGCTTATCATGTAGCTGCAAATACAGTGATGGTATTCAAAAGTGATTACAGCAAAGATGTATATATCCGTGAAAAAGGAACTGCATGGAGTGATAACGAGAATATTGTCAAGAGTACATATAAACTTGTTGGAAACATACCTGCCAGTGCAGATGGCAAAGGAAATGACTGGTGGGTTGGTGATGTAGAAATTGATGAAGAAACAGGTGCATGGTGGCCAATAGCCGCAACCGATTCTTCTGATCGAGGAATGGGAAGCAGAGTTTACGCCGGAGGAACAGCCACATCTGGAACCAGAGAATCACTTGAAACCGGGGACCTCTGGCTTGGGACGTACTCCGGTTCCGCGTGCGTGTATTGCGGGTGAATTTTCCGAAGGAAAAGAGGGGGCTTCCCCTTAATTCCTTCCAAACACATACAAAAATAAAAGCATAAGGACTCATGGTGCAGCCGGGAACCTCAGGAATGGGACGAACTCCGGTTCCGCGTACGTGAATTGCAGGAACGGGCTCTGGAATGACAGGTGGAACTACGGCTCCTGATATTATTTATATCAAAACCAGTATTATTTGCATCATGTTTCACACCTGAAAAGGGTGTAGCCGAAAGGTTCTTTACGCATAAGCGTTAAAATAAGCAAGAAAGGCCAGCTGAAAGCCGGGGACGGCAAGTAAGGAATACAGTGTATGAGACTGTATTCGGGGCTAGTAGAAAAACCGGAAACCCTCTTTAAAATAATCGAATGAAAAGATATTGCAAGGCCATTGATATAACAGACCGCGGATTAATCAGCACAGCGGTATATAAATGTCTGAAGAAAAAGTACAAAAGAAATGATGTACTGAGATTACTTAGTACATATACGACTTTGGATGTTAATCAAATTTACTGCATTTTCAGAAGAAACGGAAAGAATGCCATTCGTTTTCTGGTGGAAGCAGTGATTGATGATATCCAGAATGAAATCATTAACTGGGACATTAAATTCCCTCCGGTATGGTACCGGGAAAAAGTAGACCCATCGTCCGGGAAAATCCGTAGAATCGGAATCCAGAATATAAAGCATCAGTTGTATGATTACATAGCAGTTATAGCATTGCAACCTATTCTGAAACGCATTGGAGAGCATCAGTACGCTTCCATCAAAGGGCGTGGGACTCTAAAAGGTGCAAGGGACGTAAGAAGATGGTTGAGAAACCATAAGCTCACATTCGTTGCTCAGGCAGACGTAAAGAAATGTTATGAGAGCATAGATAGGGATAAGCTTATGCAATTCCTGGAATGCCACATCAAGAACGATCTGCTGATTAAATTGATCAGAAAATTGATTTACAGTTTTGAGAAAGGCCTGAGTATAGGCTCATATCTTAGCCAGTTTCTCTGCAATCTGTATATGAGCATCCTGTATCATCATGTTGCCGAAGGAATGTACCGTACCAGAAAGCACCGGAATGGATGCAGTGAGCGGATTAATCTTGTTAAGAAGCAAACGTTTTATATGGATGATACGCTGTTTGCCGGAACAAATAAGAAAGACATCAAGAAAGCAATGAAAATGTTCATTAGAAAAGCAAAAGATATGGGACTGACCATTAAGAACACCTTCCGTATCTACAAAATAACTGGAACATTCGTGGATATGATGGGATACCGGATATATCAGCATAAAATGACTGTTCGCAGAAGAAACTTCCGTAGAATCAGAAGGGCATATAAAAAGGCCCTAAAATGTTATGAGACACATAAACCAATTCCATTTAAACTGGCAAAACGATGTAGTAGTTTCTATGGATTCCTGAAGAATACAAATAGTAAGCACATCCGGAAGAAATGGAAAGTAAAGAAGATTATGAAGATATGTAAAGGGGTGATAAAACGTGAAGAAAGTAAAATTTACACAGAAACAGCCATTGCTTAAGACGTTTGATTCCGGAGACGGAATTTATGTATTTATCTGTGCAAACGAAAAAGAAATCACAGAAGAAATACAGCAAGGAAATATATCAGAAGAATCACAGAGCCACACAGAAACAGTATACGAATATGACTGTAATGAATTTGTGACATCTGCAGATCGGCTTTCTGATATTGAGCAGAAGCCAAAAAAGTATCTTGACTATGTTCCAGAAACTAAAAAGAGCACAGAACAGCTTCTAGCAGAACATTCAGAACAGATCACAGCGCAGGCAAAACAGATTGAGATACTAAAAGAGTGCCTGTTAGAAATGAGTGAACAGATTTATGCGTAGGAATTTAATCATTATGTTATTAAGCAAAGGAGATAAAGAAATGATAGCAAAATTAGGGTTACAGAAATCTTAAGCAAAGAAATAATTGAAGAAGCAAAAGAAGAATACAAGAGAACACCGAGACTCCTGAAAGAAAAGGTAAAAAAGCTCCTTATTGACGCAGGCATGGAGGAAATCGTTGAAGAATGACGAAACTGTAGATAATCAGTAAGCTCTGGTCTATCATCTACGACCTGTTCCTTTTCGAAAAGGGCGAAAGCAACAAAACCCTGGAAGAAATCGAAAAGGAGATGGACATTGCAGAATACAACTGCCGCCGGTATGCAGATGTCGACGATGATGAATTGCCGGAAAATATCCGAGCAGAGCCGCTGAAAAATGCGCAGCCATTTTAAAGAAAACGCATGAATATACATTCTAAAAAACCGAATAAAAGTACCCTTTTCACATGGGAAGTGTTATAATATACATAACACAAAAAGGGAGCTGAACTCCCGACTACCAATCAAAAAGTTCAGCTCCAGCACCACAAAGGGTACGGGTATATTATAGCACGATACCTTCCCTTTGTGAACCCAAAAGGAGGGTATTTTTATGCGTGAAAAATTCGTGAATGGATTTATGACCAAACTGTATGGAGAAATTCCGGAAGAGTATCTGGAAACAGTCAGAAACAAACTGGCGTTGTATGTAAATGATTTTGATATCGGTCAAAGAGAAACAGCAGTTGTAAAGTATACTGGATATTTGCCAGATTTCTACAAAACTTACATTGTAAGTAGGAAAATCGAGGGTTTGAGTAAAAAGACGCTCGAACTCTACAATCTTTATCTGGATGATTTCTTTTTCACAGTCAATAAAAACGCAGAAGACATTACCGCAAATGACATTCGTGTATATCTTTATAACGCTCAGGAGAGTAGGGGATTGAGTAATCGAACACTTGATAGTAGAAGAACTGCCATACACGCTTTCTTCGAGTGGGCTGCAAACGAGGGATATATAGGCAAGAACCCATGCAGAGTTATCAAAAACATCAAATATGAGCGTATCGAAAAGCAACCTCTGACAGATATGGAGTTGGAAAGAATCAGGCAAGCGTGCGAAACCGTACGCGAAAAAGCGCTAGTTGAATTTCTGTACAGTACCGGAGCCAGGGTTACAGAAGTGTGTGGTGTAAAGAAAGCAGATATAGACTTTTACAAAGGTGAAGTAGTTGTTTTGGGGAAAGGCAATAAGCATAGAACAACATACCTAAATGCCCGATGTAAATTACTTTTAAAACAATACTTCGCAATTAGAGATGATGAGTCGGATTATCTTTTTGTAAGTGAAAGGAAACCACATAATGTACTCAAAAAAGAAGCAATTGAAAGAATTGTACGAATAATCGGTGAGCGGTCAGAACTTGACAGACCTCTAACACCGCATCTATTTAGACATACTCTTGCGACTCTTATGCTTCAAAGAGGTACGCCGATTACTGAGGTGCAGAAGATTCTTGGACATGTCAACATTAACACGACAATGATCTATGCAAAGGTATCTGATGAAGATGTAAAAGTGTCTCATATGAAATATGCAATATAAGATTAAAATAAAAAGACTCTTTTTGAAGGGAGAAATCGCCATGAGAGGATTGAAACGTCAAAAACAGACAGTGTATTGGTCAAGGGTAACTGAAGACCTTGACGGGATAGACACAATCAAAACGTACCAAAAGCCAGAATTGCATCACCTCTCCGTATCTGCGACTGCCGGAACGCCAGAGGAATTATCGGCCGGTTATATCCCGGACTACGACAGATACATCACAAACTTCGACCGTGGCTTCAAGCCACAGACCGCCGATGTATTCTGGATTGATCGCAAGCCGGAACTGACCGACGCAGGCGAACTTGTTTTAGGCGAAGATGGAGAGCCTACAGTCCCGCCAGACTACCGTCTAAAAAAGATTCTTGATACCAAAAAAGGAAATATGGCACGATATGGCATCAAGTATATAGGAGATGGCTCAGATGGCGAATAAGACTATCAAAATGGAATTGTCGCATAAATCTATACAGGACACAATAAAGCAGCTCAGAGCGTATCAGAAGTCGCTTGCAAGCAAGAATGAAGAGTTTGTCCGCAGGCTGGCAGAACTTGGAATCCCGGTCATAGATGAAAACATAGCATTGGCGCAAGGCGATTCTGACAAAAACCATAACACCTATATCAGAATCAATAACTTTGGCGGTTATTCTCAGGCGACGCTTGTGTGTGAAGGCTCTGACCTTTTATTCATTGAGTTCGGGTCGGGCATTCACTACAACACTCCGGCGGGAACCAGCCCACATCCAAAAGGACAAGAATTTGGATATACAATCGGTTCATACGGGCAAGGGAACGGAAAGAATGAATCGTGGGTTTATTTTGCCGATTCTGGCGAATGGGTACGCTCTTATGGTACCGAAGCCACTATGCCGGTATATAAGGCAAGCGTGAAAATCATGCAGAGTATTAGGAAAATTGCAAAAGAAGTATTTTCTTCATAAAAATTCCATACAAAAACATACATCGAAAAATGATATACTGTAACATATAAAAGCATCTACCTGAGCGGTGGGTGCTTTTTCTTATAACGAGGTGATTCTATGCCAGACACGATTAACAACCCAGTATCAGAAGTATTTTCTAGGTGGAGTAAAGATATTCAACCAACAGTCGGCAAAGGCAATTTTTCCATGGAAAAAAGCCAGACAATAGCATCTGGTAAAACGAAATACGCCAGATTGTTCATGATGGGTAATCCCACACAGTCAACAAGTCTTGAAGGTCACGAATGCGCAACAGTTCTTTCGTTCCAAACAGAAAGCTACGCATCTGGGACAAAGGCTTTATCGACTGCATACGAAATCGACAGCAAAAGTCATCAGGCTATGGTTTCGATGGGCTTTCGCCGGACATACGGACCGGAAGAAGTTGCAAACTCTGAAAAGAGTTTCAAACGAATCATAAGCCGGTACAGCAGAATTTACACCGGGCAATTATTGGAAGCGTAACAGCTTCTATTTTTTATACCAAAAAGAAAGGAGAGTGTCCTATGAGTAAAGATAAATTACAATGGCTGAAAGCTGCGGGAATCAGAGCTGTTAAGACAATTGCTCAAACAGCAGTTGCGACAATCGGAACCGCAACAGTCCTTGGAAGCGTTGACTGGAAGATGGTCGTATCTGCGTCCGTTCTTTCCGGCGTTTTATCCTTGCTTACATCTGTAGCAGGGCTTCCAGAACTGAAAACAGACACAGATGAATAGAAAGGACGGTGATCCTTTTATCTCCCGGGCACAGGGTTACGTGTCAGAGCCGACAAGGCTTTTTTTATTGTGATTTTATAGCTGAATAAGCAGAAAGGAGCCGAATATGGCAGAAAAAGGAAATATAGCAGGCGTAAGTACCGTTGGTTCGCTTACTGGATATGCAGTTGAAACAACAGCAGGTACTAAACCGACAACATTTAAACTTCTTCACAGAATCAATGCTTCTGACGAAATCAAAATTGACGTAGAGACAATCGACGCTTCTGCACTTGAAGATGAGGTTGAAAGAACTATCGCAGGACGTGGTTCTACAGGTGGTACATTCAACGTAACTGTGAACGTGACCGATGAAACTATCACTGAATGGGAAACCTTAATCAGCGAATATAAAACAGGAAAAACAGATGGAAAATCTATGTGGTATGAAGAATACTTCCCGTCTCTTAAGAAAGCATTTTTCACAAAAATCGAGCCACCGACAATCATTCCTAAACCGGCGAGAGATCAGAATGGCCTGTTAACCGTTGAAATGTCTCTTACTATCAATGAATATGTCGGACCGAGTGAAGCAGTAGTTCCAACTGACAGCGGCCTTTAAACACATTTGGGAGGACAAATAATATGTATAAAGTTTTAAAAATCGGTGACAAAGACTACAAACTTGAATATGGAATTGAAGCATCACTGTTTGATGATTGCGTGAAATCCGTAATGAATATGCTTGTTTCCACAAGCGGCGGAACGGACAGGAGTCTTAAGGAAATGGTTTCTGGAATGAGTAGTATTCCAAATGTTGCACTCAATGCGTTCTATGCCGGATTACTTCAATATCACGGCAACCATTCTGACGGTGATGGCACTGTCCCGGATTTAGATACCGCCAAAAAACTTGCAACACAGTATATGACTGAACATAAAGATGATGAGCAGGGAAACTTCTACGGTCTGTTTTCTATGTGCATTGAACAGATGGAGGAAGATGGTTTTTTCAAATTAACCGGTCTGGAAACGTTCATGGACAACATGAATGCGGCAATGGACTCTGTGAAAGCGAAGAAAGCGCCGAAGAAACCGACAGATCATCTGAAAAAAGCTACAGCGAAATAATCTGGGATGAATTATACCCAATGGCTGTGCGTATTGGGATGTCAAGAAAAGAATTTCTCAGAAGTACCCTGAAAGACCTAAGAATCCGTATAGAACAATATGGAATCTTAAAGAACGAAGAAATTCAGTCGCAGTTAATAAACATGGACTATCAGTCGTGGCTGACCGGATTGTATGTGAAAACAAGTATTTCATGTGCATTGTTCCCACGAAAGGTTAGTTACCCGAACAGACCAATTACGCAGGAAAAACAGAATAATTGGGTTGAACACAATCCAGATATGCCAAAGAAATCAGAAGCAGAACTAAGACAAGAAGAACGTTACTACGAACTTCTTATCAGGCAGGCAAATGCAAATATATCTGAAATAGGTAATAAAGAGGGCAAGCAGGATGAATAGTAGTCTTGCTTGCCCTTTATTTTTTTGAAATAAAGGAGGTGCTTATATGCCTGACAACACAATAGATAGCCTTGCGATAGAGGTCAGCAGTAACGTATCAAATGCAAGTAAATCCATTGATGATTTATGCAATAAACTGAATCGCCTGAGTAGTCGTATGTCTGAGAGTATCAAGTATCTCAGACATTTTTCGTCCTCTGTCGGTACGGTCAATTCTGCTGTTCAAGCACTTAACAGCATAGATTCCGGGAAGCTGACTACAATAGCTGCGCAACTCGAACGTCTCAGCAAAATAAATTTGAGCAATCTTGAAAATAAGAATCTCAAAGTGAACGTAGAGATTAATTCGGCGGATATGTCTGAAAAGCTGAAATATTCTGTCGAAAAATCTTTGGATGCTACAAAAATAGACGCATCGGCTTTGTCCAGACAGCTCGCAAGCGCATTTGAATTAAAAGGCGGCGCCGCTTCCAAACTTCAAAGACAGATAGATTTGTTGGCACAGCAGCTTACAAATTCATTTGACGGACAAAACTTCACAGCCGGTGACTGGGGAAAGACTCTGGATGATATTGCAAAAAGCATTGAGCAAAGCGGAAAGGTTGTAAAATCTAATCTCGGAAGTTATCTGGATGGTGCAGAACAAGAGTGGCAGGACTTTTACAATTATTTCAAGGGCAAAAAAATCTACGTTTCCGATATGCTCAAAGCAGACATCGGAAAAGGCGAGTTCAGGGAATTATTGCAGCAATACCTTGGCAATATCACAGTTGATGCGACAAAAGGAATTAACCTTAACTCGGCATGGGGAGAATTATCAGAAAAGTTCCCTACATTGATTCCAAATGATACCATCAACGACGCAGATCAGTTGATAACTGTCCTTGAAAACCTCAAAAAAGTAAGGGATTCCATCAAGCCAATATCAATTCAGGCTTTGTCCGGTTCGGATGCAGCAATGGCATCGGACAGGGTATACAGCTCGGTAAATGAGTTAGGTACGCAACTCGGTGCGTCAATCCAGAGGAACATTGCGTCTGCCATGGAGTCTGCAAACGGTCAGATTCCAATTGACGTAAAGATTAATGAAGAAAAGATTGCCAGAGATATTAGAAATGCTATCAACAAGGCATCCACGCTTACCTACGACCCGGTAAAAGTAAATCTCTCAATTAATACGGATGAGCTCAAGAACAATATCGAAGCAAAATTGAACGGTCTGGATTTATCGACAGTAAACAGCCAGTTACAGCAGTTCACTCAGTCCATGAGCACGCTTGGAAGTCTTAATCTGAAAGATAGTGGATTAAATTCGTTTGTAAACTCTATCCGTAGATTGAACGAAACATTAAATTCCACAGGTGATGTGTCTGGAAAGATTCAGAACATGATTTCCGAATTATCTGGTCTTAGCAGTATTCCAGACGTATCAAACAACGTGAACCGGTTTATTTCTTCACTGGCAAGACTGGCGAATGCAGGCAGCTCTATTGATGCAGTTACATCAAAACTTCCAAATCTTGGGGAAGAACTTAGAAAAATCGTAGTTTCATTCTCTGGAATAGGCAATATTTCTCAGCCAATTAATACATTTGTTCAGTCAATATCTCAGTTGGCAAATGCAGGAGATAAAACTGGAAAGACAGCAACTCAGCTTAATGATCTGGCAAATAGCTTAAAATCATTCTTCCAGACGATGAGTACCGCTCCTAGAATCAGTAGCAGTACAATTCAAATGACTCAGGCTATTGCTCAGTTGGCAAATTCTGGATCAAATGCTGGTAGAGCGGCAAGGTCTACCGCAGGCGCATTTTCCAGATTAGGACAGGGTGCGGCTGCTTCTACAGGAAAGGTCAGAAAACTTGGCAATGCAGTCGGAAACGTAGGAAGCAAGGCAAGGAAAAGTTTGCCTAGCATCATGTCTCTGGTGGCGAAATTCTGGACGTTGAAATTTGTTGTTGGAAAATTTGGAAGCGCAATTGAAAGTTCCATGAATTTTCTCGAAGATTACAACTACTTTCAAGCGGCGTTTCGCCAGGTAGCAGATAAAGCAGGAGAAACTTGGCCAGAGGCAGGCTATGATTCTGCGGAAGCTTATGCAAATTCATTTAGTAATAGAGCTAGAGAACTTACATCCAAAATGTCTGGGTTCGATGTTTCTGATAATGCGATTTTGACCGCAAATAAATCAGGTAAATCACTCGGTATGGACCCGTCCATGCTCTTGAATTATCAAGGACAGTTTGCGCAGTTATCATCATCTATGGGAACGACTTCTGAGCAGGCATTAAAGCTGTCAAATGCACTGACGATGATTGGTGCCGACCTCGCATCTGTTAAGAATCTTGATTTCAGCACAGTTTATGAGAACTTATCCTCTGGATTAGTAGGCATGAGCCGTGCTGTGGATAAATATGGTGCGAATATTCGTGTGGCAAACTTACAGCAATATGCGGCAAATCTTGGTATACAAACGTCCGTCTCTAATATGGACCAGGCAAGTAAGGCAATGCTGAGAACAATAGTGATACTGGATTCCACCCGGTACGCATGGGCGGATATGGCAAATACGATAAATATGCCAGCCAACCAGTTACGTATACTTCGTGCAAACTTAGTATCCTGTGCCAGAGCATTAGGAAATATCTTTATGCCTGTAGTAGCGGCAGTGCTGCCATATATCAATGGTCTTGTGATCGCATTCCAGAGATTTTTGACATACATTGGTTCGCTTCTTGGAGTTGATACCAAAATCGGAAAAATGTTCGGTTCTATCGGTGGCGGAAGTGAAAATCTCTCGAATGCACTTGATTCCATAGACGATTCTGGAATTTCGGACGTTGACGATGCTACAAAAGATACAAATAATAATCTGAAAGATGCGACTAAGAACGCAAAGAAATTAAAACAGTTCCTCGCATCTTATGACGAATTGGAAATTATGAACAAAGACGATAGTTCTCTGTCAGACCTTGCAAATTCTAAAATTAAAACGCCAAAAATTGACACATCTGCAATTGACGCAGGAATCCTAAATGATGCACTGGATAAGCTTCTGAATGAATATCAGAAGAAATGGGATGCCGCCTACAATTCCATGGAAAATAAGGCTATGGCGTTCGCAAATAAAGTTACAGACACATTTAAGAAACTTGCAAAAGCCGCAGAACCTACCACAAAAGCACTAAAAAATCTCTGGAACAATGGATTAAAGCAGCTCAGAGATTTCACATGGACAGCATTAAAAGATTTCTGGAATCATTTTTTAGTTCCACTTGGTAAGTGGACACTTGGGGAAAAGGGATTACCACGACTTATCAATGCTTTTAATGATTTCCTTGTGAAAATCAACTGGGACAAAATCAATGCTTCTCTTATGCAGTTGTGGGATGTATTAGAGCCATTTGCCGAGAACGTCGGAACGGGATTGCTTGATTTCTTCGATGATTTCTTTGACAAGGCGGCAGATGGAGTTAATAAACTTCCTGATCTGATTGACAGGTTCAAAGAATTTATCGCAACATTCTCACCGGAACAAGCACAGTCTATCGGATATTTCCTTGGACAACTCCTGACAGCTTTCGTAGCATTTAAAGGGCTTACATGGTTTGGAGGTATCTTCGGTAAGGACGGAGTAATAGGTAAAGGCATTGCCATGTTAGCGGCACATCCATACGCTTCAATAGCGGCAGGATTAGGGCTTACTGTTGCCGCACTTGATAAATTCGGAGTGATTGATGTTGATTGGGACGGGTTATGGACAAGAATCGGGAATCTTAAAGACGTAATTGTGAATTTCATCAAAAACATTGATTGGGATTCGTTAATAAAAACAATCGGCGATGTATGGGATGTATTCCAGCCATTTGCCGAGGGATTCGCAGATGGATTTATCAGCTTTTTCGATATAATGTTGAATGATATCGGTGCCCCACTGATTAATACATTAGTAAGCGTCTTAGATGCTTTCGCAAAAGCCTTAGGAAAGCTTGACGATAAACAGATAGAAGCTCTGGGCGAAGCTCTGGCACGGTTTTTTATTATAAGGGGAAGCATTAAGTTTGCCCGAAATATATACAATGTAGTCAGTTCTATCAGCGCACTCAGAACAATCTTCGGTGGGTTAGGAACGGTTCTTTCCACAGCCAGTGGTGCATTGCAGACATTCTTTGGCTCTGGACTTGGTTCTACACTTGCGGCAGGATTTGCAGATAGCATGGTTGTCTTAGGAACTGCAATGGCAGGTTTCAACCTCGGAAAATGGATAAGCGTCAATCTGTTCGGCGGCGAAGATAAAACTTTTGGAGAGTTTCTGGAAGATAATGTATTCGGATATCAAAAAGGAGATTTTACCGGTGCTATCAACGAATGGATGAAAGATATATTCGGAGTCGGTAATAAGCTTACAGAGGATGATTTAAAGGTATTTCAGGAGTATGAAGATGCTATTCTCGGTTTGGTTCACGCAAGCCAGATTTCAGGCGAACAAGCATATCCTTTATTAACATTCCTTTCCGAGCTAAAAGATAACGGATATAGCACAGAACAGGCATTATTTGAACTTGAACTTAAGCTTAATAATCTTGGAGTTTCGTCCGAAGATTTCGAGAATGCAATAGCAGGAGTAAACAAACCAGTCAAAGACCTTGGAAATACAGCGGAAACATCCTCTAATCAGTTTTCAAATATGGCTGATCGGATTAACAATGTGTCGTTTGAGGATATCTCAGAACAACTCACAGGATTCCAGACGCTTATCCAGACCATTGACTTTGCAACTCTGGTAACAGATACAGCAAATGCAATTGATGAAATGGGTGGTATCTGGGAGAACGGAAAACAGATTCTTGGCGAAAAAGCATTACAGATTTATCAGGAAATTTCAAAGGGATTAGAACCGGATGATAACGGCTACTATACTTTAGCAAACGGACAGATGGTGCAGTTTGGAAAAGGTATTTCTGATTATGAAAGCACTCTACAAAGTACAATGGATTCAACTTTACAGGGGGCAATCAACGGCGTTCTGGATAACAATTCTGGTTTTGAATTAGTCACAGAACTCGGAAAGAATCAGATTCTTGCCGTAGGTAGTGGGATTGAGCAAAACGGCAGTAAAGTCACTGAAAAGCTTAACTCAACAATTCAATCATCTGCGAAAGGTGCAGAAGAAACTGCGAAATCAAGCGGTAAAACCCTTGGAAGCAACATTGCAGAGGGATTACAGTCTGGAATTAACGGGAAGAAAGAAAGCACAAAGACTTCGATTCTTGACCTAATGAATAACAGCGTAAAAGCTCCTGCACAGGAAGCAGTAGACTCCCATTCTCCGTCCAGATGGTTCAAGCAGCTTGCAGAGTACTGCGGTCAAGGATTCCGAAACGGATTAGAGCCGGGCTTTTCTGCGTCGTTCACATGGTTCGGAAGAATCCGAAGCAGAATCAGCAATTCCATTGGAAACCTGTATAATATCGGTTGGAACTCTATTATTGGCTTAAATAATGGAATTGTAGGTGCGGCACAACAGCTTTATGCAAATGTGCAAAAAATCGCACAAAATATATCAAATACGTTCCGCAAAGTTCTTAAAATTCATAGCCCGTCGCAGGTAATGATGGAACTCGGTGGATTCACAGTTGAGGGATTCCAACTCGGTATGCAGAATATGCTTCCAAAAGTCGAATCCACCATCAACGATATAAGCGCCGAAGTGCAAAAAATTAATACACCAACCGCAGACATTATCACAAAGAGTGCGTCCTATCAGGAAGTAAAGAGCAGAATGTCAGTTGATACAGATGATTTTGTGGATGATATGCGAAAAGAAATCATGGCAATCAGCAGTAACACGTTTGACAATAATCAGATGATCGGGCAGGCGGTCAAAAATGCCCTGAACGGCATGGCAATCTACGCAGACGGACATCTGATTGGGTATCTGAAAGAAGAAAATCAGCAGTTCAGAAACCGTAATGGCTACGGACTGTTTGAAGGGTAGGTGATAGAATGAGTGACTTTATTGCAGGAAGTAGTTTCCAAGGTTATTTTTTAAAGTTCGGGGGAAGCGTTCTCCCGAACAAATTCTTAGCCTACGATGATTATTCCGCAACTCCGAATCAGCGAACAGAGATAGAAGCCTATAGGGACTTGAACAATCTCTTGCATAGGGACACAAGCCCGAATTTTAAGACAAAAATAGACTTCAACACACGACCGATGTGGCTACCGGACAAAATTGAAATGCAGTCTGTTTTCAAAGCAGGCTTAGTCAATAAGGCGCAGCGAAAATACAAGGTTACATACTGGGACGATGAAGAAAACACCTACAAGACAGGCGTTTTTTATATGCCCGATGTTGAGTATAAACCTATCAGAGCTGTAGGAAATAACATTTTGTATAACAAAATCAGAATTGCACTGATTGAATACTAACAATCAGAGTGCATGGGTGTCACAGCTCATGTGCTCTTTTATTTTATAGACGGGAGGATGATTATGGCAAATACAGTATCTTTTGATAGTTTATTGAATACGACGGCCGGGATGACTGCCATTGTCAACAATGTGAAACACGATGATGATGTAGTCAGTGTCACAGGCGTTGATTGGTTTACCTATGCGGGCAAGACCGCCAGTACCATATATGTTTCAGGAAACAATTTCATCGGTTTCGGGCAGAATGCTGAACAACTCAAAATCTGGTACAGGAATGGCGCGATTTATTATGTTTACCGCCAAGAAGGGACACTTGCATCAGGAAAAAGATTCCTCAAAATCAGAGTCGAGGGATATGTATATCATTCAAGCACATCCTCATCGTATGCGCTGAAATATGAAGTGTTTTTGATAGAGGGACAGACTCTTTTTGTCAATGTTATTCAGAGGCCTATAAGCAGTTCATACACTGGCACATCGTCAATCACCGACGGAAAGACTACAACAAGCCTGAATATTTCCACATCTTCTACGGTACCGATTTCGATTTTGGTCAAAAACGCAGGCGTATCTCAGGAGATTACTTATGAAAAATATTCTGATTTAGTAATCGCTAGTATAACTGTTTCCAAAATGCCAGATAAGACCACATATTATCAGAAAGAGCTGTTTGATAAAACTGGGCTTGAAATATCTGGAACAACAAGCACAGGAGAAACAGTCAGTGTCACAGATTACGAATTATTGGGCTTTGACAGCAGTTCCGCAGGTACAAAGCCCATAACCGTTACTTCATCTGGCAAGACCACAACGTTTGAGATTACCGTCTTAGAAGTCTCTATTATCGCCATATCAGTAACTACTATGCCAACCAAGACAAATTATCACATAGGAAAAGAATTTGATTCTACGGGCATTGTGGTTACTGCAACGGCAAGTGATGGAAACACCATAGATGTTACAAAAGATTGCACGTATTCTGGATTTGACAGCAGTTCTCCAAAGCAATGTGAAATTACAGTTCATTACGGCAGTTTCACTTGTGCATTTGAAGTTACGATTATGCAGCCAGAAAGCATTTCAGACATAGTAAGCTATAATAATGTTTATTTTGTGGGAGATACCACAAGTTTATCTGTTCGAAGTATAACCGTTAAGTACTCGGACGGGTCGGAAGTCGTAAAAAGTGGATATACTGTCGATAATACACTTGTTACAGAGGCTGGTCAAATTCCCATAAATATTAATTATTTCAACGTGGTAGGAACTAAAAATGTTACGGTGTATGACTCGTTTTCTGTACATATAGGCTCGCCGAATCACGAAGACGTAACAGCCGAATTTAATCTTGATGCAAACACACTTTCAATTTCTGGGACTGGAAAAATTACGATCTTACATGAAAATTCAGAACACCTTATAGTCCCCGACAGCCTATTTAAAAGATGCGTAAAAATTATTTTCAGTGATGGTATTACCGAAATTTCCGAGGGATTTGGCTATCAATTTGAAAGTTTAACACATATCGAATTAGGGAACACAATTACAAGTATTGCCGGTGGAAACTTTACTACTTTTTTTGGAATTAAGTTAGAGTTTCCTGCGAGTCTTAAAGCTATTCAAGGTGGCACGTTCAGTTCTTGCCCCAACCTAACAGAGATTGTTTTTCATGAAGGCTTGCAAGAAATTCAAGGTGGAACATTAAACGGATTTCAATCGTTGGATAGTGTTGTTTTTCCATTATCATTAAATTTACTATCATCTGGTGCTTTTGCAGGTGCCACAATAAATAATGTAGAAATTGGAAGCTCAGATTCCACGATTAATTCATCTGGAATCTATATTCCAAGTTGCAAGAATTTGATGATTCGAGGCGGAACTATTGATGGAACGGGTGGTACGAAAGCGCTCTCTATACTCGAAAATCTTACATTAAAAAGCACGGTTAAGTTTACTGGGGCATCACAGTTTACGCCATGCTTCTATGCTTTAAAAACAGTCACTATCGAAAATGGAATAGCAGAAATACCAACATCATGTTTTGCAAGTTGTAGTAAAATCACAGAAATTGCCATTCCTGCAAGCGTTACAAATATTGGAGATAATGCGTTTTCCGGTACTTCACTTAAAAATCTGGTAATTCCTGACGGTGTTCAAACTATTGGTACTCAGGCGTTTTACGGCACACAACTCACAAGTGCTACTATTCCTGCAAGCGTTACATCCATTGGAGCAAATGCTTTCAGCACGCCTGTAACAACAAGTGTCACTCTGAACAAAAAAACAAACGAAATTTCCGGTTCCCCGTGGGGAGCGAGAGGCATAATCACATGGTTAATCCGGGTAACCAGACTTGAAGTTACTCATATGCCAACCAAAAACAGATATTTCGTAGGCGAAACTTTTGACAGCACAGGGCTCATAATTGCCGCATATTACAACGATAATACGTCCGAACAAGTAACAGGATATACCTTATCAAGCCCAGATATGTCAGTATACGGAAATAAAACTGTAACGGTTACATTCGATGAAAAGACTGTAGATTTCAGTATTCTTGTGGTAGACATTTCTGGAATCGAAGTAAAAACCATGCCTGCAAAAATCGAATATCCAAAAGGAGGTGCATTCGACACAACTGGATTGTCCATCCTTGTTAAATATACTGATGACACATCAGAAATAAAGACAAGCGGATTTGAAGTATCTGGCTTTGACAGTTCATCTGTTGGTGAAAAGACAATCACAGTAACCTATAAAACCCATACCGCCACTTTCAAAGTGACTGTATATGACCTTTCTGGAATAAGAATCACAAGCTTTCCGTCCAAGGTCTACTATAAAATCGGAGAATCATTTGACCCATCCGGGCTGACTGTTGCAGAGATAAGACAGGACGGAACCGAGAAAGAAATTACAGATTATGACATATCTGGATTTGATAGTTCCACCGCAGGTTCCAAGACTATCACGGTTTCTTATAATACAACAACCAACGGCGTTTCCAAATTTATCGGCTCTGATAGCTTTCAAATTAAAGTCACGAATGACGGAAAGAACCCATTCGACGATAGTTCAAGTGGTGGCTCTGGCGGTGGTTCCGGTGATGTTGAAGAAGAAAAAACCGAGCCAATAAAAGTAACAGTACACTGGATTAACGGCGAATTTGCTGACCTCACAAATGAAAATATCGACCAGAATACGCTTACTTTGCAGGAGTCTATTTGTTCTGAAAGCTATTTCATTTTTGGCGGTTGTGTCTGCAACCAGATAACATTTCAGGCTCACCACGATCAGTTTAATGGAACTTCGGAAGAATTTTACCCGTCTGGAAAAATCGAAGTCTACATTGAGCGAAAAAAAACAAAAATCAAAATTTTCACAGGTGAAATCGACAGTGCAGAGCGAAAAGCAAACTCCCTGACACGTAATTTTATTGCATACGATTATCTGTATAAATTACGAAATACTGACATTGCTCGATGGTATAAAAACCAGACGACTGATAAGAAGAAAAAGCTGACTCAAAAGCAATTCAGGGATAAATTATTTGAGTTTTTAGGTCTTGAACAGGTCAGTACAAAGTTACATTGGGACGACACCTATGTCCCTGATACGAATAACTCGAATGAGATGAACGTAGTAAATATTCTGAAAGATTTATGCTTGCAGAATGACCGTTTTGGTTGGATGAACAGGGATGGCAAGTTTGAGTATCTGAAGCTTCGCCAGAACAGTTACAGATACGGGCAGACTACCGATAATCAGAACATTTATAAATATTATAACAACGAAGAAATACATCTTGATACGTTCAAAAGTTTTAACGCAAAAGAGGGCAGAATCTGGTTCCCAAATGTTATATTTTGTGACCCCGACCCGAATAGAGCTTTTGGATTTACGCAGGGCGATTACACAGCACAGGAAGCATATGACAATAATGTCTATTACAACAGAAACAGCTTCTTTGTAGGAAATGAAGACTGGTTAAATTACGTTTGGGATGCAGACGAATATGGCGGTATTTCAAGGGCTGAACCGATTATGAAAATCTGCTATGGCGTATTCGTAAATCAAGATTTGCGGAAATATTATCGTGCGCAGGGATATACCGCCGAGGTTCAGGGAAACCCACTGAACATGGTCGGGCAGGCAGTCGAACTCTACTATAAAAAGCAGATTCAGCACGACGATCAGGAGCCTACAGAACTGCAATGGTACGTTCATTCATACATCATGAGTAGGACGCTTAAAATCGGCGCTACAGACATGATTGACACCTATTCTGCTAACAATGCACCGTTTAATAGTAACAGCCAGCAGTTAGGAAAATATACTCCCGAAATATCTGGAACGGTCAATCTTACCCGTTCAGAAATGCCGACAATCAGCTATGCAGAGTTTACAGATGGTTCGGATTCTGAATTTTCACCGGCAACGATTGATGATTTTACAGACGGTTCTGGTGGTTCTGGAAGCACTTCTGAACAATTAAAAAAGGCACAATTAAGGTGTGTAAAGCGAATAAAAAAAGCTGATTACGACGCTCTTGTAGCCGCAGGAACTGACCGGGCAGATACATTGTATTTCACATTCGAGGAGAAATGATAGGATGATATATAAGGCATTTTTGAACAGACAGGAAATCACTGGGTTTCCTGTCAAAGGCAAAGAAACGAGTGAGATATGGGGCGGAAATGTATTACTGTGGAAAAAGCAAGGGAAGAATTCCCACCCATTTTACTCACAGTATTTTATGGTAAATGATCATATATCCAATTACGGAGATCATTTGATTGACGAGTACGGAGCAATGCTTGTTTTTAACAAAGAAGCAGAGATAACGAAATGCGGAGCATATGTTGAAAAAAGAATTGGTGGATTACGGCCGGGATATCATAGAACATTAGCGTGCAGAGGAAAAAACATTACATACGTAACTTACGTCCCATATCTTGCATATAGAGGAGAGCTGATTTACGATGGACGTTATGTGCCCGGAATGAAAACTTTTGATCTGTCTGAAAGTGCAAATGGGGTTTGGTCGCATGAACATTACTCTTTAATATATGCTAATTTAACTGATAAAAATGGAATTTCATTAACAGTTAATTCGGTTGGATATGATACAAAAAATGCAAGACTGTTTGATGATTTGAAATTAATGAAAGATTGGTTAAATAAGGAGTAGAAAACGAATTATATAATGAATATAGGAGTAGAGCAAAAGACTCTTTTGCTTATTTCAGCACCAATTTCATCAAATAAGAACCACAAAAATGCAAACAAGAGCGCATTTTCCTGAAAAATTCAAATAAGCCCTTATTTGCCGAAATAATCTCAAAATCTCAGTCCTGACCGTACTAAAATGTAACTATACCAAAAATAAAAAATGAATAATTTGTAAACGTAAATTTTGCTTGTTTTCAGAAAAATTCAATTATCTGAGAAAATAATAAAATTTAGAAATAAGTATTCTGTCAACGAGCAATTTTCATTTACATAATATCTCAATGTAAC
>OHLK01000113.1_pt1 | contig 24826 bp, 16 predicted proteins | sample 1569041 | NCBI WGS metagenome assembly OHLK01 (sample SAMEA3879573, study PRJEB24766) | human gut metagenome | biome: human-associated habitat; feature: feces | place: USA | collected 1985/1987 | reverse complement strand
CCCGCCAGCCGAACCGCTCGAGATGGACCTTCTCGTGAGCAATCCGCCTTATGTGACCGACAGCGAGCGGAAGGACATGGAGCGCCACGTGCTCGACTACGAACCCGAAACGGCCCTCTTTGTGCCCGACACTGATGCCCTCCGCTTCTATCGCGCCCTGGCTCGCTTGGCTGCCGAACGTTTGGTGCCCGGCGGATATGTTGCAGTGGAAATCAACCGCGCTTACGGTGCCGAAACCGCGCAGCTCTTCGCCAGTGTTGGATTGTCATCGACCACCGTCCACCAAGATGCCTTTGGCTGCGACCGCTTCGTCACGGCCCAAAAGCCTCCCATTGCCTAAGATTGAAAGGGCAGGCTCTCCGCTCTCGCCCCTCCCTACCCTTTTCCCGCCGCGGCTTCGATCGTCAGCTTTTTCGGCGCTCTCCGTTGGGAGACAGAGGGAAAAGGGGAAGGAAATATTTGGGGGGATCCACGAACAGACGTTATTAAATCATAAATAAGTGATTTTTTTTAGTTAACGCCAAAAATAATGGGTTGCCTTCACCGATTTTTAACTTGAATGAACTATCTTTGCCCACAGATAACATGCACTGTTAAAACGAAAACCCGAAATTGGTATATCCAATAGCGGGTTTTACAACCCTTACTTCTTAACGAAGTGAAATTCCTGCAAGGGAACTTGAATTCAAGAATACACACACTTTATTTAAGATTATGAACAACATTCTGAAGACGTTTTGTATCGGTACTGTCTTTGCCTGCGGCATCAGCTCATGTAGCTCAGATATCGAAACAATCAATCGCGAAAGCGGCGATGAGGTGGTGTTTAATGCATCGGCAGACCTCCGCGCCACTGCAACGAAATGGGACGCAGGTGACCGCATCGGCGTTTATATGAAAACCACGGGCACAACGCTCACTGGTACAGCCCTCTCGGGCGCAACGGCCAACGTTTCTTATACCACCACTGCCGGCAACGGCTTTTTCACGGCTACCAGCAACAAACTTTTCTTCCCGCACGACGGGGCGAAGGTTGACTTCGTGGCCTACTATCCTTATAATGCCAACATTTCGGCAGGCATCTATCCCGTAAATATCAAAGACCAGACGAAGGAGGCCAACATCGACCTCATGTATGCCGACAATGTCAAGAATGTAAATGCTTCCAGCAGTGCTAACGTGCTCAACTTCAAGCACCAGCTCGCACGTATAAAATTCACCATCAAATCAACCGACGGAAAGGACCTTACGGGCCTGACCGCCACGCTCAACAACATGCCGACAACGGCCGACTTCAAGCTCGCAACGGGCGAGTTTGCCAATCTTTCGGCAACGGCCGACGTGAAAATGAACGTCACGGGCACTGGCGCTTCCGTTGTGGCAACGGCCTTCGTCATCCCCAACGCCTCTCTCTCTGGCACGAAGCCGCTCAGCGTAACGCTCACCATGCCTAACGGCAAGTCACAGGAATTTACGCTCGTTTCCGACCTCACGCTTGAGAAAGGAAAGAACTATACCTATCCGATTAACGTAAAAAACGCAAGCGACACGCCTGCAAAACCATCGGTTAGCTACACACACTGGATGGAAACGCCAACCATCACCGATGCCCAGCTCAAGGCGCCGAACCTCAAATATGTGACACACTACTTCACCAACGGCTCGAAGCAGGTGCGCAACTACTCCTTCCTTTACGACACCGACCTGAAGATGGCCTATTGGGTGGCCTATCCGCTCTGCAACTACTACACTCACAAAGGTGTTAGCCGTACAGACGACTGGGGCTACGACCCGGCTTTCTCCACTTCAGAACAGCCCAACATGACCAAGGGCATCGCTGGCTACGACCGCGGACACCAGTGCCCGAGCGCCGACCGTCTCGTTTGCCGTGAAGCCAACGCACAGACGTTCTACTTCACCAACATGACGCCACAGATCGGCAAGCTCAACCAGCAGGTTTGGGCCAATCTGGAAGACCAACTGAGAGCTTGGTCGTCAAACATCGACACGCTCTACGTTGTGACGGGCGCCATGCCATCGGCCGTTGGAAGCACCAGCATCAAGTACACCAACGACGTGTCGAAGAAGAAAATCTGCGTGCCGGCCTACTATTTCAAGGCGCTCTGCCGCATTGACCGCGAATCGGGAATTGCCTACACCATCGCCTTTAAATTCGACAACCAGGCTTTCAACGGCACCTTTATGAACGCTGCATTGAGCGTGGCCGAACTGGAGAAGATGACGGGCTTCACCTTCTTCCCAGGCATCGACAGCAAGTATAAACAGAGCTTCGACAAGTCGAAGTGGTCAACGAAATAAGACATAGCGGCGACCACACGCCGCCAATCAAACAAAAATAAAACCAATACAATAAACCAAGCCCTTGAGGCCGATTCCCCCATCGGGCGCAAGGGCAAATAAAAAAACCAAACAATTATACCTATGAAACAGACAAAGTTTATTCTCGCAGGTGCAGTTGCAGCGTTGACGCTGTCTTCTTGCTCCAACAACCTCGATGACAATAGTTCATGGGGTTCAGATTCTCAAAATGTGAAGTTCTCTTCTTACATTGAAGGTCAGAAAACAGTGAAAGCCTCAGGCACAACTTGGACAACCGGCGACAAAGTAGGTATCTTCATGAAGAAGGCTGGTGCCGACCTCGGCGCTGCAACTGCCGCCAACAAGCAGTTTATCGCTGACGACCGTGGCAACCTCACCGCTGCCGCTGCCGACCAGGCCCTCGTTTACCCAGAAGGCGCCGTTGACTTCGTTGCCTACTATCCTTACACTGCCAGCGTAACGGAGAACAAGGTGGCCGTTGACGTTAAGAACCAGTCGAAGCCAGAAGCCATCGACCTTCTCTATTCAAACAACGCCACCAACGTGACGGCTTCTGCCAACGCCGTTAACCTCGGCTTCAAGCACCAGTTGGCCACTGTTCGTTTGAACATCAAGGCTCAGGGCATCGCTTCAACTGCTGGCCTCACTGCCACTCTAACGGGTTCTAAAACGGCTGGTTCTTTCAACCTCGCCGACGGTTCTCTCGCTGTTACCGACGCTTCTGCCGCTGACATCGCATTCACCGTTAACGCTGCTGGCACTCAGGCTGAAGCCATCGTATTGCCTCAGAACGCTGCTAACGTCAAGGTTAAATTCACGCTCAACGGCAAAACCGTTGAACAGGCTCTCCCAGCTGCATCTGCAACTTGGGCTGCTGGCAACCGCTACGCCATCGACGTTACCTTGAAGGGCGAATCAACGGGTGAAATTTACGTAAACTTCGGTCAGGCAACCATCACCGACTGGACTGACGTTCCTGGCGGCAACATCAATGTTGACTTCAACGGCGGCACTGTTGAACCAGGCACTGGCGGCGGCACTGAAGAACCGGGCACTGGCACCGAAACTGTCATCTTCGAAGAAACCTTCGGCGCAAGCGTTGCCAAGGTCAACAACTACTGGCCAAGCATCTACGACATGAGCAAATGGAGCAACACCAGCGGCATGACTTTCAAAGATCCGATTGCAACAGCCAACGGATGGGAATTCAGCAGCTGCTCAGTTCGTCAGACAAGCGCTTTGAAACCACACGTATGGTTTGCTGCCAACAAGGAAAGCTCTATGGAAATCTCTGGCTTCACCACTGCTGGCTACAAGACTCTGACGCTCTCTTACAAGTTTGCTTCTCAGGATCCAGGTGCTAAGCAAGAAGACCTCGTTATCAAGATGGGCGAAACAGTGGTAACTGTTCCTGCTGGCACAACTGCAACAGCCAACACCTTCCAGGATGTTGTCATCAAGAACATTCCTGCAGGTGCCAACACCCTCACGTTCTACTCCAGCGCAACTGCCAACAAGATTGGCTGGCGCGTTGACGACGTGAAACTGGTCGGCGTAAAGTAAGACCAACGCCTTAAAGTAACGATAAACAAATGGGCGCAGGGTATGGACTAATCCCGATACCCTGCGTCCTTTTTTATGTTTCTATAATATATGAATAAAAAAATCATCTTGCTCGGGGCACTGCTCTTTCCTTGTATGACGTTCGCACAGAACATCCAGCAGGAACAGCGCGACTCGATCATCGAGGAAGACCTCTCGCTTGTGGGCGTGATGGACGCTTCGGTTTTTGACAACGACGGCGAAGAAGGCGACAACTCCACTTCGCAGGACATCAACACCACCGTCCTGACCTCACACGACGTTTACCTCAACAAAATCGGCTACCAGCTCTCAAACATGCGCTTCCGCACGCGTGGCTATGAGAACATCTACAGCCAGACATACATCAACGGTGTGCCGTTCAACGACCAGTTGCGCGGCGTGTTTAACTTCTCTTCCATCGGTGCCATCAACGATTTCACGCGTAACGGCGATGCCATCAACTATTCCCAGCCAGGACAGTTTGCCTTCGGCTCCATCGGCGGCGGTGAAAACATCCGCATGCGTGCCGGCGACTACGGCCACGGCGGAAAAGCCACGCTGACTTATACCAACCGCAACTATTGGATGCGCGCCATGATGTCGTACCACACTGGCCTCTCTGACAAGGGATGGGCCTTCTCGGCACTCGTTGGCGGACGCTACTCCAACGAAGGTGTCATCGACGGTACCTTCTATCGCAACTTCTCATACGCCCTCATGCTTGAAAAACGTTGGGGCAACACCCACAGCCTGACGCTCACCACCTTCGGCTCGCCCGTCTGCCGTGGCCAGCAGGGCGGTACGGTGCAGGAAGTCTACGACCTCACGGGCAACAACCTCTACAACCCCAACTGGGGTTATCAGAACGGAAAGAAGCGCAACGCCCGCGTCGTGCAGTCTTTCGACCCCACAACGGTGCTTGCCCACGAGTGGAACCTCTCGCGCGACATTAAAATCAATACGGGCCTCGCCTTCCACTATGCACGCTACGGCAACAGTTCGCTCAACTGGTTTGACGGAACGGACCCGCGACCCGACTACTACCGCTATCTCCCATCCTATTATCTCTACTACAACACCAGCGGCCCCCTCACCGACGCTGCTGAAGACTACGCTGAGCGCTGGCGTTCGGGCGACCCCTCTTTCACGCAGATTAATTGGGATCGCCTGATTGCGGCCAATGCCCAAAACAAGCGTATGGGCAACGGCAACGCCGTCTATATGGTGGAAGAACGTCGTTCAGACCTCTACGAAACGACTTTCAACTCAACCATCAACGCCAAACTGGGCCGCCATTCAAAGCTCACGGCAGGCGTTGTGGCAAAACACACGCTCTCAAAGCAATTTAAAACTGTCAAGGACCTCCTCGGCGCCGACTATGTGCTCGACATCGACAAATACGCCGACACCGACTATCCCGGACAGCCCGACCAGAAGCAGAGCGACCTCAACCGCCCCGACAGAAAGGTCTATAAGGACGGCGTTTTCGGTTATGACTTCGACCTCAACATCAATTCGCTCAAGGGTTGGATCATGAACAATTACAGCATCGGACACTGGGATGCCTACTATGGCATGCAGGTGACTTACACCGACTTCTGGCGCGACGGAAATATGCGTAACGGCCACAACCCCAACAACTCCTTCGGAGCAGGTGCCCACCATTCGTTTACCGACATGATGGTGAAGGGCGGACTGACCTACAAGTTCAACGGACGCCACCTCCTGGCCGCCAACATCACCTACGGCTCCGCTGCCCAACGATGCCTACATTTCTCCGCGTGTCAACGACGCCACGCCCGACGGACTCAAAAGCGGACGTATCTTCTCTGCCGACCTGAGCTACATCTTCTCAACCACCCACTTGCAGGGCCGCATCTCGCTCTTCCAGACCAACTTCTTCGACCAACTGGTGCGCAACAGCTACTACTATGACGGCGTGACCTTCGTCGACCACGTCATGACGGGTGTCAACAAGGTGCACCACGGTGTGGAACTCGGTTTGAGCTATAAGCTCGACAGCCACTGGACCTTCGACCTCGCAGGAACGGTTTCTGAATACTATTTCTCAAACAATCCGATGGGTCTCTACACCAGCGAAAACGGCAAGGACGTGGGCGAATACTCCCTCAATCCTCAGGAACGCGTTTACCTCAACGGTGTCTACGTCGGTGGAACGCCACAGGTGGCCGGAACGTTTGGTGTGCGTTATTTCATCAACTACTGGTTCCTCGGTGCCAACCTCAACGCCTTCGGACGCAACTTCGTGGAAGTGGCTCCGTCGCGCCGAACAGCATCCATCTACAACGGCTACACCAGCGGCTCAACTACCATTGCGCCAGTCAATCCCGCAGAGCCGAAACTCTGGAACGCCTACCAGGAACTCACGAAGCAGGAAGAAATCGACCCGGCATGCACCGTCGACCTCTCAATCGGCAAGGTGTTCTATCTCGGACGCAAGAACTCCATCAACCTCAATCTTTCTGTCAACAACGTCCTCAACAAAAAGAACGTCCGCACGGGCGGTCGTGAACAGGGACGTGTGCGCGTTGACAAACCTGAGCTCTACAAGACGAAGTTCTATTACATGCAGGGCATCAACTGCTTCCTGAATGTCAGCTACAAATTCTAAAGTATAAAACCAACCCTATATAAAAAACAATATGAAAATCCTTCATAAAATCCTCTGCCTGCCGGTGATCCTCATGGCGCTCGCTTTCACGGCTTGCGACCGCGACTATGACATGCCGCCGCTCAACGAACCGAAATTTGAACTCCCGGCCGACGCGCAGACCATCACCATCAAGCAGCTCCGCGAGAAATATGCCGCTGCAACGCAAAGCGCTCCCATCACCATCGAAGATAGCCTCTATCTCCGCGCCCGCGTCAGCGCCGACGACCGCTCTGGCAACATCTTCAAGACCATCTATCTGCAAGACGAAACAGGCGGCATCAGCGTCCTCGTCGACCAGAGCAGCGTCTACAGCGACTATCCTGCCGGACAGGAAGTGTTTGTTGACCTCAAGGGTCTCTGCGTTTCTGTCTATGGCGACGAGCAACAGCTCGGCCACCCTGCAGGCTATCTCTACCGCACGCCTTACGAGAAGTTCAAACAGCACATCCACCGCAACGGCTGGGCCGACGAAAGCAAGGTGGAACTCAAAGAATTCTCCAACATCTCGAAACTCTCTGACGACCCCGATGCCAACAAGTTCACGATTGTACGCCTCATCGGCGTCCACTTCACTGATGGCGGCAAGGCCAACTTCGCTGAAAACAGCGGCTATGGCACGCACGACCTCGTTGACAAGTTTGGCAACTCCATCTCTGTCCGCACGAGCAACTATGCCGCCTTCGCTGCAACGAAGCTCCCCGTCGGAACGGGTAACGTCATCGGCGTTCTCGGCCGCTTCCGCGGTGCTTGGCAGCTCACCATCCGCAGCGCTGAAGACATCTACGCCTTCGATGGCGTGGCTCCTGGCGAGCCCGAAACTCCCGACCAGCCGGGCGACAACACGGAAGGCACGGTCATCTTCAAGGAAAACTTCGGCAACTCTTCCTTTAGCAAGGGCGACGGCTGGCCGTACCTCAGCGACTACACGGCCTTCACTTCTGGCCTGACCTTCACCGACGTCATCGGCAAAACGCTCTCTGTGCGCTCCACCAATGGTGTCAACAACGTGTGGTTTCCAAAAGGCAGCGACAGCGACCTCAAGATTGAAGGCATCAAGGCTGCTGGCTACACCACGCTGACATTGAGCTACGACCTCGCCGCCAACCTCTATGGTGGTGTGGGCGAACAGGACGTTGCCGCCATCTCTGGCACATTCAACGGCCACAACTTCACCACGCCAAGCAAGGTGCTCTCAGGCCCTGCCGGCGACGACAGCAAGTTCTACACCTTCACGGTTGAACTCCCGGCCACTGACGCCACCGACGCTTCCGAACTCCACTTCAAGGCAACGGGCAGCGCCATGAGCGTAGGTCTCCGCTTAGCCAATATCAAGTTGGTCGGCAAGAAATAAAGAAACATCTGAAGCAGGTGTTCAGCATCGGTTTTGAACACCTGCTTTCTTTAGCGACCTTCAAACCAAGCGAACATTCATCATGAAAAGAATCATTCTCACCTCAATCCTGCTGCTCTGTGCCGTTGCCCCCACACTGGCGCAGCGCATGGGCGTTTGGAGCGTGGCCTTCTACAACCTCGAAAACCTTTTCGACTATGAAGACGACCCCAACAACAAGGGCGATGACGAATACCTGCCGACCGGACCATACAAGTGGACGCAGGAGAAATATCAGCAGAAGTTGAACAACATGGCACGCGTCATCGGCGACCTCGCCCGTCCAAACTGCCCTGGGGGTCCTGCCGTCATCGGCATTTCGGAGGTTGAAAACGAACGCGTCGTGCGCGACCTCGTCAACACGTCGCCTGCCAAGGAGATGAATCTCAAGTACGTTCACTACGACTCTCCCGACCGACGCGGCATCGACGTGGCCTTGATCTACAATCCGCGCCTCTTCCGCTACACGAAGTCGAGCACGCATCCACTAATCATCCCCGACAACCCTAACTTCAAGACGCGCGACCAGCTCCTCGTTGAAGGCACGATGGCTGGAGAACACGTCTGCATCCTCGTCAACCACTGGCCCTCACGCTACGGCGGCGCGAAATCATCGCCGCTCAGAGAGGCTGCCGCTGCCCTGAGCAAGCACATCGCCGACTCGGTGCGAACGGCCAACCCCTCTGCCAAGGTCATCATCATGGGCGACCTCAACGACGACCCAAAAGATGCCAGCGTGGCAAAGGTGCTCGGCGCAACGCGCCACAAGAAAGACACCCCTGCCGACGGCTATTTCAACGCCACATGGGGACTCTACGACAAGGGCATCGGAACGTTGTGCTATCAGGATTCATGGTGTCTCTACGACCAGCAAATCCTCTCTGCCAACCTTCTCGGCAAACCGGCCAACGGCCTGTCGTACTGGAAGACGGAAGTGTTCAACCGCGAATACCTCGTCACCCCCGACGGCAAAAAGAAGGGATACCCCTTCCGCGCTTTCAACGGAAACATCTGGCAGAATGGTTATTCTGACCACTTCCCGACCATCACTTACTACGTGAAGCAACTGAAATGACCAGCCGAACAACATGGCGGAGAGCAGACAATGCGTCCTCCATCAGCGCGGACAACGGATGCCGCCGCCGCAAACGACTGAAAGTCATACAAAAAAGCAGAGTGACAGGCCCACCTTCGGGCGCGTCACTCTGCTTTTGTTATATAAGAATATCAAAATGTCAAAAGATTTTTTAAATCAAGTTATATATAGAAATAAAAATCAGGTAACACCTTTCTTTTTGAAAGGATATACCTATATTTGCAATGTGTTTTTCATAGTATTAGATTTAAGGTTAACAAGGTTGGGATACAGAGGTATCCCATTTTTTTTGCCCAAAAGTCTGCCGTTGCGCAAGCAAAATCACGATTCAATACGAAGAAATGAATCTCCGCAAGCACTTTTAGACCTCATCCACCCCCTTTCTTAACTAAAAATTACTACCTTTGCTCACACGCCACAGAAAAGGACAACTGAATCAAAACACCTGCATCTGACGCGTTCACAAAAAACAAAACAGCAAAGCAAAAGATATGCGCAGTAACATCGCCATAATCCTGGCCGGCGGCGTAGGCAGCCGACTGGGCCTCAGCACCCCAAAGCAGTTTTTTAAAGTGGCCGGAAAAATGGTCATCGAACACACCGTTGACACCTTCGAAAAGAATCCACACATTGAGGAGATTGCCATCGTTTCCAACCCCTTCTATGTTTCCGACATCGAGAATATCGTGCTCCGAAACGGATGGAAAAAGGTGAATATGTTGCGAGTAAAGCACCGTATCTCAAGGGTGGCAAGGAACGCTACGACTCGAGCCTCTCGGCCATCCGAGCTTACTCGGGACGCGACGTCAACCTCGTGTTTCACGACGCTGTGCGCCCGTTGGTGTCGCAACGCATCATCGATGATGTCTGCGAAGCTCTCCAGACGTATGAGGCCATCGACGTGACGCTCCCCGCCGTCGACACCATCATCGAGGCTGAAGGCGACCACATCGCCGCCATCCCCGACCGCTCACGCCTCCAACGCGGACAGACACCGCAGGCTTTCCGCCGCGATGTCATCGAACGCGCCTACGACCGCGCCCTGCAAGACCCGAATTTCAAGGTGACGGACGACTGCGGCGTGGTGGTGAAATACCTGCCGGAGGTGCCGGTGCATCTCGTGGCCGGAGAGGAGAGCAACATGAAACTTACCTATAAGGAAGACACCTATCTGCTCGACAAATTCTTCCAGCTGCGCAAGAGCGAACTGCCCGAACAGACGGAGGGGACGCAGGAGACGCTGAAAGGAAAGGTGGCCGTTGTTTTCGGCGGATCATACGGCATCGGCCTCGACACGGCCAACCAGTTGCGAGAAGCTGGGGCGCACGTCCACAGTTTCTCGCGCGGAACAACGCACACCGACGTGGGCAACCTCGACGACGTGGTGAAGGCGCTTTCGGAAGTGGCCCAAAAGGAGGGACGCATCGACTTCGTGGTCAACACGGCGGGCATCCTCAACAAGGAACCGCTCTGCACTATGGAATATGAAACCATCCAAAAGGCCGTCACAACGAATTATATGGGAACGGTCAACGTGGCCATCTCTGCCTATCCTTATCTCAAGGAGACACACGGCAAACTGGTGCTCTTCACCTCAAGCAGCTACACGCGAGGCCGCGCTTTCTATAGTATCTATTCGTCGACCAAAGCGGCCATCGTCAATTTCGTGCAGGCCGTTGCCCAGGAATGGGAACCGGCAGGCATCGCTGTCAACTGCATCAACCCGGAACGCACAAAAACGCCCATGCGCGTGCAAAACTTCGGCGTGGAGCCCGACGACACGCTCCTGCGCTCTGAAGACGTGGCAGCTGCCACGGTACGCTCCCTGCTGTCGGACTATACGGGGCAGGTCATCGACGTGAAACGAAAGAACAAACAATAACGCGCCTGCGTTCCCTACGCCTTCTAAGGAGAATTGCACGATATGCAAAGCCAAGACAACCTCAACGAATATCTCGAACGCCACCGCCGCGCCATACAGCTCAAGCAGGTGGACATCCTGCGTGAAATCCACCGACTCTGCCTGCGCCACAAAATCGACTACTGGCTTGACGGAGGCACGGCGCTCGGCGCAGTGCGCCACGGCGGGTTTATCCCGTGGGACGACGACATCGACATCGCCATGCGCCTTGAAGACATCCCGCGCTTCATCAACGCGGCACGCAAGGAACTCCCGCCACATCTGATGATACAGACGCCGGAGACGGATCCTTCGGTGCGCCTGCCCATCTATAAGGTGAGAGACCTCAACAGTTTCATCGTGGAATTTGCCGACGATTTCACACGCCCGTACAACAAGGGGCTTTACGTTGACATCTTCCCCATGATGCCCTACCCCTCGTTCTCACGCAAATTCGTGAAGCGCGTCACGAAGGGCTACTGCCGCGCCAACGCCATCCTGCAAGCGCAACACTGCTATTCCTGGCGGGCCTGCGCCGAATTGTTTTATTTCGGCCTGAAGCGCTTCTGGTGTAAAACGCAATGGTGTGTGGGAGGACTCTTCAAGCGCAAAGACGAGTTTTATTCTAATACGCTCAACAACAACGGATACGGCATCATGCACCGCCGCGACAGCATCTTCCCCGTCAAAGAAATTGATTTTGAAGGGGAGAAGTTTCTCGGCCCGGCCAATCCCGACGCTTACCTAACGGACCTCTACCGCGACTATATGCAGTTGCCACCGGAAGACAAGCGGAAAGGCCACGCCGTGTTCTATCTCGAAGACCTGAAACTATAAAGTTGCCACCTCATGGTTAGGTGTTCAATATTAGTTTATAGGGCGGGCTTGATAATTCTGATAAGTTGATTAAACTATGACCGACGTTTCCGTTCTCATGCTTTTCTTCAACCGCGCCGACTCGCTCCAGCAGGTGTTTGAAGCGGTTCGGCAGGCACAACCCGCACGCCTCTTTCTCTATCAAGACGGCCCGCGGGGTGAACGCGATATGCCTGGCATCGAGGCATGCCGACGCGTGGTTGAAAACATTGACTGGCCCTGTGAGGTCCACCGTCTCTACCAGGAAAAGAATTATGGTTGCGACCCCTCTGGCTTTATGTCGCAGCAATGGGCTTTCTCGCTCACTGACAAATGTATCGTTCTGGAAGACGACGTGGTGCCTTCGCCCTCGTTTTTTCCCTTCTGCAAGGAAATGCTCGACCGCTACGAAAACGACGAGCGTATCGGCATGATTGCGGGATTCAATATTGACGAGAAAACGCCCGACATCGGCACCGACAGTTATTTCTTCACCACCAATTTCAGCATCTGGGGATGGGCCTCGTGGAGCCGCGTCATCAGCAAACGACGCGACGACTATGCCTTCCTCGATTCGCCGGAGGCTGTGGCGAAACTGGAAGCGCTCACACGCGAACGACGCCTGCGAAAGGATTTCCTGCCGATGTGCCGAGCACATAAGGCACAGGGAAAGGCGTTCTTTGAAACGATTTTCCATGCGCAACTGCTCCTGCAATCGCAACTCAGCATCATGCCGGCGGTCAACATGGTGAACAATATCGGGGTGGCCAACGAGTCGACACACTTCGCAGGAAGTGTTGCCACGCTCCCACGGGGCTACCGCCGCATCTTCACGATGAAACGCCTCGACCTCAGTTTCCCGCTCCACCATCCGGAATACGTCGTTGACCACGTGGCCTACCGGAAACGCGTTTACCGCACGATGGCTTGGCGCCATCCGCTGGTCAAAGCGGGACGAAGCATGGAAGAACTCTTCATCAACCTGCGACACGGACAATGGAGCCGCATCTTCGGAGCGGTGGCCAACCGACTGCGCATCGCAAGCGGGAAGAGGGAGTTTAAATAAAACAGAATCATGTCTGACTTTCACGACGCATTATATGAACAAAAGCATCTGGCTGGCAAGACTTCTGTACCGCCACAAAGAAGGGCTCACAAAACAGGAAATCCTCAATGCCTGGGCTGAAGAGGACGACCACGGACGCCCCATGGCCACCAGCACTTTCTACGATAACCGCGGCTATCTCGAAACACGCTTCGGCATGCACATCGAATGCCACAGCGGACGCTACCGACTGATGACGGAGGCTCCCGACAGCGAGGCGCTCCTGCGACAACTGCTGGACGAAGACAACGAGATAAACGCCCAAAAGGAAAGGGAGGCAGGCGAAGAATGGCTCACGCCGCTGGCTGACGCCGTGGCCAACAACAAACACGTGGAAGCGGTCTACGCACCGCTCGACAAAAAGCCGTACACCACCACACTCTCGCCCTATTTCATACGACGCATCCGCGGACACTGCTATGTGGTGGCTAAAAGCAGTCGACACCGCGAAATACGCAACTTCGCCATCGACCGCATCACGCAACTGACGCCGCTCCACACCACCTTCCGCCGACCGTCGGACCTCAACGCGAGCCATTGGTTTGCAACGAGTTTCGGGGCGTTTGCTGGAACCCACTTGCAGGCGGAACGCGTCACGCTGCAACCGCTCACGCCACGTCTGCTGGCTTATTTCAGAAACCGCCCGCTCCACTCTTCGCAACGCGAGGAACTGATGAGCAACGGCGAATCGTTCTTCCATTACGACATCGCCATCACTCCCGATTTCATCGGCACGCTGCTTACCCTCGGCGCCGACATACGCATTGTTTCGCCCGATTCGCTCCGACACCACATCGCACTCAAGGCGCAAGCCATCGTTGATTGCTGTCAAAGCGGAAAGAACGTTGAATGATGGGCTTTCATGAATTTCTAATAAACAAAATATCAACCCTTTAACTTTCAAAACCATGGATCCAGCTTATTTTCCCGTAATCATCGCCATCGTCGTCATCGTGGTGCTCACCGTGTTTTTCCACTACGTGCCGTTTTTCCTCTGGCTGTCGGCCAAAGTTTCTGGCGTCAGGATTTCACTGATACAACTGTTTCTGATGCGCATCCGTAATGTGCCGCCCAGCGTCATCGTGCCGAGCCTCATCGAGGCCCACAAAGCCGGACTCAGCTCCATCACACGCGACAATCTCGAAGCGCATTACATGACTGGCGGACACGTGCAACGCGTGGTACACGCCCTTGTCTCGGCCTCGAAAGCCAATATTGACCTCTCTTTTGAAAAGGCCACTGCCATTGACCTGGCGGGACGCGACGTGTTTGAAGCCGTCCAAACGTCGGTCAACCCCAAAGTGATTGACACACCGCCCGTGGCCGCCGTGGCCAAAAACGGCATCCAGCTCATCGCCAAGGCCCGTGTGACGGTACGCGCCAACATCCACCAATTGGTGGGCGGCGCTGGAGAAGACACCATTCTGGCACGCGTTGGCGAAGGCATCGTGTCGAGCATCGGTTCGGCCGAGTCACACGAGGAAGTGCTCGAAAACCCCGACAGCATCAGCAAACTCGTGCTGCGCAAGGGACTTGACGCCGGCACGGCCTACGAAATTCTCTCCATCGACATTGCCGACATCGACGTGGGCAAGAACATCGGCGCAACGCTCCAGATGGACCAGGCCAACGCCGACAAAAATATCGCACAGGCCAAGGCTGAGGAACGCCGCGCTATGGCGGTGGCCTTGGAGCAGGAAATGAAAGCACGCGCCCAGGAAGCACGCGCTGAAGTGATTCAGGCCGAAGCGGAAGTGCCAAAGGCATTGGCACAGGCACTGAAAGAAGGACACATGGGCTTTATGGACTATTACCGCCTTGAAAACCTCAAGGGCGACACGGCCATGCGCGACAATATCTCGAAGATAAACCCGCAGGACTTCTTCAACAAGAAAGACTAAGGCCATGCCTGCTTCCTGGCCCGCCTGCCCAATGAAAAGACAACATGAGGGGAGCTACGCATTTCCCTCGCATTAACAACCAACTATAATGAAAAAGTTCAAATTTCTCCTGCTGTGCCTCGTGGCGCTCGTCACGATGCCAGCAGCCGCGCAAATGAGCGTGCCGCAGTTGCCTGCCGACACCGCTGTGCGCATCGGCAAACTGCCTAACGGCCTGACGTACTATGTACGCCACAATGCCTTACCAGCCAACCGTGCCAATTTCTACATCGCCCAGAAAGTGGGCTCGGTGCAAGAAGAAGACAACCAGCGCGGTTTGGCACACTTTTTGGAGCACATGTGCTTCAACGGAACGGACCATTTCCCCGGCAACACGCTGACGAAATATTGCGAGAACATCGGCGTGATGTTCGGACAAGACCTCAACGCCTATACGTCGACCGACGAAACGGTCTACAATATCGACAATGTGCCTGTCACACCGAGCAATGTCGACTCCTGCCTGCTCATCTTGCGCGACTGGGCCGACGGCCTGACGCTCGCCCCAACTGAAATCGACAAGGAACGCGGCGTGATCCACGAAGAATGGCGCCTACGCTCTTCGGCCACAATGCGCATCTTCGAACGCAACCTGCCAACGCTCTATCCGGGCTCTCGCTATGCCTACCGCTTCCCTATCGGAACGATGGAAGTGGTTGACAACTTCAAACCGCAGGAGTTGCGCGACTACTATGAGAAGTGGTATCGCCCAGACCTCCAGGGCATCATCATCGTGGGCGACATCGACGCCGATGAAGTCGTGGAGAAAATCAAAAAGCTCTTCTCGCCCATCAAGATGCCGGAGAATGCAGCGAAATATGAGCACTATCCTGTGCCCAACACGCCGCAGGCCATCTATGTCGTTGACAAAGACAAGGAGCAGAGCACGGCTGTTGTCAATATCATGTTTAAGCACGACGCTATCCCGACGGAGCTCAACAACACTATGGCCCGCCTCGGCTACGACTATATCTCAAGCGTCATTGCCAGCGTTGTCAACGCACGTCTGGCTGAACTCACGCAAAAGGCCGATTGTCCGTTTGCAACAGCAATGGTTGAAAACGGCAACTACATCGTGAGCAAAACGATGGGGGCATTCTCGCTCATCGTACTGCCGAAACCAGGACAGGACGTGAAGGCTGTGCAAACTGCAATGGAGGAACTGGAACGCGCCGCGCAGTTCGGACTGACTGGCACGGAAATCCAACGCGCCAAAGAGGAAATCTATTCTGCCGTCGAAGCGGCCTACAACAACCGCAACAAGCAGCAAAACAGCTACTACGTTCCTAAATACGTGCGCAACTTCCTCGAAAACATGCCGGCCTGCGACATCGAAACGGAGTTCAACCTCTATAAGATGCTCCAACAGCAACTCCCAGCCGAATCGTTCTCTGCCACGCTCAAAGAATTTGTGGCCTCAACGGATTCCAACTTTGTGTTCCTCGCCATGTATCCCGACAAAGAGGGCATCAGCGTGCCAACAACCGACGACTTCAAGGCTGCCGTGAAAGCGGCCAAGGAAGCCAAGTTGGAGGCTTATGTTGACAACGTTAAGCAGGAGCCGCTCGTACCGGTTCTCCCAAAGAAGGGAAAAATCAAGAAGGAAGAAGAAAGTCTCTTTGGCTATAAGTGCTGGACGCTGAAAAACGGCGCACGCGTATTCTACCGCCAGACGGATTTCAACGAGTCGGAAGTCAACGTCAAGGCTTTCAGCTGGGGCGGCAGCAACAAACTTGCTGACAAGGACATCGCCAACTCGAAACTCTTCAATATGGTATTCCAGAGCACAGGTCTCGGCAACTTCAACGCCACCGAATTGCAGAAGAAACTCGCCGGGAAGCAGGCTTCTGTCAACGCTTCGCTCAGCGCCTACTCTGAAGGTCTCAGTGGCTCTTCTACGCCGAAGGACCTCCGCACGCTCTTTGAACTGATTTACCTCCGCTTCCAGACGCCAGCCAACGACCCTGATGCTTACAACAGCCTCATGACTGCGCTCCGCACCACGTTGGCCAACCAGGAGAAAGTGCCCGAAACGGCCTTCCGCGACTCTATCTTCGCCACGCTCTACGACCACAATGCACGTCAAACGAACCTCCACGTGGCCGACCTCGACAAGGTGAACTACGATGAACTCCGCCACATCTATAGCGAGCGCTTCAATGCTGCTGGCGACTTCGACTTTGTCTTCACCGGCAACTTCAATGTCGACACGCTTCGCTCTTACGTTGAACAGTACATCGCTCCTTTGAAGGCTGTCAAGAAGCGCGAGAGCATCACCGACCTCAACATCCGTCCGGCAAAAGGCATCATCAACAACCGCTTTGTACGCGCCATGGAAACGCCAAAAGCCACCATCGCACGCTTCTACATGGGCGAAACGCCTTATTCTCTGAAAACGGCTGCCGTTGCCAACGCCTTGGGACAGATTCTGACGCAGCGCTATCTCAAGAGCATCCGCGAAGAGGGCGGCCTCGCCTACAGCGTTGGCGCAGCTGCCAGCGTCTCACACGATTTGCGCGACGAATACGCCGTCCAAGTGTTCTGCCCCGTGAAACCAGCACAGATGGATTCTGCCCTCTTGCTCATGGACCAGGGCATCAACGACATCGCAGAGAAGGGCGTGACGGCTGAGGAAATCGAGAAGGTCGTGAAATACGAACTCAAGACGTTTGCCGACAACCAGAAGGAAAACGCCTACTGGGAAGGCAATATCACCAACTATATCCGCTGGAACAACAACGATGTTGAGGGCTACGAAGAAGCCTACAAGACCCTCACTTCTGCCGAAATCCAGAAGTTCGCCAAGGAAGTCATCCTCGGAAAGAAAAACTGCATCACGGTGACCATGCTCCCCGCCTCGATGAAGGAATAGTTGATAAAGGAAAAAGAAAAGAAGGCATAACGCCTCTACAACCCACCAAAGGGCCTGTCCGCATTGTCGGGCAGGCCCTTTTTAACTGTTCGTCCACACTTAAAGGGCAGTTTCCCCACCTACCGCCACCCAAGGGCAGCCTGCTTTCAGCATTTTTTATCATATCTATAGAACACGCCTTAAATATTTGTTGTAATTTTGTGGCACAGAAAAATAATATACTAATAATCATACATACAAATCATGGAGAAACTAAGCTACGCGCTCGGTATGGTCATCGGCCATAACTTGAAAAGCATGAACGTGACCAACCTCAACGCAGCAGACTTTGCAGCCGCCGTGTCAGACGTTCTCGAAGGCAAGAACACCAACATCAACGATGCTGAGGCTCAACAAATCGTCAGCACCTTCATCCAGCAACAGCAGGAAGAACAAGGCAAGGCCTTGCGTGCTGCCGGCGAGAAGTTCCTGGAAGAGAATGCCAAGAAGGACAACGTCGTTGTTTTGCCAAGCGGACTGCAATACACCGTTCTTCGCGAAGGTGAAGGACGCAAACCAGGAGCAACCGACAACGTACAGTGTCACTACGAAGGCACGCTCATCGACGGCACTGTCTTCGACTCTTCTTACCGCCGCGGCGAACCTGCCACTTTCCCGCTCAACGGCGTAATTGCCGGATGGACAGAAGGCGTTCAGCTCATGGGTGAAGGTGCAAAATATCGTTTCTTCATCCCTTACAACCTGGCCTACGGCGAACGCGGTGCCGGACAGAGTATTCCGCCCTATGCCGCACTCGTATTTGATGTGGAACTCATCAAAGTGCTTTAATCAAGAGGCCCCTTCCTTTAAAAGGACGCTTTCCATCAAAAGGGCTTTAACCGCGGGAGAGACACACCCTGCTGTTTGTTCTCCTCGCCCAATCACAAGAATATAAAAAACATAGAATATGAAAAAGATTTTCATGGCAACAGTTGTTGCCGCCATGACAATGATGAGCGCCTGCAACAATGGTGCTCCGAAACCAGGGTTGAAAACCAGCGCCGACACTTTGAGCTACGAACTCGGTATGGCCAACTCGGTTGATGAAGAACAGTTGAAAATGTATCTCGCCGACCCACGCACTGGTAGCGATTCCACCTATATCAAGGAATTTATGAAGGGCTTCAACGAAGGTCTCGAAGCTGCCACCGACAAGAAAAAGGCTGCCTATTTGGCTGGTTTGCAGGTAGGTGCTCAGATGAGCGCCAATATCAAGCAAGTCGAAGGCATGGTGTTCGCTGGCGACTCAACGAAGCACCTCAGCACAAAGGATTTCGTCGCTGGCTTCAACGATGGTATCTACGGTAAGAAAACAGCACTTAAAATCAACGGTGAACTCATCGACAAGCAGGCTGCTTCACGCGACCTCGAGGCTCGCATCCGCACCATGAGCGCTGCCGCCCTCTCTGAGAGATATGCTGCCGACAAAAAGGCTTCCGACGACTTCATCGCCGCTAAAGCCAAGGAAGCAGGCGTACAAAAACTTCCTGGAGGTACGCTCTACGTGGTTAAAAAGGCTGGCACTGGCGAAGTTGCCAAGGAAGGCCAGATCGTTAACGTGACTTACGAAGGTCGCTTGGCCGATGGCACTGTCTTCGACGCTTCTTCCAAGCATCCGGGTCCCGACGGACAGACAATCCAGATGATGGTTGGACAGACCATCCCTGGCTTCGACGCTGCCTTGAAGGCCATGCCGGTCGGTTCTACTTGGGAACTCTACATCCCTTACAACCAGGGCTACAACGAACAGAGCACGGGTGCTATCAAACCTTTCTCTGCCTTGGTGTTCACCCTCACCGTTGTCAGCATCGAAAACACACCGCAGCAGTAACAACTGGCACTGCGCCACATAACACAGAAAGTCATGTCGGAACTGATTCTCCGACATGACTTTCGTTGAAAATCCGAACTACCCAGCCCGACACACAGGCTGGAAAAGAGTTCACAACTTATCACTCCAAACATGAAACTGAAATCAATCCTCTTGATTGCCCTGGCTGCTACCACACTGACCGCCACGGCAAAGAAACCAAAGAAAAAAGCCGCCAAAGCAGCCGTTGAAAAGAAACTCACACCGGTGGATGCTGCCACTTTCAGCTATGCTATGGGCGTCGGACAGAGCGAATCGCTCAAGTCTTTCCTCCTTCAGCGCGAAGGCGTTGACAGTGCCTACATCGCATTTGCTGCCAAAGCCATGATGGAAGCCAGCACGCTGAGCGATGAAGAAATCAAGCAGAAAGAAGCCTACGCTGCCGGTTTGCGCATCGCCAAGATGAACAAGCTCCAGGTGATTTCTTCCCTCAACCAAAGCGCAACAGGCTCTAAGGACACTGTCTACACCGACTTGGCCCTTTACACGAAGGGCCTTTCCGACGGTTTGACGGGCAAAGCCGCCATGAGCGCCGACTCTGCCATGAAGGTGGCCGAAAAGCAGTTCAAATACAGAGAGCAGGTGATGCGCACTGAAAACGCGGCCTATCTCGTCAAAAACGCCAAAAACAAGGACGTGAAGGTCACAGCCAGCGGCTTGCAGTATAAGGTGCTTAAGCAGGGCACTGGCGCCGTTGCCACCGACACCACAGAGGTTGAGGTTCACTATGAAGGCAAACTCATCGACGGCACTGTCTTCGATTCTTCATACACACGCAACCAGCCTGCCACCTTCCGCCCCAACCAAGTCATCAAAGGCTGGACTGAGGCTTTGAAGATGATGCCAGAAGGTTCTATCTACGAACTCACCATCCCTTACAACCTGGCATACGGCGAACGCGGCAACCAGGCCATTCCACCCTACGCCACTTTGATTTTCAAGGTTGAAGTATTGAAGGTTAAAACTGGCGCCGACAAGAAATAAGCCCTTTAGCCGTCAGTTTTTTTATACAAATAACAGGAGGTAAACGCCCATCAAAAAGCGTCTGCCTCCTGTTTCTTATATCGTCCAATTCCCGCACCCCTACTTGTGCCCCGCAAAATTTCGACTAAACCGAAGACTACAAAGCTACATAAGAAAACACAATGCCCAGCAAAACCGTCCCGACGGCTTGCTGGGCATTGTTATAGCTGATGGCCGAAACGGCTCATCTTATTCTTTCGCCATTAAGTAATGTTGAAAAAATAGCTTGAACAATTACTATATGAACAGTCATTTCTTCAGGCTTTCCACCTGTTCTCTTGTGAAGCCGGTATAGCGCATCACCTTTTCAACAGATTCACCATCCTCAAGCATCATTTCAGCCATCTTGATTTTCTGCATATTTTCGCCTTCCGCGCGACCTTCCGCGCGACCTTCCGCACGACCTTCCGCACGACCTTCTTGCAGGCCTTCTGCACGACCTTCTGCACGACCTTCCGCGCGACCTTTCATGCGGCCTTCCTGCAGACCATCATCGTATCCCGTCATAATCACGCTACGCTGATAGCGCAAGTTTTCCATGTGGTTGGCATAGTCCTTGCGCTCTTCAACCGAGAGTTTGTCAACGTCCAGGCATTTGCGGGCTATGGCGAGGCCGGGAGCCTTGTCGCCGTCGTTGATTTCTCCCGTTTTCAAGAAAGCAATCCACTCGTCGAGATTGTTTACCGCCAACTTATCGAAGTTATCCACACACAGGAGATAATATTCTGGGAATATGTCGCCGGCCTCACGTTTCACGTGCTCTGCCTTTTCGGCTTCATCACCGAAAAAGACCTCACACTGGCGGCGTGACAACTTCAAAATGTCGTGTGGTTCATGCAAACCGCTAAACACGGTTTTGCCATGATACACATAATCCTTAGCCTGACCGATGGAGAAATAGACAATGTTGATGGAATAGACCTTCCTCACCTTGTCGTAGTCGTCGCCAAGGTCTATATAGTCAGTTATCACCTTTGAGACACCGTAGAGGATGCGGTGGAAGTAACTCAGTTCGTGCGTGTTTTGGATTTCGAAAATTGCCAGTTCGCCTTTCTCGCTCTCAGCGAGAATATCCACACGATTAAACTTGTCGTTCTCTGTATACTGGTTGGCTTCGCTCTCCAAGAAACGTTTGATGGTGAATTTCTCATTCAAGAGAGAACACATCAAGCCCTCCAACACGGCATGATTTGCCTTGTTGCGGAGCAAACGCTTCATGGCCCAGTCAAATCTGATGTAATTTGCCATAATATACTTATTTGATTAAGGATTTAGGGGGCTATATTTCGCGCCCCGTCATGTCAAACCATTTCAAGACACCCCCCTTTTAAGTCAGCCATATTCACCCCCATTGGCAGGCGAGGAAAAAGCGCCTTTTTCTCAAGCGTTTTTATTTCACAAACTTTCCGTCTGTTATCTCAGAAAGGTCAATGGCTTTGTAAATCATTTGGTAATACTGCGGTTCCTCCTCATAGAAAAACGCGATACGACCGTCGGCCTGCTGCACCATCGTTGAATAGGCAGAGCCTAAGGAAGTAACACGGAAGGCTCCCTGCCAATTGGAGGCGAAGCGCAACGGTGTATTGTAGTCGGCGGCGGCAACGAGTTCCTTCCAATAGATGGTCACGTTGCTGCGTCCAGGGCCTGCCGGCAGACTTTGGAGGGCCAATGTGGTAGCTTTGCCGTCGGCACGATGGCAAGGAACGATGAGGATTTCGCCGTTGCAGGCCCCCGATTCGTTTTTAATGCCGCCAGGAGCGAAACGGGTGTCGGCAGGCTGTCCCCAAACGCCTTTGGCCTTGGCGGTGTCGGTGTAACGGAACACGTTGAAGAAACGGCCTCCGCTGCGACGCGAACTGAGGAGGACACTGCCATCGGGAAGTTCTTCACACTTCGGTTCGTCGCCCGACGGGGCGCACGACACTTCAGCGCTACCAAGGGCGTTCCACGTGCGGCCGAAATCATCGGAATAGATCACGAAATTACCACGATGGGTGCAGAGCGCACCATAGAGGCGGTAATATTTTCCCACCTTCACCACGCGGCTCTGGCAGATGCGGCCCGACCCCATGAAAAGTCCACGGATGCGGCCGTCGAAGATATCTTCATACACCTGTTTGGTAAGGTCGTATGGCGGCAGCGGCGACCACTCCCATTTGCCACTCTTCTTGTTGTAACGAGCATGGGTGGCCACCATGCGCTGGCGGTGCTCAGGCGATGATTGCCAATAGGGCACGTCGCCGCTCACACAGACCAGAAGAAGTTCGTTGCGGTCGCGGTCGGCCACGAGGCAAGCGTCGCCATATCCAGCGTCAGCGCCCTTTCCGCTGCCCTGCAACACAGGAACGGCCTCGCTCCATGAGGCACCGTTGTCGGCACTGACACGGCTGAGGATGTCAACGCGACCATAACCGATGTCGCCACCGCAGGGGCGCAAATCGCTGAGCGCGATAAGTTGTCCGTTTTTGGCCTTCGCGATGGCCGGAATGCGATAAGGATAGCCCGTACTGTCGCCCGTGTGAAACAGGCAGGTCTGTGCACTGGCAATAAGTGTGCTGGCCAGGAAGGCCGCAAAGATAGATAAGATTCTCATATTGTTTTTGTGATTGATAGATTAGCATGCATTAGCAAGGCATCGCCAGCGGGCAACCCGAACGCCAGGCGTTTTCAGCGGCACCACGCTGGCCTTTCTGCGCCAAAGGGCACATTCTGCCCACAAATATAAAAATTAATTGGGACATTATCATGATAAACCAAGCACGTCGTTGGCTTTTACATTTAAAAAAATCTATTGGCGAGGCTATATTCCATGCTTTTCCGTTAACTTTGCGGCAACTAAAATAAAGAAACTGGTTTTATACCCCATGAAAAAGTTATTTTCCACTCTCACACTCCTTGTGCTGGGCATCACGGCGATGGTGGCACAGGTGACCTTCAGCGTGTCCTATAAGAGGGTTAGCCCCACTGAACTGGACATTGTCTTCACGGGTAAAATCCCCGCAGGTTGGCACGTCTATTCCACTCACGTGGACGAAGGCGGCCCCACGCCGACCACTTTCCAGGTCGACAAACTCCAAGGTGCCAAACTCAAAGGCGCACTGGTGGAAGGACCGGGCAAAAAGGTTAAACACGACGAGATGTTTGACATGAACGTGGGCTCTTTTGCCGGCTCATGCCAGTTCACGCAGCGCGTGGAACTGACAGATAAGAATTACAACATCGAGGCTTACCTCGACTATCAGGCCTGCGGCAACGGCGCCTGCACCATGGGCAAGGAGGAAGTGCGCAAGAAAGGCACCGACGGCCCATCGGCAGAGGTGGCCAAGAAAGACGAGAAGACAGCCGCAGAGACTGTCCCCGCCGTTGAAGCCACAGCGGAAGACGGCACGCAAGTGGCCGCCGACACCATGACTGTCTCCGCCGAAATGGCAGCCACGCCCACTGACTCCACGTTTCTGAAAAGCCTTTGGACGCCTGTTGTCAAGGAACTGAAAGACATGGGCGGCGACGAAGCGAGTGTGGCCCAGATGGCCTGGTGGTATATCTTCATACTCGGATTCCTGGGCGGACTTGTTGCGCTCTGCACGCCTTGCGTATGGCCCATCATCCCGATGACGGTGAGCTTCTTTCTCAAACGTTCGAAAGACCGTTCCAAGGGCATCCGCGACGCCATCATCTACGGCATCTCCATCATCGTGATCTACGTGGCGCTCGGCCTCATCATCACCTCCATCTTCGGAGCCAACGCCCTCAACGATTTGAGCACCAACGCCGTGTTCAACATCCTCTTCTTCCTGATGCTCCTCGTCTTTGCCGCCAGCTTCTTCGGCGGTTTTGAAATCACGCTGCCCTCATCATGGGGTTCGGCTGTTGACAGCAAAGCCGAGCGCACCACGGGCCTCCTGAGCATTTTCCTCATGGCCTTCACGCTCTCATTGGTGAGCTTCTCATGCACAGGCCCCATCATCGGTTTCCTGCTCGTTGAAGTCAGCACCAGTGGCGGTTCGGCCCTTGCCCCCACTGTCGGCATGTTTGGTTTCGCCCTCGCATTGGCGTTGCCGTTCACCCTCTTCGCCCTCTTCCCGACGTGGCTCAAGAGTGCGCCCAAGAGCGGCGGTTGGCTCAATGTGGTGAAGGT
>OHLK01000086.1_pt1 | contig 29587 bp, 26 predicted proteins | sample 1569041 | NCBI WGS metagenome assembly OHLK01 (sample SAMEA3879573, study PRJEB24766) | human gut metagenome | biome: human-associated habitat; feature: feces | place: USA | collected 1985/1987 | reverse complement strand
TTAATATAAGTTATTGATTTACAGACGATTAAATGTTAATTTAACGCAGTATTAAAAAATATGTATACACCAAAAATTAGTATTGTAACAATCGCATATAATTGCGAAAAAGAGATAGAAGAAACTATCCTGAGTGTAATCAATCAACAATATGATAATAAGGAGTATCTTATCATTGATGGTGCATCAAAGGATGGTACAATGGATATAGTTGATAAATATCGTGATAAAATTGATGTTATTATCTCTGAACCAGATAAGGGTAGAAGTGATGCCTTTAATAAAGGTATAGCCCATGCTACTGGTGATTACATCGTTATGATGAATGCTGGAGATTTATTAGCAGATGATGCCTTGAATAAGTTTGCTAGAAATTATGAACCTGGCTACGATGTAATCAAAGGTAATACGATTAGATGGAATGAAGAAACAGGATTCAAATCAATTGAATATCCTGTTATCAATTATCCTGCGATTCCTTTTAATTTTCTCATATGTCATCAATCAACCTATATATCGAAGTCTGCTTACGAGCGTTATGGTGGATATGGTATTGATTACAGAGTAGCAATGGATTTTGATTTGATGCTTAGATTTACTCAAAAAGGTGCCAAATTTAGAAAAATCAATGAAAATTTAGCCATTTTCCGAATGGGAGGTATATCCCAAACTGCAGGACAAAGAAGATATGATGAGATGAAAAAGGCAATGTTATCTAATGGTCATTCTAAATTAAGTACAGCTATTTTTATGTTCTATATACATTTGAGGACTGGTGTTAGGAATATACTGAATAAAATTGATCCTGATTTGAAAAATAGATTAATAACAAAGAAGTGTTAGTCCTTTTTGCCAATGGATACAATTGATTTTTCACAAAACATTCAAGACTTCAAGCAGGTGTTTGAAAATGAGAGTAGAATCATATTCTCTGTATCATTATCCAAAAGTTGTGATAACTGCTGCGAACGAATGATCCACCACTTGGCTATGGAAAGGCAAAACTGGTTGCATAACGATAGCCATTTAGGTGCGGAAAACATAGCTTTTATGTTCTCACTTTTTGAGAGCTGTAAGTTGAATGACATTAATTTTTGCGATTATATGGAAGATATAATCACCCCCGACTGATGGAGGGGAAGCAAGACTTCATGTCCCTATTCCTATGTAATTATAACTCGAACAAAAAGATGAATGTCAAGGCTGCCTGATGGGTAGCTTTAACATCACAAACTATTAATATGTTTTTGGGGTAAATGTTGATGTGCTAACTACAGAAAATCAGTAGTTATGTTCTAACGGAGATTTACTGATTAGTACTGGGTGTATAGTTTATAAGGATGTGGCTGACAGGAGCGTGGTTGTTAATAAGCAGGAGCTAGATTATAAATCATAGAGACACTAGTGCAATTTAAATATAATATTCAATGAAAATAGATAAAATTAGTGTGGTCGGGTTGTTTGGAACTTTTGACCATGAGATAGTACTTAATTCTGATCCACCAATCACTTTGGTGTTAGGACGAAATGGATTAGGAAAAACCATTTTGTTACGTATGTTATCTGCATTATTTACAAATCATTTGGAATATTTATGCCAAGTTCAGTTCAAGTCTTTTACGATATATTTTGAATTAGGCAATAAACTCGTAATATCGAGACAGCCTAAAACATTCAATGAGCTTAAATTTGAATTTAGTAGGTATAAAGGACAAGTAATGTCTACTGATTCTCGTGCATTGAAAATAGAACAAAAAACTTATGGACGATTCCAGGAGTTGTTGCGAAATTCGAAAGCATTACGTGAATCTTATCTTAGTGCCATTTTGGATGTACCAGAGTATGATTTGAAAGATAAATTTGAGATGGTTACAAGTCTTAGCAAAAAATGGTTGGATACATCTGAAAAGAATAAAGACAATTATCCTAAATGGCTAAAAGATGTAATGAATGCATATAATGGGCATTTGATAACTACGGAGAGAATTATTATGCCCTATAAGTCTAATGATTTGGATGAAGAACAGAATAAATACAAAAGAGCGATAAATGAATGTTCTAAGGATATATTGAAAAAGGTTGGCTCTGCCATGAATGAAGCTGCAAACCTCTCTGCCGAATTGGATAGAAGTTTTCCGAATCGTATTATTCAGGCTTTTGAAGTAATCAAAGAAGTGAAAACTTCTTTGATTAATGAATTGGTTTATGGATTAGAAATGTTGAAGGAAAGGCAAAATATCTTGCAAAAGACAGGTATACAACAAAAATCGGATAAAGATTTTCCTTTGGATTTTCATTCTCTAAATTTGCAGACTTATACAATATTGTCAGTATATGTAAAGGATAGCTTAGAAAAACTAAAGCCTTATGAAGATTTAGCTAATAAACTGCAACTTTTCTTGGAAATAATGAATAGCAAACTGCTGTTTAAGAAGGTGCAATTTGTTCAAAATGGGGGATTTAAAGTTGTTTCAACAAAAACAAATGATATAATTCAACTCCAAGAATTATCTTCTGGAGAGCAACATTTGTTCATATTATTTTATCAAATGCTATTTATGCTTGATTCAAACTCTCTTTTGTTGATAGATGAACCAGAAATATCTCTTCATGTTGGTTGGCAGAAACATTTTGTAGAGGACTTGATGAATGTATTGAAATTGAACCCAATGACGGTCATTATGGCGACACATTCACCTACGTTAATTGGGCCATATTGGAATCTTACATCTGAATTGCATTATGAAGAATGATTTAGAACTATCAGATTTTCGCTATGATGTAGAAAGACTTGCTAATGAAATCTGTATGGGTGAAAACAAGAAAGAGATGTATTTTCTAGTTGAGGGAACAAACGATAGAGATGTTTTTGTAAAGTTTATAAACACTCAAAAAGTTACCTTTATAATATGTAATGGTAAAGAAAGTGTATTTAAAGTTTATGATAGCGTCAAAACGAAAAATGGACATGGTAATTATGTTTATGCTATAGTTGATTTAGACTATGATTGGCATTTGGGAGGGCTTCGTACAGATTCGCATATTTTGTATACCGATTCTCATGATCTTGAAACGATGATTTTGTATTCAGAAGCTTTTGAACATATTTCAAAAGGTTTATATTCTAATAATAAGCTCGCTTCATTTGGTTCTATCGTGGACTTTCGAAATTATGTTTCTAATTTGTGTATTAGATTGGGATTGTTTAGAATAGTAAACAAAAAAATGGAATTAAATCTAAAGTTGAAAGCGAATTCTGATAAGGAGAAAGATTTACCATATCAAAAGTTTATAACAAAAGGTGATTTTGCTGGAGATGAAGTTTTGCTTAATACAATTAAAAATTATAATAAGCAAAGTTCATCCTTAAAAATAAATGAAGTCATTGAGGCTATGAATACTATTACCCGGACCGCTAATGACGAACATTTGATACTCCATGGACACGATGTAACATGTGTTATGGCTTTATTAACAAAGACTTTAGGAAAGAAAGGTCTTGATATTAATAAAAGAGAGCAAGTTGAGTTAAACTTTAGATTAGCTTATAGTTTTGATTGTTTTAAAAAAACGAAGCTCTTTAACAGTATGCAACAATTAGCCCAACAACAAACTTTGAATATATGGAAATCTTGATCTGCTATATTTCATAACATAGTATACAGTCATCTATTTTTGTGACGGAAAACAGTTATGTAAGTGTTGAAATTATAGATGTTATGCAATTGGATTTCTTTATGTTGAGATTTAATAGTAATGTAAAATAATATGAATATACTTTTTATAGGAGGAGCGGGATTTATTGGCTCCAGTTTGGTCAAGCAGTTTTTGACAAACGAAAAATATAATGTTTTTGTTGTAGAACCAGAGTTTGCCAATGTGTCGAGACTTGATGGCCTTAATGTAAAGATTTACCGAGAGGCTTTAGGTAATATCGACAAGGTTGAAAAGATTTTGATTGGTAACAAGATAGATATCGTGGTTCATCTTGTGTCTACACTGATACCTGGTAGTGGATATGATGATTTCAACAATGAGTTTAAGAACATGATATTCCCTTCCATCAAACTGATGGAGATTTGTGCCAAGGAGAATATCAAGTTTGTTTATTTCTCTTCTGGTGGTACTATATATGGTAATCGTTCAACGATGCTACCATTTGTTGAGACAGATGAAATGGCACCTATTTCTTACTATGGCTGGTCAAAGCAAATGATGGAGAATAGTATTCTTTTTAAAAATCGTACAGAAAAGTTGAAGTACTTAATTGTTCGTCCATCTAATCCATATGGTCATGGTCAAAATTTACATGGTAAGCAAGGATTGGTGGCTGTAGCTATTGGTAAGATCTTGGAGGATAAACCTGTAGAAGTTTGGGGGGATGGCTCGGCAATCCGTGATTATATCTATATTGATGATTTGGCAAAGGTATTCTATCAGTTGATAGATAAGGATGTCAACAACGAGACCGTTAACTTGGGCAGTGGCAGAGGCTATTCTGTGAATGATGTTCTTGCATTCTTGAAGATTATCACAAAGAAGGATTTTAAGATTGTCTATGAGAATGCCCGCCCTATGGATGTGTCTAACATGGTTTTGGATACTGAAAAGATGCAACGTTTGGCCCAAGTTGAGTTGACTCCTATGTTGAATGGTATCTCTACTTTTTATAATGAATCTGTAAAATAGTTGATGGTTATGAAGAGAATAGCAATTATCGCAGGTGTACTCCATTCTGGCGGAAAACGAAATCTTATTATGGAGTATTACCGACATATTGATAGAACCCAGATTCAGTTTGACTTTATCTGTGATTCTGATTCAAATGGTATTCCTGAGGAAGAAATTCTTTCTTTAGGTGGCAGGGTTTATAAGGTTGCTCCTTACAAGCATATTGGAGCGCATATGAGAGAGACTTATAAAATATTGAAGGACAACAACTATGAAATCATGCATGCCTTTGATAATACATTGAATGTCTTTCCTATGTTCTTAGGTTGGCTAGCTGGAGTAAAGGTTAGAATTTCTGAGAGTATATCTAAAGGTGACAAGAATGAGAAGAAAACTATAGTAAAACTGGCTCTTCGTCCTTTCTCCCATTGGTTTGCTAATTACTACATGGCAAATTCTATAGATTGTGGAGTTTGGCAATTTGGTAAGAAAACCTATGATAAAGGTGATATTACAATATTCAAGACTGTAATCAATGCTGATGCCAATGCTTTCGATAAGGTTCTTAGAGATGAAGCTAGAAAGAAGTTTGGATGGGAAGACAAGGTGATTTATGGCTTTATCGGACGATATGTTGATCAGAAGAATCCTCTTTTCCTGATTGATATATTCAATGCGATTGCTAAAAAACAGCCTAAAGCTAAACTTGTCATGATTGGCTTTGGCGAATTAGAAAAGGCAATGCATGAAAAGATAAAGGAATATGGATTGCAAGATAGAGTAGAGGATTTAGGTCGCCGTGATGACATCAAGCAATTTTATAATGCTTTTGATGCATTCTTGCTACCAAGTTTGTATGAGGGTATGCCTGTTGTTGGCATAGAAGCTCAATGTGCAGGTTTACCAATCTTCTTCTCTAAGAATATAACAGAAGAGACTACAGCTTCAGAGTTGGCACACTACATAGGATTAAATGAATCGCCTGAAGTTTGGGCTGATACTATTATCAATGTGGTGAATGCAAATCTTGGTAAGCGAAGAAGCTATGCTGAAGAGGTAAAGAAGAATGGATTTGATTCTCACAGCGAAGCAATGAGAATGATGAAATTTTATCAGAATAAATTATAGTAAAATATTTCATGAAAGGAATCGTATTAGCAGGTGGTAGCGGTACACGTTTGTATCCTATCACAAAGGGTATCAGCAAGCAGTTGATACCTATCTTTGATAAACCGATGATATATTATCCTATCTCGGTTTTGATGCTGGCAGGTATCCGTGAGATACTCATAATCTCAACCCCTTTCGACTTGCCAGGTTTCAAGCGTCTCTTGGGTGATGGCAGCCAGTTTGGTGTGAAGTTCGAGTATGCTGAGCAGCCATCACCTGATGGCTTGGCACAGGCCTTCATAATCGGTGAGAAGTTTATTGGTAATGATTCCGTTTGCCTCGTATTAGGCGATAACATCTTCTATGGTGCTGGATTAAACCAGATGTTGCATCAGGCTGTAGTAGATGCAGAGCAGAATAACAAAGCTACCGTTTTTGGCTATCGTGTAAGTGATCCTGAGCGATATGGTGTAGCAGAGTTTGATGAGCAAGGCAATTGCCTGAGTATCGAAGAGAAGCCTCAGCATCCAAAGAGCAACTATGCTGTGGTAGGCTTATACTTCTATCCTAACAAGGTGGTGGAAGTAGCTAAGCATATCAAACCATCTGCTCGTGGTGAGTTGGAAATCACAACAGTAAACCAGGAGTTCCTGAAGGATAAGCAGCTGAAGGTGCAGACCATGGCAAGAGGATTTGCCTGGCTTGATACCGGAACCCATGATTCCCTTTCTGAGGCTTCTACCTTTATCGAAGTCTTGGAGAAGCGCCAGGGCTTGAAGGTAGCTTGCTTGGAAGGTATTGCGTATCGCCAAGGTTGGATAGATAGTGATACGTTGCGTGAGAATGCTCAGCCAATGTTGAAGAATGACTATGGCAAATATCTCCTTTCAATCCTTGATGAGAAAGATCAAACATTAAAGAAGAATTTAGAATATTAATTTTTTCGAACACGAATCTTACGAATAACACGAATATAGAGGTTATAGTTTTCTCCTGAATGATTCGTGTAATTTGTGTTCGAATATATACATTGATTAGAATGAAGAATATAGTAATAACGGGCGGTGCTGGTTTCATCGGCTCACACGTAGTAAGACTTTTCGTGAACAAATATCCTGAGTATCACATCATCAACCTCGACAAGTTGACTTACGCAGGCAACCTGGCTAACCTCAAGGATATCGAGGACAAGCCTAACTATACTTTCGTTAAGGGTGATATCTGCGATTTCGACCTGATGCTGAAACTGATGCAGGACTACAAGGTGGATGGCATCATCCATCTCGCTGCCGAGAGCCACGTAGATAGAAGTATCAAGGATCCATTCACTTTCGCTCAGACCAACGTGATGGGTACCCTGTCTCTGCTCCAGGCGGCAAAGATTTACTGGGAGAGTCTTCCTGAGGGATATGAGGGCAAGCGCTTCTACCACATCTCTACTGATGAGGTTTACGGTGCCTTGCAGATGACTCATCCTGAGGGTATTCCTGCTCCTTTCACCACCAAGGCATCCAGCGATAAGAACCACGAGGCTTACGGCGAGGAGTTCTTCCTGGAGACAACCAAGTACAATCCTCACTCTCCATACTCAGCATCTAAGGCAAGCTCAGACCACTTCGTCCGTGCTTTCCACGATACATACGGTATGCCTACCATCGTGACCAACTGCTCTAACAACTACGGTCCATACCAGTTCCCAGAGAAGTTGATTCCGCTGTTCATCAACAACATCCGTCATCGCAAGCCATTGCCAGTATATGGTAAGGGTGAGAACGTGCGCGACTGGTTGTATGTAGTAGATCATGCCCGTGCCATCGATATGATTTTCCATAAGGGCAAGATTGCCGAGACTTACAACATCGGTGGTTTCAACGAGTGGAAGAACATTGATATCATCAAGGTGGTTATCAAGACTGTTGATAGATTGCTCGGCAGAAAGGAAGGCGAGGATATGGATCTCATCACTTATGTAACAGACAGAAAGGGTCACGATATGCGTTATGCTATTGACTCTAGAAAGTTGCAGAAGGAACTCGGCTGGGAGCCATCTCTCCAGTTTGAGGAGGGTATCGAGGAAACGGTGAAATGGTATCTCGAGAATCAGGAATGGATGGATCATGTTACTTCTGGGGAATATCAGAAGTATTATGAGAATATGTATAAAGATAGATAATACTCAGATATGTTTTTATCGGATAATGCCAATATCGAAGTTCTCCCTGCAGGATATGGTGATTGTATCTTCATGTCCATACATAAGATGAATATGGTTTTCAACATTTTAGTAGATGGAGGCTTGGCTTCCACCTACTATAATGTGAAAGAACGAAGAAATCCGATAGGGCCTCTCAGAGCATTATTGGCTCATCTTAAAGAAAAAGGTCATTATATCGACTTGTTGATATGTACTCATGTGGATGATGATCATATTGGAGGCATTAGGAAATGGTTTGAAATGGATTTCCCTACCGATGATTTCGTTCGAGAAATCTGGATAAATGATGATGTCCTGATAGCAGACCGACTTGATTTGAATAACACCTCTGCTCATGCTGCTTCTATCATTGGTAAATTGAAAGAGCAGCATATTCAATATCAAAACAGCATTGTAACGGGCTTTTCCAAGAAGAATGAGTTTTGCCGTATCAATGTGTTAGCACCTTCATCTGAACATCATAATGTCATAGCCCATGATATTCATGAATCATTAGACAACACTTCGGAAAAGGAAAATAACAAAAAAACTTTCATGGAATTGGTTCAAGAGGACTGGAATATGAAAGATAATACGGCAGAAAATGAAGCTTCTATCGCTTTTGAGTTAGAATGTTGGGATGGAGTCAAGCTCCTATTATTAGGCGATGCCAACTATCAAGACTATATGGAAGGGTTGAAGTTGTTTCATCCTGATAAGGAAGAAAAGTTAGAATACAATATCGTAAAGTTGTCTCATCATGGAAGCAAAAATAACTTTCACCCAGACTTCTTAAAAAGAATACATACACCTTACTATATTGTGTCAACTAATGGTGGTAAATTCAAGCATCCTGACAAGGAAGTGTTAGCCCAAATCATTTGTAATACAGATTCAATAATCTTGTTCAATTACAAGAAACGGATGCAGGAACTTATATTGGAGCAAGATAGATTAGATTTCCCTTATTTAGATACTCGTATTAAGGCATTAAACTGATGGATATAAACACAATTCGCCAATGCCATACTGTTCATGTAGAGGATGGAAGTGGTGTGATAGTAAAAAGTTATACAGATGAATACTGGTATGTGTTGACTGACTATCACGTTGTAAAGAATGTCACCAAAGACAAGGTTACGTGTTGCTTTTCATCGCAAAGTCCACTGAAAGATAATCGCATTGTCATTTTGGATGACTTGCGTGATGAAGAACTTGACGTTGCCATCTTTAAAATATCACCCCAAGGTCTTGGAGAGTTTGATTATCTCCCAATTTGTGGAAACAGCAATGAGTTCCCGTATCGCCATATAGGTTTTCCTAAACAACGTCAAAATGGAGCTGCAATTTGTGATAGTGTAGTATTGGACATTACTCATATTGATGGCTTAGTAAAAGGGCATTTGATGGAGTATGGATATGCGCAAGCTCCAAAGAAAGACGAAATAGAAGGAATGTCTGGAGGTGGTATCTTTGATGATTTACTCAGACTGGTAGGACTTCATAAACGTTCTTCCTGTTTTGATGAATATGAATTATTAGGCAAAGCTGCCTATATACCAATAGCTGACTTTAAGAAAGTATTGAGTAGCCATGAAGGTTGGTGCCCAATCCAAGAGTTTGATTTAACCACATTTGAGACGTTTACGAGTGAGGTGTTTGCCTTTAATGACGATGCTTGTGTTAGAAATGCTGCCGCCTCCATTTTGATGAAATTAGATGAATACGAGGAGCAGATTGAACGCCTCTCCCCGATGGATGTCATAACCACTCTGAAAAATCGTCACTATTTGTCGGAAGAAATGGTTATCGAAGAGCAGAGCCGTGATTTTTGGATTGCCTTTTCTGAGTTTGTCATAGGTATCATGGTACTGCTGGATTTCAAGATAGATCAAGAAAACTTGATAACAGCTATTTATGATAAATTTCACTTTGTCTATTCCAAAGAGCCATTTGATTTATTTGATGCAAGAGACAAATTGGATATGTCATTGTTGGTAGGAGTAAGGAAAGATGCCAAATTGGTAGTTGGTGGCTTACTTCCAAGCGGTACTTTTAGAGGGTGCGTATTGAACAGTACAATACCAACTATTACATGTGCAGAGCAGTACAATGAAAAGGATATCAAACGCTCTGACAGACGGCTTTTGCAGAGAATCACAATAGCCAACAGCTGTATATTTCAAAAGGCGGTTGAGAAAAGTGTGGATGACGAGGATGCCACTTTTGAACATTTCAAAGAACTATTAAAATCAAAATTGCAATGAAAAATGCTATAGTTAAATCGTTTGACTCATTTGATGTTCGTTCAAAAATTTTAGTTTGTGTCACAAAATGCTTAACTGAAGATGAATTGAGAGAAACCTGGCGCAATTATCGAAATGATTTTGCGGTAGAGTATCAAACAGATGACATAGATGAGTTTGAAAGATGGAATTTCTATTTGTTCTATATTGTTGATAACAAGAATGCAATAGACCGTAATTTAAAATACGTGATAGAGCATGATACTATCTCGTCACGTAAGATAGTCGTCAGCATAGATGAGCGGCAAGATGAAAATGGAGAAAGTTTGGTGGCGAAATATATAAGATATGACATGGGACAAGTTAAGGCTTGTGCAGAGCCACCATTGTTTAAGTGTGATAAGAATGTAGAAAAACTGATAAAATGAAGATAAAACACGTTTTTATTCAAGCTTTCAGACAGTTTGGGAAGGTTCCAGTGAATTTGACTTCGACATTAGACCCGAATAAGGCTTCTAATTTTGTTGCCATTTATGCGCCTAATGGTTTTGGAAAAACTTCATTTTTTGATGCTATGGAGTTTTGCGTCACCAAATCAATCCAAAGAGTTTCTGTCAATTTCAAGGAAAACTTCAAGGTTGACCAAGAACAAGGAAGCACGACTTTCATTCATAACAAGGATTTTCCAGATTTGCCAATAGATATTGTCATGAACTTTGAAGGGCATGATGATATAAGAACGACATGCAACCCACAAGATGAGTGTTCTATGTTGAAAGGCAATGGGGACAACTTGTATTTCAGAAATGCCGTGTTGAGCCAAGACTGGTTTTCAGAATTTCTTTCTACAAGTAGTGCAGAGCAACGTTTCAAGATATTTACCGATTATTTTGTAGAAACCAAAGATTTATTGGATTATTATCGCCGTCTTTCAACAGCTTCAACTTCTTTTAATCGTATGGTTATCAAGACAAATAAGGAGGTAAAGAGACTGAAAAAAGAAATTGATGGCAAATTGGATGCTGGGGTTATACTACAGATTGAAGATGGAGTAAAGAAATTAGCAGACAATGGCATATCTGTAAGATGGGAAGGAAAACTTGACGCAGAAGCTCTTACTGTGTTAAGGATGGAGAGTGACAATCTAATTGCTGAAATAAAGGCACAAAAAGAGGATATTGTAGACAAGATTGCTAATCTTAATCTCGTAAGCGTGGGGAATGACCAAATCATTAGCATTCAAGAACTCGAAAACTTCGAGAAAGCGATAGATGAGAAGAAAAAGCAATCAACTGAGTGTGAAAACTGGTTACAGAGACTGAATGTTTATTTGAAAGCTGAAAGCCAAGTAGAGGAAGGACGTAAATCCTTACTCCTCTGTCAGAAAGAAAAGGATAGACTTGTATATTTGACAGATAACTATGAACCATTCAATAAAATCCATCAAGGTGTCGTTCAACTTTCAAGAGACAAGGAGCTACTATTGAAGAAAATAGCCAACAACCATATCCTGTTGGATGACAAGTATAAACGTAAGAAACAACAAGACGGCATTTTGTCAGACTACCAGAAAGAAAGAGATTCCATTCAGAATAAAATTTTAAAATTACATGACAGATATGTTGAACTGGCTTCTTTGCTCAAAATGAAAGTAGAGACAGAGATGTCGTTGGCATCAAAAGAAAATTCTTTGCAGAAAACGATAAACCAGCATGATGCTCTTGTCAACCAAAAAGAATCCTTGTGTCGTCTAAGAATATCTATTGAAGAAGAGACTATTGATTGTACAATAGGGATATATGTTGATGAAGTAAAGCTTATCAAGGAACTAAATGAAAAAATTCATTCAGAGGAAGAGCAATTATTGTTGATAGAAAAGCGAATCAGCGAGAAAGGAGCTTTGGAGAATGAACTACAGCAATTGATAATCTCTTCCCACAAAGTATTGGAGCATTTAAAAGGAAGCAAATGCCCTCTTTGCGGTACAGACTTTGAAACACAGGAAAAACTTCTGAAGAATATTTCGGAAAATACTGTTATATCAACAGCTTTAGAGGAAGACCTGCAGGAGAAGAATGTGTTGGCTGATAAAATCAATCAGCACAAAAATTCAATGTCAGAAAAACGAAAAGAATTGTTTGACAAGATTGATAAGGAGAATTCTGAAATCATAGAGAAGATAAAGTCCATTGATATTTCTGCCAAACAGTTGAGGGATGAAAAAGAACAGTTGAAATCCACATTGAACAACATTGTTTCTAAACTTGCGCAAGATTATAGCGACATAAAAGGAACCATAGAGGAAGACAAGCAAAAAGAACTGAAAGGTTTAGTAGAAGCGACAGAAACAAATATAACGGCAACGCAACAGATATTAAGCGGACTAGAAAAGGAGATAAACCAATGTCTTGCAGATATAACAAGTCATGAGGATAAGATAAAAGATATAGATGAAAAATCTATAGCATTATCAGAGGATGATTTTTATGTGGAATACACTTCGAGATTAGGTGATGAAAAACTCTCAGAAGAATGTCTTGATAGTTGGAAGAATAGACTTGCATCAATAGACGAAGAGATTGTACAGATTGGTCAACAGCAAAAATCAAGTCAATGCAAACTTGATGAGTTGATAAAATCTGGCATCAGAAAAGAGAACGCTCCTTCTATGAAGGATAAGAGAAACGTTTTAGCAGAAGAACTTTCAGAAAAATTGAATGTTTGGAACAATACTCTTTCCTTCTTAATGACTGTTTGTATGATACCGATTGAAGGCAGAGCAAAATCAAACGAAATTAAAGTGGCGTATGAGAGTGTGTTGGAAGCAACACGAAAGAATCAAGAAAAGGTTGATACGAAACTAACTCTGCTGAACAAGTATGAAGTCTTACTTACACTTGGAGAGAAATATAGCACAAATGAAGTAAGAAAGACAGAGTTACGTAATAAAGAAGAACAACTGAAAGAAGAAACACAAAAAAGAGATTTAATCAATTATGAGAGAGCAAGACTTCAAAAATACCTCGAAGACTTTGTGAAAGGATTCTTCCAGTTGGACATCATTAATAAGTTGTATAACACGATAGACCCTCATCCGGAATACAAGCAAATAGATTTCAAGTGTGACTTTAAAAATAAAGATCCAAGACTTAATGTTGTCATGTATTCTGTAAAAGATGGACATGACACGATTGTCCCGAATCTTTATTTTAGTACAGCCCAAATCAATATCTTGTCTTTTTGTATCTTCTTGGCAAAGGCATTATATGCCAAAACTGATAAGAATGAGGATTTAGGCTGCATATTTATAGATGATCCAATTCAAGCGTTAGATGATATTAATATTTTGTCAATGATAGATTTGCTACGCAATGTAGCCTATTCTCTTGACAAACAAATCATCTTGACCACTCATGATAGAAACTTCTTTGAACTGTTGAAGAAGAAAGTTCCGGCAGAACTATTTGGGTCAAGATTTTTAGAACTTAAACAAAGAGGAGTTTTTAGTGAGGGATAATCGCATGAATTTTCGATTAAAACAAGTTGTTACAATCGTGAAAAGACAATTGAGAAAATGGATAGACGGCAAGTATGCTCGCTGGAAGTAGTCTCATATTTCTACTTTTTTCTATTATAGAAAGGTGGTAGATGTTAGTCTATTGCATATTTGAATAATGATATGATTTTTGATTTCTTAATATATTGTTTGGGGAAAAAGGAGAATATGAGTAGGGCGATTGCTGGTATGGACTGGCAGGAGCTATATTCCTTTGCTTCTAAGCAAGCTCTGTTGGGGCTTTGCTTTGGTGGTATTGAGCGATTGGGGAAGGAGTATCCTGAGGAGTTGAAGCAGAACCCGATAGGGAGGGAACTGCTGATGAACTGGATGGGGAAGGCGCAACAGATTAGCAGACAGAATATGAAAGTGAATACTGTAGTTAGCAAACTCTATTCCATGCTTAGAGAAGATGGATTGCGATGCTGCATCCTGAAAGGACAAGGGAATGCCTTGATGTATCCAAATGCGTATTCACGTAATCCTGGGGATATTGATGTATGGGTGAATGCAAGCCGTGAACAGATAACGGAATATGCCAAGAAGCATTTCAAACTTGGGGATGATATAAGGTATCATCATATAGAAACTTCTGTAGATGGAGTACCGGTAGAACTGCATTTTTTCCCTTGCACAATGAATAATCCTATCTATAATGCACGTTTGCAGAAATGGTTCAAACGGAATGCTGATTTGCAATGTTCAAATGTTGTTAGCCTGCCAGACGGTATTGGAGAAATTGCTATACCAACGACAGCATTTAATGTTGTTTATCAGCTGACGCATCTATATCATCATTTCTTCGATGAAGGGATTGGAATGAGGCAAATCATTGACTATTTTCTTGTAGTCAATGATTTCTCAAAAAATGTATTTTTGAATAATGATCTTTCGAATCACCCCGTTCCTCTTTCCAAAGAGGGCTCCACTTTCTCCCCAAGCCCCTCTTCCTCAGGAAGCGGGGATGTAACCGCACCTTCTCGGTGCTCGGAACCGCTACGCTCTAAGGATGGCGGACCATCAAAGGTCTCGCCAAATTATGCGGGATGGGACCGCCTTTCTATAGAGGGAGATAATTCTGCTGGTTCAACTACTGCTGTTACTTCTTCTGCCTCTACTGCTTTAGTTGTGGTACAGAGAGAACTGAAGTATTTGGGATTGTGGAAGTTCGCAGGGGCGGTGATGTATGTACTTCATGAGGTGCTTGGATTGGCTGAGGATAAGATGATTGTGCCAATGGATGAGAAGCGTGGGAAGTTGCTGTTGGCAGAGATTCTGGATGGTGGTAACTTCGGTAGGCACTTCTCCAAATATGGCGAGTTTACGCATCAGAGTATGGGGAAGAAGTATTTCCTGAAGATATGGAGGAATATGCACTTCGTTCGATATTATCCTGCTGAAGCGCTTTGTGAACCATTGTTCCGTACTTGGCACTTCTTCTGGAGGCTAAAATATAAAAAATAAAATAATCAAATAATTAATTGAAATAACTCTGTTTATGTTTATCGAGATGCAGATAGGTAATCAGCTAGATGAGGATGACTATCTGCACTTCGATTATCAATGATAATCATAATGAAGAAAAAAGTTTTTGTGAGCGGGTGTTACGACCTGCTACATTCTGGTCATGTGGAGTTTTTCCAGCAGGCATCACAGTATGGTGACCTGTATGTGGGTATCGGATCGGATGCTACTTATCTGGAGTATAAGCATCGCAAGCCTATGTTTCCGCAGGAGGAAAGGCTATTCATGGTCAAGAATATCAAGGCGGTGAAGGATGCGTATATCAACGAGGGAAGCGGAGTCATCGACTTCCTGCCAACTCTTGATAAGGTGAAACCGGACGTGTTTGTGGTGAACGCTGAAGGTGGGTCTGATGAGAAACGTAGGATCTGTAAGGAAAGGGGCATAGAATATGTCGAACTCCAGCGCACACCTCATGCTGGTTTGAAGGCACGGTCTTCTTCTGACTTGAAGAAGGCGTTATTGAACGTATCTGAGAATTCGGCACAGGAAGTGGGGATTCCTACCCGTCTGGATCTGGCTGGTACTTGGATTGATCAGCCTTATGTAAGCATGTATCATCCGGGATGGGCAATTACCATCTCGCTGGAACCTACCTTTGAGGTGCGCGACCGCTGTGGTCTGTCTACCTCTACCCGTAAGGTGATTCAGAAGATATGGCCGGTGAAGTTGCCGAAGATGGATCCGGAGATGCTTGCCCGACTGGTATTCTGCTTTGAGAACAATCCGGAGCGTCATGATGGTATCATCTCGGGTGCCCAGGATTCTATCGGTATCTGTATTCCCGGTCTGGTGCGTCATTATTATGACAACAACTTCTGGCCGGAGAAGATTGAGAGTACGCAGGATGAGATGACCCTCCGTTTCCTGGAAGACCATCTGGTGATGATTCCGATGGAACCGAGAAGACCGGGATGCAGTGTGGTGGAAGGTAAGGATATCACGCCTGTGAAGGTGAAGGCGCTGGCTGATGCTGCTGATGCCTGCTGGAAGGCGATTCTGGCGCACGACCTCGATGCCTTTGCTGCAGCATACAGGGCATCTTTCGAGGCCCAGATTGCGATGTTCCCGGGTATGGTGAATCCGTCTATCAACGGTGTGATAGAACAGGAGGCGAGTGTGCAGCCGATGATTGACCGCTACAGCAACATGGAGGAGGTTCTGGCATGGAAGATGCCGGGAGCCGGCGGCGGTGGTTATCTGGCACTGGTAGTAAAGGACAGTCTTAAATTTGCAGAGAATCATGACGAAGCCATCCATCTTCAGATACGAAGGGCATAACTATCTGGTGCCCTTCCTCATCATCAGCAGTCTCTTCTTCATGTGGGGCTTTGCCCATGGCATCCTGGAGGTGCTGAATCCGCATTTCCAGGAGTCGTTTCATATCAGCAAGGCGATGTCGGCCTTGACGCAGGCTGCTGTCTATGGTGCCTACTTTCTGATGGCGCTGCCTGCCGGATGGATTATCCGAAAGTGGGGCTACAGGAGGGGAGTGATAACAGGACTGGTTCTCTTCGGTATCGGTGCTCTGATGTTCATACCGGGAAGCAGGATCAACAGTTTCTACTTCTTTGTTTTGTCGCTGTTTGTGATAGGATGCGGACTGACCTGTCTGGAAACAAGTGCGAATCCTTATACTACGGTACTGGGACATCCTGACAAGTCGGAGAGCAGAATCAACCTGTCGCAGTCGCTCAATGGTATCGGATGGATTGTAGGACCGCTGGTTGGCGGACAGCTTCTGTTCTCGGGTGTCAACATTGCCATTCCTTATGCCCTGGTGGGTATCTTCGTGCTTTCTGTGGCACTGGTTCTGTCAAGGATCAAGTTGCCGGACCCAAGGAGAGCGCATGAGGCGGATACGAACGAGATGGTGGAGGAGAAGCCGATGCGAGTGATGGCATTCGGTTTCGGTATGCTGACCTTGTTTCTCTATGTGGCAGCCCAGACGGGTGTGAACAGTTTCTTCATCAACTATGCTGAGGAGAGTATTCATATAGAGAAGCAGACTGCCAGTCTGTATCTCGCCTTTGGCGGAATGGGGCTGTTCTTTATCGGCAGGTTGGCTGGTGGTGTCATCATGAATTATGTCCAGCCAAGGCTGGTGCTGCTGGTCTGTACCATCCTCACCTTTGTAGCCACATTGATTGTGGTGGTATGTAGCGGCACCTTATCTCTCATTGCGTTCTTCGCCCTGTATCTGGGAGAGAGCATCATGTTTCCGACTATCTTCTCGCTGGCATTGAGGGATGCGGGTACAAAGACCAAACTTGCCTCTTCATTGCTTATCATGACGATAGTGGGTGGCGCGGTTGCTCCAGTAATCATGGGGTATATTGCGGATACTACGGGCAGTATGGCGATTGCCTTTCTCATACCGTTGGTATGTTATGGGGTGATTGGAGGGTATGCTGCAATGCTTAGATTCCCTTTGACTGATGTCACGAGAGGCTGAATGAGTGATGAATTATGGGAAAAGTCTTCTACCCTATAATGAGTTTGTTTTAGGGGCTTGAGGGTAGTAGCCCGTTTTTGAAAAATCTCTTTAAGAAGTAGCGACAAATATACTTTGTCGCTACTTCATACAACATTTATTCAAATACAAAATCTATTATGGAATGGAATATCTCACTAAGAAGTTCTTTGTTGTTCAAACACCAAAGAAAAATCTTAAGAGCCAACCTACCATAATAATGGAACCAAGTAAACTTGTTACTCTTCTTTTTGCTGTACCGAGTTGCATTTTCTGTAGCAACATTCAAGGGGCTTTTTTTTGTTATCTTCATTTTCTATATTTTTTTCATAAATCTCAGATAAAATTTCGTTTAAATCATTTAAGAATAGTTTAAATATCATAAAGAGGTTTGTTGTCAACTAATAAAAACATTATAATCATATATGAACATCTGCTCAAAAATAAAGAACATCATGAAAGAAATCGCTAATGTGTTTGGAACTGAGTTTGTGAAAAATCCTACAACAGAAAACGCTATTAAGGGATTTTTTACCAATAGATTGACCCGTAAAGACACCTCATTCTCTATTTTAGGTGTCAGATGCAATAACAAACAAAGTACTGGCAAGCGCAAGATGTCCCCTATGCAGATTTACTATTTCCTGCAAGGGTATAAAATCAACGAAGCATCAATTGAGATGAAAAAGGAGCAACAGATACTCAACACGTTGTATGATGATTTCTACTCAGAGGGGGTAAATGGTATTCCACATATTCAAATCAGTGCGATTGTTGGCCAAAACGGTTCAGGAAAAAGCAGCATAGTTGAATTTATGATGAGACTCATTAATAACTTTGCAGCTGCAACCATAGGAGAATTGCAAAATAGTGGCAAAGCTTCCGACCATCTTCATTTTGTTGATGGAGTGGATGGAGAAATGTGGTATATTCTAGAAGGTCATGCTTACCAGTTAAAAGTGAAAAACTGTAGCGTTAAACTATTTAAGTTCAAGAAGAATATTGAAGATAAAGAAGGCAAGCACTTCATGGAACCGAAAAGAATCTTTGATAACAAAAAAAGTGAGACATGCGAGGTACTTGACGGACCGCATACTTCCATAGGAGATGAAGAATTGAAAAAGCTCTATCAGTGTTTCTTCTATACTCTCATTTCCAATCAGTCAATTTACGCTTACAACACTTTGGACTTTGAGAGTGAATGTAATAGTGATGAGAAAGAAGCCTTGGTGTTGGGAGATGGAAAGATTGAGAAATATAATACCGAAGATAAATGCTGGCTTCATGGACTGTTCCATAAGAATGATGCGTATCGCACACCTTTGGTGATAACACCTTTCAGACGGGAAGGCAATATAGACATAAACAATGAGCGTGAACTTGCCATCGAACGATTGGTGCGACTTTATGCGCTTCATGAGGATTTGCTCACCATCAACGACCATCTGTTGATGGAGAGTCTGACCTATTCATACAATCAAGAAAACCAATATGGCATAGACCGTATCAAGAGAAAACTGAATTTCAAAAATTTATCAGAAAAAGGCTATGCTGCATTGAAGAACGACATTATGGCAAAATGGAGCAAAGCAATAGGAAGAAATCTTTCTATCTACAACACAAAGTATTATTATAACGAGGCGATAGAATACCTGGTGTATAAGACATTGAAAGTGTCATACCAATACAAGGAGCATAGGGATTTCTATGATGCAGCATGTATGATGACAGATGTATATAATAGTGACACTTTAGGAGAATTGGTAGATGCGTTGTCTAAAGACCATTCTCATATAACACGCAAGATATATCAGACGCTTGGCTATCTAATGTTTGATGTGTATGATTTGGGCGAGAGTGTACATATCAATAGGAATGACAATGAGATAAAGAATACTATCGGATTTAAGCAATTAGGAAATAAATGGTGGGAGGCTACAAAATTGTCGCATGAAGAGATGAAAACGTCACTCTTTGTACAGTTGCGGATGCAAGCTATAGTTCCTCCTCCGTTCTTCTCTATAAAAATCAATCTCTGTGAGAAAGATAACAAACAAGTGAAAATTGATTTTGAGACATTAAGTTCTGGAGAGAAGCAACAGATATTCACCATCAGTTCAATACTTTATCATTTGGACAATATTGATTCAGCCCACAAAGATCAAAGTGCAGCCAACCGAGTGCAATATAATAATGTATGCATCGTGTTGGAAGAAATAGAACTGTATTATCATCCACAGTTGCAGCAACAATTCATCTATTACTTTTTGAATGGTCTAAAAGAAATAACATTGGAGAACATTAAAAGCATCCATCTCATCATTGTCACACATTCCCCATACGTTCTGTCGGATATTCCTAGGACAAATGTACTGGCACTTAAAAAAGACGAGACGGAACCTGTTGATGGACTGCAATCGTTTGGTGCCAATGTTTATGATATGCTGAAAGACAGTTTTTTCTTGGAAGGTGGAGCCATGGGTATGTTTGCTCAATGGGAAGTAACACATCTTATGGCTTGCATGAAAATTCACCAATGGGCAAAGGATGCAGACGACACAAAGGAATGTCCTTTTATTGGAGATGAAGAGGCTTATGATTTCTTGAACCGTTATTTATACTTTGACACAAATGACAAGAATAGAAAGAGTTTTAGCTATGATGACTATTGCCATGACTTTTCTTCTGAAAGCATAAAAGAACGCATCATGCTAATAGACGAGCCTGTGGTTTACCATGTGTTGATGGATGAGTTTACCCGTACATTCCCTTCGCTTTCCGAAGAGCAGAAGCAACTTAAAAGGGAAGACTTGTTGAGACAGTTGAATGAATTGGATAAGAAGTAAGTTATGAGTCAAGATGGTGTTAGAACTCTTTTGAAACTAAGAATACCTTCTGCTACATTGAAAAATGAATATGCAAACAGGTATCTTGATAAGTTGGTGGATAGAGTGAAGAATGGAGTTGTAGAGAAAAAGAAAGATGGTAGTATTAAAAATAGCTACGTCCTTTCTGATGCTGCAAAAGATATATTGTTACCAGGATGGAACACAACATCTCCCAATAAGGATGTGCTGAGAAAACTGTTGGTTAGTGAACCTAAAGCTTTGAAAAAGCACAATGATGAACTGGTCGCAAAGCTTAATGCAATACCCAATGCAGCAAATAGACCAAGTGATAAAGATCTGCTTTTGATTTTTGGTTACGAAAGGGTTTTCAATTCTTCAAGTAAGTCGGAGGCTTATTGGCTGTCCAAACAGATTGATAGCAATACTTGTGTGTATTGCAACAGACAATATGCCTTTACTATAGAGAAAGGAACAGGAAGAAACAAAGATGAGAGGCTTGCAAGACCTGCTTTTGACCATTGGTTTGACAAAGGAAGTAATCCTTTGATGTCGTTAAGCTTGTGTAATTTGATACCAAGTTGCACTATCTGCAATAGCTCTGTAAAAGGCAGTAGTAAATTTGACCTTTCAACACATACGCATCCGTACGTTCATGAGACAGGGCATCCAGATATAACATTTAGGGCAACACTGACAACTGGCACACCGCCAAAATGGACAGTTGCTATAGATACGCCACCAGGAAGCAAAGAAGAACGAACGGTTAAGGACATGAATTTGCAGGAAATATATGCAATGCATGGAGAATTGGAAGTTCGTGATTTGATGAATTTCAAAGATGCTTATCCTACAGGTTATTTGAAACAATTGTTTGGCGATGTTCTTAAAGCAAGCAAGAGAAGTTTAAGCCGTTCTGAGGTATATCGAATGCTTTTCGGGGCAGAAATGGATAGCTCACATTTTCTTGACCGTCCGTTGAGCAAGCTAAAGCATGATATTCTCGTAGAAATAGGAGTATTGAAAAAATAAGCAGCTGTTTATCTGCATGTACGATGAAACGACTATTGAATTATATTATCAGTATCAAGCATTCTGAAATATTTTCATTGCGCTTATTACCATTTTTGTTAGGGATAACATTGTTCCTAATATGGTATAGCACTTATATCGCTAATACGAATGTATCCAATGTAAAGGTGAAGTACAATAGCGTGAACTTACGTGTGGACAGTTTGAACTATACTTTTTACGTAATCAGTAAAGGAACGAACAAATCTTCGGAATATGACAAAATCGAAATCCAAGAGTTCACAAGTTCCATGGCTTCGGCAAAGTTTCTACCTGTTCAGTTTGACTTATTACATCGACATCATTATCGTAAGCACCATGATTATTACGAAGGTAATGTATACCATCAAAGATTTCATTATCTATTTCCTGAAGATTACGGGATTTGTCCGTTAGGATACCGTTACTCCAGTTTGTCTATCTTTGAAATTCAAGGGCATCAGATATTAAACGTTGATGCTAATTATTCACAAGACTCAATTAAAAGTGACATTCAGCATTATGGACTCAACTTTACTCGGTGGGTGGATAGACATATCGGGAATTATAGTAACTTAAAAGATTTTGATGTCGCTCATGTGATAACATCATACGACAAAGAGGGAGCACTGCGAGAACATAAGATTTCTGCACTAGGCTATATGTTTCATGATTTTCATCCGAACTTCAACTATAACATAGAGTTCAAGATTGAGGGACTTGGGTATGATGATTCAATAATGCATCATATACCAATGAAGATCAATTTTGATTTCAACAGACGAAAGCGTTATTTGTTGGAAGCATCACCTGTTCCAAACCGAATGACTGGGCATATTATCGAGTATTCTTCCAAAGAAAAAATAGCTGAAATCTTGAACGATGGCATATCCATCAATGGTACAGATGTAAACGAAAAGGAACACTATGACAAGAAATCTGCGCTAATAACATTGGCTATCGGTGTTTTGCTGTCTCTTTTGTCAAGCATGGTAGTTTCTGATATTGAAAAGAAGAAAAAAACGAATAATTACTCGCCAAGGTATTGGGTATATTTCTCATGCGACATACTAAAAGGAACACTCCTGGCATTATGTTGTATTCTAGCTTATCTAGCATTTGTAAACCCATATACTTGGGATTAAAATTAAAATAAATATGATGGAATCCAACAATACCCAACACAAATCTTTTCTTAGACATCTCGACTTTGAGCCATTCACATGGCAGACTTTCAACGGAGAGCAATGCCCGATAGTCTGTGAAAGGGATCGCCTTGCTGTTGTATGGTGCTAGTTTGTTTTTTGTGAGGATTTTTATCCCGCTAAGTGTAATACTTTAATAACTTTGTTTATGTACATTTCAGAATTAAAGCTTTGGAATTTTCGCAAGTATGGTGCTGATGATTTTGATTTAACGAATCCTCATCTTACGGTACCTTTTAAAAGCGGAATGAACGTATTGATTGGTGAAAATGATTCTGGCAAGACTGCCATCATTGATGCAATCAAGTATGTTTTGAAGACTAATGCATATGAGTCTATACGTATTCTTCAAGATGACTTTTATAACGATAAGGATCATTTGAGAATCGAACTACTGATAGATGATGTTACAGATGATGAGGCGAAAAACTTCACTGAAATATCTGCCCCTAAGGAAAATGGAGGAATGGCAAGTATAAAACTTGTGCTTGATGTGGTTCGTAAGGATGGACATATACAAGCTTATGAAGTGAGAGGTGGTTTTGATGCTGATGGGCATAGTCTGACTCCTTTGATGAAAGATAACTTGCGTATCACTTATCTCAAACCACTCCGTGATGCAGAGAATGAATTGACTGCAAAGAAAAATTCAAGATTGTCACAAATCTTACAGTCGCATGAACTATTGAAGCAAAATCCCAATGGAGAAAAGCATGATTTAATTAAAATAATTGAAGAAGCAAATGCTAAAATAGAGAAATGGTTTGATGATGATACAGGAGGCGAAACTTCTCATAAAAGGCAGATAAAGGGAGTGATTGATCAATTTGTGAAACTCTTTATATCTGATGATGCAGAATCCCAATTTCTTTTGGCGGATCCTACGATGAAAAACATTTTGGAACGCTTGGCGATAAGTGTTGTTAATAGCAAGAATTTGGGACTGGGTACACTTAATCGCTTATTTATGGCAACCGAACTATTACATCTTAAAAAGAAGGGTGATAATCTTAAGGTCTGTTTGATAGAAGAACTTGAAGCTCATATTCATCCCCAAGCTCAGATGAAGGTTATTTCTGCGTTACAGCAAGAAGAGAGTGTGCAGTTTATTCTGACGACCCATAGTCCCAATATCACTTCTAAAGTAAAACTAGGTAAGGACACTGATGTTAATAGCATCCTTATGTGTAATAGCGACAATGTGTTTCCTATGGGTGCAGGTTATACTAAGTTAGAGAAGAAGGACTATAAGTTCCTTGATACCTTCTTAGATGTAACTAAATCAAACTTGTTTTTTGCTAAAGGTGTAATTCTGGTTGAAGGATGGGCTGAAGAAATTCTTATTCCTGTTATTGCTTCTAAAATGGGATTGGATTTAACACAACATGAAATATCTGTTGTCAATGTTGGTTCGACAGCATATTTACATTTCGCACGTGTATTTATGAGAAGATCAGAACCGGAAATGAAAGTAAAATGTGCTATTGTTACAGATCTTGATGTTAGACCTGATACAGAAAATAAAGTGCAAAAAGAAAGTGAAAAAAAGAAATCTGTTGAACATAATTTGGGAATGCCGTTGCCAAACAATGTGAAACTTAATCTTGCTAAAGAATGGACGTTGGAATGGTGCTTGTTCAAATCGCCCATTCTTTCTGATTTGTTTAAGGATTCGGTTGCTGAAGTTCATTCTAGAACAGTAGAATTCAAAAAAGATGCTGTTACGAATCAATACTCGGATTCATTTGAGAAGAAGTTGAAGGCGAAATTGATAGATCGTTCTTTAGAAAAGACAGATATAGCATTAGTTCTGTCCGAGAAAATCAAGACAAACGAATTGGATTTTGCTCAGCAAGATGAGTATATAAAATATTTGCTGGATGCTATTAGATTTGTTGTTTTATAGTCTATGAATATTACGAATATAGATATAAATGAGGCAGAGAAGGCCTTGCTTCCTAAGGATATGCACTTTGATGATGAACGAAGAGATTTTATCAAAGGTTTAGAAAGTTGTGATCTCTTGGCTGTACCAGGTAGCGGAAAAACCACGGCATTGCAGGCTAAATTGTTTTGTATGTCAAGGCATTTACCTTTAGATAAAGGTCAAGGGATTCTCGTTCTTTCACATACCAACAATGCGGTCAATGAAGTAAAAAAGAAGCTCTATGCTGATTGTAATCCTCTTTTCGAAGAGCCTCATTTCATTGGTACTGTACAGGATTTTGTTGATAAATTCTTAGCGATACCATATTATGAGCAATTCTATAAGCAAAAAGTACATGTAATCGATAGTATGGCTTATGAGCAAGAGGTAGAAAGGTATTTAAAAGCATCGATTTGGAAATTGTCGAAAGGAACGTTGTATCTATACAAAAAAGGGGTTAATTTTACAGATATTCGTATTCAACGTACGAATGATGGTTCATTGAAATATACTAGGGGTATGGACGATGAACTAAGTATTAAACCTGTAAAGAAATGGATTAGAGAAGGTACAGAACGACAGAAGCATGAGGAGATAAAAGCAGATTTAAATAAAATGAAGCAAGCGATACTGAAAAAAGGAATTCTTCATTATGACGATTGTTATATCTTGGCTGATGCATATATCCGTAAATATCCCTTTATAAAAATGGCTCTTCGTAAACGATTTAAATATGTATTTATAGACGAAACACAAGACTTAAAAAAGTACCAGTTGGATCTGATAGATAGCATATTTGATAGTGCTGAATGTTGTATTCAAAGAATTGGAGACAAGAATCAAACCATATTCAATAAGCCAGATAGGGATATTCCTGACCAATGGAATATCCGTAAAGTCAAATACTTGCAAAATTCGTTACGGCTAACAGAAAGTATTGCAAAAGTTGTCAACCCTTTTGCTGTTGATAATGTAGCTGGCAATAAAAGTGAATCGATGTTCACAGTTAAAGGAAAGAGACAATTGGAGAATGGTGATATTCCTCCTTATTTAATTTTGTTTGATGAATATGGCAAAAATAAACTCTTGACTACATTCAATGATTTGATAGAGAAATATGAGTTACGAAGTACTGTGGATGGTAAAAAATACGGTTTCCATATTGTCGGTTGGAGCATTAGAAGAAAAGGAGAGACTGCAAATGGAAAGTTGCGTTTAGAAGACATATTTCCCAATTGTGAAAAAGCGTCTGTAAGAGGATTGAATTCATATGATACGTTGAGTAAGTTCCTTGTTTTTGGATGCCGTGATTATAGTATGTATGAATGTAAAACGGTTATACAAAAAGCATTAGTCTGCTTGTTACGTAAGTTGAATGTTTATGATAGTGATAGAAGGTTATTTTCTAAAACACGTTTAGAAAATAAGATAATGTTAATAGGGGAAGATGATTTTAATGATTATAAACTGTTAATTTATCAAACTTCTGTTTTGCTCTTTCTAAAGCGTTTTTCTGAATGTTACACTTTATTGGTTAGTTATTTAACTGGCAGTTTCTCTCGAATTTTTGAGATTAGCACTAACAATCAGGTATTGGCGGATTTTTGCGAAAAGGATTTTGATACAGAACTAATAAATGCGGAAACACCATCAGAATTTCCTGATATAGAAATAGAATCTGTGCATTCCACAAAGGGACAAACACATTGTGCGACCATGTATGTTGAGACTTCTTTTAAGGATTATGAATCATCACATCTTTTTAAAATAAAGAAAAAAGCGACAAGGAAAAGACCTGAAGTGTTGTATCCAAATCCTTTGTTTCAGGAAAAAGCGGAATATGCGCAAGTGACATGCAAAGCTGTTATGCATATGATGTATGTTGGTTTTTCACGTCCTACCCATCTTCTATGTTATGCCTCTTATAAGCACAACTGGAATAATAAAAGAATAGAAAAAATGGAGCAACTTGGGTGGAAAATCATCAATTTGTAGAATTTGTCTCTACTAAAAGAATTTCAAAGGAACGATTTGCAGAATTGTTTTCAATAGATAAGATGAAGGGAAAAATTAATAATAATGATTTGGTAGAAATAAAAAAGGCTATTTGTTCTTATGAGAATGTTTCCATGAAGTTGTTGAAACGTTTTGGATTGATATAACTGGGAAATTTCTTGTGATTTTCTTGGAGGTTTCGAGGAAAAGTGTACTTTTGAAGTTAGATATTAATAAAATGAATTATTATGGCACAGGTAGCAACAATGAATCAAGCTCAATTGCAAATCCTCGATATGCTGTCATTTATCAAGACTCCTGAGGCTTTGCGAGGTTAGTTTATCACCATTACAGCGTAAGGTTTAAACACATTAAGTAGTTACCTTTGCATCCGAATTCTTAAAAATCAGAATTATGGAAACAAAGGAATACTTCGAAAAGGTGATGCCTAGATAAAGTTTCGTACCTTTGCACCGTGATTGTGTGTCCTGAGACAGAATGAAGTCTGATATTGGCTATATTTGATGGATTTCTGTCGTAACTTCTAGAGAGATGGTGGCAGACTCACCGCATTCGGCATGCAGGTTAGAACCAAGGTCTAAGGTGTTGAATTACATCAATGAGCGACTAACCCGTTGGGTGATGCGTAAGTACAAACGCTTCTCCAAGGGTAAGAAGTTTGGCAGAGCGTATGAATGGCTTGTAGAATATGCGGCACATAACAGAAATGAGTTTTCACACTGGGTGAAGGGATTTGTACCCTATCCCCGTCTAGGTTAATAAAGAATATAAACTAAGAAACAAAAGAGTTAAGTACGAAGAGCCGTGTGATGGGAGATTGTCAAGCACGCTTCCGAGAGAAGGGAGGATGAAATTCCCTCCACTTACTCGACTATATAAATACACAAAGTATGGAAGGTTATAATAATAAGCCTGAGATGCTATTTGTTCTCAGGATGAATGCAGAAGGGAATGATGTTTTCATAGAAGAATATGAACTTTCTGAGTTTCCTAAGTTGGAGGAATGGTTTAATTCCAAAGGATTTTTTGATTATAATGCGACATTTGAGGAAATGGAACTCGTGGGGCAATGTCTAGGAGCAGAAAGAATCGTCAACTACAATAGAAGAAAGTCTGTTTTAGAACTTGAGCTGAAGAATATGAAACAGAGCTTGAAAGATTATACGGAAAGTGTATTGAAAGTTGAAAAGGCTTTGGAAAACATAGGAGTGGAAGACATCAGGCATAACAAAAGTATGGAGAAAATAGACTTGTGCAGTTTCTCTGATACTTTCTATATATATGACAAGCCTTTCTTAAAACTTGAATACCGCTTAGGGCATCGTTTTAGAACAGATTCATTTATAGAAGGGTATGATATACCTTGCTGGAAGATACAATTCATGCATCAAGGTGGTCTGTCTGTATATAATAGAAATGATTTACTGAAATCAGACAAAACGTTCGATGAATGGATGCAAGTGATATTCCAGTTGCCTGAAGATGTCGATTTGAAAAGGGAGAAAATATGTGAACTGATTCATACTATATATGGTTTTGAGATTCAAATAACAGATATTCTCTATGATCCAGCTTCTAAATGCTTCGTCTTGAAGGAAGAAGTAGAGCAGAAAATGCTGAAGGACATTAAGCCAGAAAGGGCAGTGGAGCCTGATGAAATAGCCAAATATACCACATTAGATACGCTTGTTGCTGTATTGCAGTGGGGAAAGATGCGTATGAATAGTATTGTGTCGATGAATGACAAAACAGAGACAGGTTTTTTAGAGGAATACATTAGAAACTACAAAGAAGACTTTGATGAAGAATGTAATAAGTATCTGTTTGCAGATAAAGAATTCATTACTTCTTTTACTACACGTATTGACGATCTTGATATGTGGAGATTGTATGGGGACAATGCCCGTGGCATATGCATGGTGTTTGAGCGCATAAACAAGGATAGTGATGAACTTTTTAATATTAGTTATATAGCTGAAAAATCAGATGATCTAGAGAAAATTGCCAAATTACAAGATGCATTAAAGGATAATTCTATCAGATTTCGCATGAACCTCTTGAAGAAATACCAGCATTTCTTGAAGCTTTCAGATTATTCTTCTGAGAGTGAATGTCGATTGATGGTAAATAGTGAGAAAACTGACGGATGGTTTATTAATCGTGATAATGGTATTTTGACACCTTACATTGAGAAGAAGTTAGTGAGAGAAGTCGAAGAAGATAATATATATCCGTTCCGCTTAAGTGGAATTATTCTTGGACCTGCTTCTCGGGAACTAACGGCTAATATGATGCAGGTTCTCTATATGGCGGCTCAATGTCAGTATTCGCTTTTTGTGAAGCAGAGTAAGATAACTAGTTATAGGTGAGGTGTATAGAGTGATGTTACAAGTTGAACTATAAATAATATAAGAGTATGTTTGAAAACTTGGATAAGATTAAGAGCGTTATTACGGATATTTTTACTCAAATATCTTTGAATAAATTGTCCAACTGCCATGACTTAAATGTCTTGGCAGAAAATGTGTTTATGTATGTGCTGAATGACTGCTTTGATTATCATTTGCAGAATGCTAATATATTGAATAATGTACCTAATCAAGTGGGTTTCGATTTGATTGATACTGAAAATAAAATTATCTTTCAGGTTACTTCTTCTGATACAATAGAAAAATATTCCGAAACCATTAAAAAGGTAAAAAACGTGCATGGCCGGGGGTGTAATTTAAACTGTGTCAAGGCTTGTTCTTAACTTTCATTCCCACTCCC
>OHLK01000081.1_pt1 | contig 30157 bp, 18 predicted proteins | sample 1569041 | NCBI WGS metagenome assembly OHLK01 (sample SAMEA3879573, study PRJEB24766) | human gut metagenome | biome: human-associated habitat; feature: feces | place: USA | collected 1985/1987 | reverse complement strand
AAAAGCGAGCGTGGCCACGGAGGAAAGCGTGAAACAAGTATCCGCGGACACCCTCAAGAGCGAGGTGCGTCAGACATGGACGGAGACAGTACCACAGGAGGAAGCCAAGCTGGAGATACCTCTGGCGGAACTGACTAACCTGCCCGAAAAGGCAGAGTACCGGGCCAAGAACGGACGAGCCAGCGCAACCGTGCAGAACAAAGGTGGCATCATCGTGGTGTATGCCACTTGCGACAGTCTGCAACGCCAGTGCGAGTACTATGAGCGCCAGATGGCGAGCTACAAAAAAGCATTAGAGCAGCAGAAGAATGAAGCCAAAACGGAAAAAGAACGCAGTTCAAATCCGTGGAAAATGCTTCTCATCGCCTTTATTGTCGGAGTGGCGACCGGCACAGTATTAACAATCATAACAAGAAAGATATGGCAAAAAGTGTTTTAGACGGAACCAATCTCATTCTGAGTGTCGGTGAAAAAGCATTAGGCTTCTCCACTGGCTGTAAGGTAACAACCACAACTGAGACTGGTGAGCGCGTAACCAAGGAGGCAGCAAGCGGCAAGTGGAAAGAGAAGTTTGTGAAGAGCTTCTCTGAGAGTATTTCTGCCGAGGGTTGTGTCCTCACGGATGGAGACTCAGAAACCCCGACCTATGACCAGCTGAAGGAAATGCAGCTCAACGGTGAGCCTATTGAAGGACATTATAGTCTTCGTGATGGTGATAACCGTACAGGCAAGACAACAGGTGGCTACAAAGGCAAATATATCATCACCTCGCTGGAACTTGATGGCCAGGCTGGAGACGATGCTAAGTATAGTGTCCAGTTGGAGAACTGTGGCAAGGTGGAGAAGGTATCCAATGGCCTTAGTGAAGTATCAAATGTGTAGTAAGCTATGATAAAGATAACACTGAAGGGGGAAGAGTATCCTTGCGACTTTGTCATGGGCGCATTTCTCATGTTCAAACGTGAGACAGGAAAGGATGTAAGTCAGATTAAACAGGATGATCTTGAAGAGTTGCTGATGCTGATGTGGTGTTGTGTGAAATGTGCAAGCCAGGCTGTTGGCATCGAGTTTCCCATGGACTTTGAGACTTTCTGCAACAGTATCACACCAAACGTTCTAAATGAATGGAACGAGCAGGTGAACCAACCGGCTGAAAAAAAAAGAAGGGGAAAAGTGTAGAAACCCCTGACATAGAACAATTGCTCGGTATAGCGATGGGGTGCATTGGGATGAGTATGGATGACTTTTGCCGATGCACCCCTTCTGAGTTCTATGCAACATGGAAGGCATGGGATGAGATGCGCCAAAGCTGCGAACGCAGTGAGTGGGAACGTCTGCGAATGCATTGTCTTTGCACGTTGCAACCTTATTCGAAGAAAACGCTCGAGGCTTCCGACATTATGTCATTTCCATGGGAAAAAGAGCAAAAATCGGAAAATGAAGTGAAGATGGATAAGGAAGATACTCTACGCCGATACAGGGAAGCAAAGGCAGCGGCAGGGTTGAAATAACTTATTGGGCTTTGAAAAATTTAATAAGGGCAGCGATTTTGGTAACGACATATAAGAATACGGGTAAACAAGCCACAAGACAAATAGCCACTGTCAGTACCGATGCGAAAGGGTGCTGAACTATGAGGTCGTGTATGGGGTTCAAGTTTGTGCTCATAAAATGTTCTAAAATGTATCCGCTACAAAGGTAAACAATAAAAATGAGAAAATGGCAAAAGAGGTCAGTTTTATAATAAAAATCAACGACAACGGCAGTGCAAAGCGAGTTACCGCTGATGCAGAAGAACTTGGACGGGTTATTAGGAGCGTGCAGGATGAGAGTGAGAGGTTGAAGAGTGACATTCTCACATGGTCGCAGGCATCGCAAGCAATCGATGTACTCCAAGACTCCATCAGTGACTTGCAGGGTGTGATGGCAGACCTTACGGCGGCCTATCAAGTACAACTTGTAGCTGAGACCCAATTGGAGACGATCATGCGTCAGCGCATGAATAGTACCAATGAAGAAATACAGAGCATTAAAGAATTTTGCTCTGCACAGCAGGAATTGGGAGTAATAGGTGACGAGGTACAGTTGAGTGGAGCTCAACAGATGGCTACGTTCCTGAAGGAGAAACAAAGCCTCGATACGCTTATTCCTGCCATGAACAACCTCATCGCACAGCAGAACGGACTGAATGCAACCAATCAGGATGCCGTGAGCATCGGCAATATGATGGGCAAGGCGATGCAGGGGCAGGTGGAGGTGTTGCAGCGTGTCGGCATCACTTTTGACGAGGCTCAGAAACAAGTGTTGCAGTTCGGTACTGAGAGTGAGCGTGCAGCCATGCTTGCCGAAGTCATCACGGCAAATGTGGGAAATATGAACGCAGAACTTGCCAAGACAGATGCTGGTAGGCAGAAGCAATTGGAAAATACGCTGGGCGACATAAAGGAACAGCTTGGCGGACTTGTGCAGGGTGCCATGCCGTTTGTTACAATAGCTGCACAGACGATGATATGCGTGACCAGTGTCGGCAAGTTTGTGACCTCATTGACTGCTTTGAGCGCAGCCTTCTCCATTTCCACTATTAAGGCTACAGCATTGGCTGTACATGAAAAAATAGTATCTGTAGCGCAGAATATGATGGCTGCAAGCGGATATACGGCAACGGCAGGAACGGCAGCACTGACGGTGGCAGTAACGGCGTTGTATGCAGCTTTGACCATGGGAATATCGGTCATTATTACTGGACTTGTCGCCCTATTCAGTTCTATGGGTGACGAGGCGGAGGACGCTGCGCAGGATGTGGATATACTGAAGGAAAGCACTGATGCGTTTAGCAATGCCTCGTCCAATGCCAAGGCTGAAATAGACATGGAGGTAAGTTCGCTCGCCTCGCTTATCAACAGCCATAAGAATGCCACGAAGAAAGTGGACGAGCTGAATAAAAAGTACGGCGAAAGTTTCGGCTATCACCGTACTGCTGTTGAATGGTATGATACGCTCATCGCCAAGAGCAAAGTATATTGCGAGCAGATAGGCTATGAGGCTCAGGCGAAAGTTCTGGCTTCACAAATTGCGGCAAAACAACTTGAAAAGGAAAGCAAGGAAAGTGAGCGTTATCAGCTCGGTCAGCAGTATTGGGACGGCAACGGCAACATACACTACAATTATGAGAACGCAGCAGGTGGAAAGGATTACTACGACCAACTTGGCGGTCAGATAAGCAAACTCTCTGGCGAAATCAATACCCTACAAAAGCAGTATGACTCCGCCATAGATCACATGGTGAAAGCCCAAAAGCAGCTGGATTCCTCACGGAAGTCTGTTGATTTGTCGCGCAAGAACTTAAAAGATGTCTCGGACCAGGACTTGACGGATAATATCACTCAACTGGAAAACGAACTAAAGAACACCTCGCGCAGCAATGAGGCGGAGCGCACAAGACTGAATAAGGAAATTGGTCGGCTGAAGGCTGAGCAGAAAAAGCGTGAGGAGAATGACAAAAAACAGCAAGGTGTCAGTACAACCAAAACGACACCGAAGAAGACGACATCCACGTCAAAGGTTACAGCAAACGATACTCCCATAACAGATCCGAAAACACTTGAAGATGTTGGCAGGAACATATCCATATATGAGGCACGACTGAAGAAAACCAACAAAGAAGATACCGAAAAGATAAAACTTCTCACTGAACTCATCAACAAATACAAGGCACTTCAGAGAACCATACAGGATGAGATTGACGCTGCCGACCATACGGTGTCGCTTGACACGCTTGAAGGAATAGATGCCGAGATACAGTTCCAACAGCAACTGCGGCGCAAGGCTTCAAAGGAGAACCTTGCCCAGATAGATAAGGAGATAAAGCGTTTGAACGACATTAAAACGGCATTCGAGGACAGTTCGCACGCGACACTTGCCACATACCAGATTCAGACCTATGAGCAGCTTGACAACGAGTTAGCCTTTTACCAGAAAAAATTGAAAGCTGCTACAGCAACAGAGCGCATTGAGATACAGAAGCAAATCAAGGAACTTGAAAGGCTTCGTGGTAAGTGGGACGATGTGCTTTCTGCAATGGATAAACCTGCAGACCTCGGCAGTTTAAACTCGATGGAGGAACTCGACAAGGCCATTTCCTATTATAGCGAGCGGCAGCGTAAGGCTACGGGGGCGGAGGTGGAGAACATCCAACGTACCATCAATGCACTGCAAGCTAAACGCGATGCAATGAACCGTATGACGGAACTTCCAACCATGCAACAGGAAACTGCTGACCTTGACGGAATGAGCGGGAAGAAACTGAGGATGGAACTGGAACTCATTGGCATTGAAGGCATCAAAGATAAGATACGGTCGTTACAGAAGATGCTTGATGATACCAAGAATCCGCTTGGTGATGAACAACGCAAGGAAGTAACAAAACTTATTCAGACATGGGGCAACTATGAGAAAGTTCTGAAGAAGAGCAGCGTCAAATTCAGCGATGCGTGGGCTGGTATAAAAGGCATTGGCGGTGGTGTCGAAGGTATTACCGAAGCGTTGAAAGGAAACGGCAATGCCTGGCAGACCATTACGGGCATAGTGGATGGAGCCATACAGATATACGAGGGTGTCAATAGTGTCATATCAATCATAGATGCCCTGACTGCTGCAACAGGAATTTCCAATACAGTAACAACAGCAAGTGGAGTGGCATCGACCACAGCTGCTACGGCAAAAGTAGCGGCAGCCCCTGAAGAGGTGGCGGCATCGGTTGCAACGATGGCGGCAGTGAAGGCTGAGGCAATGGCGTACCGCGAACTTGCAGCTTCAGAGTTTATGGCTGCACACGCTTACATACCGTTTGCTGGTGCTGGCATCGCAGCTGGATTTATAGCCATGATGCAAGGGCTTGTTGCTTCGGTTGCCGTGACACCATTCGCCAACGGCGGTATTGTGTATGGCCCGACCTTGGCGCTGATGGGCGAGTATGCTGGAGCGAAAAGCAACCCGGAGGTGATAGCACCGCTGAACAAACTGAAGTCGCTGATAGGTAACAACGGTGGTGGCGGTGGTGGCATATATAAACTGAAGGTGAAAGGCAGAGACCTTGTGGCGGTGCTTGCCAACGAGACGAGAATAAACAGAAAAGGAACGAACATCAAAATATAAGGAGCATGTATCTGCACGGACATTTTTACAACCAAAAGGAAGATCGCATCGAGGTGCATATACTGACTGGTGGTGACCGCACTAAGGAAACTGCCATTGGTGAGAAGAATGGGGAACTGTCGTTTACTGATGATCCAGTGGAACTGACGAGTCAAGTGAACGATACGTTTGACCACTTGCTCTGCCAGCAGGCTACTGTACGCCTTCTGGCGCGGAACTTCGTGCCGGACTTCTTTTGTGCCTCATGCCGTGACGCTGTGGTGAACATCTACCGTGAGGGGGAATGTCTCTTTGCCGGATTTATCGAACCTCAGAGCTATTCGCAGGGCTACAACGAGGAGTTTGACGAGATAGAGTTGAGCTGCATCGATGCGCTGACGGCATTGCAATATGCTAAATATCGTGATGTCGGCTCGCTCGGTGTACTGTATAATGTAGTAAAGGCAGAGGCGGAGCAACGCACATTCTTGGCAATGCTGAAAGAAATATTGGGTGGTGTGACGGCTGAGCTTGACATCGTGGGTGGTAATGCCATGCGCTACCTATACGATGGAAGTAAGGCTGTGGATGATTTGGCAGGTAACCGCTATGCGATATTCGGGCAGCTGACGGTGAGCGAGTTGCTTTTTCTTGGTGATGAGGAGGATGACGTATGGCAGCAGGATGAGGTGTTGGAGGAGATACTGAAGTACCTGAACCTCCACATCGTGCAGGATGGGTTCACGTTTTATCTGTTCTCCTGGGAGAGCGTGAAGGGCGACGAACGCATCTACTGGCGAGATTTGCTGACTGGCGCAAGCGTGACGACGGCCCGGCAGACAACGGACATCGTGACTGGTTTGGTGACAGACACGGATACGACGATAAGCGTAGGGGAGGTGTACAATAAAATTATGCTGACTGCCAAGGTGGAGAGTATGGAGAGTGTGATAGAGAGTCCGCTTGACAACGATCTTCTGAAAAGTCCCTTCAGCAACAAGCAGAAGTACATGACGGAATACAGCTGTGATGGTGAGGGCTCGAAAGCAATAAATGCCTTTGACGCAATGACTCACGGACAGGAAACTTCCTATAGTGGTGGTTGTGTAACTGACTGGTATGTGCAGATGATGAACAACAGTCAGTGGCTGTTCCCAAAGAGCGGGAGCGGTAACCTGATGGAGGAATACTGCAGTGAGGGGCGAAACCAACATATACTGCCGAACTGGTTGGCGAAGAACCAGGGTGCTGCCATCATGGCACTTGGCAAGGTGGAGAAGAAAACGGACGGAAAGGACAACTCCCCGACATCGAAAGTGGAAATGACGAACTACCTGGTAGTGAGTGTGAACGGCAACTGTGACGACAAGGAAGCAACCACCTATCCGAATGCCAACTCACTAAAGGCAGACATACCGAGGGCCGTGTATAACGGCTGTATGACGGGCGGTGTCTTTTCTCCTACAGACGAGGGCACGACTAACTATATCGTGTTGAGCGGAAAACTGGTGCTGAACCCAGTGATGAAACTGACGGACACCTACGCGCAAATACACTACTCCTCGATGATATACGCATGGTGGCACAAGACCGTGCCGAGTCGTAATAATGGTGACGGACGCTATTACACGCAGCAGTGGTGGGCGACGGAGACCCCGAATGTGGGGACTACCTGGGATATAATTACAGACCACGGCTTTGTTCCGTTTACGAATACCGGTCCTCAGTTGTATGAGTTCAAGTATAGTGCCATTGGAGACGGCAGCGACCATATATCAAAGGTTGGTGTGCTGGCATGTATGCTGATAATAGGGGATAAGTGTGTTGTGGAAAAAGGCACAGAAGGACAGGTGACGGACTTCGAGTGGCGGAAGTACAAAACGCTGGAGGAGTGTTCCAGTGAGGACGAATACTACCAACAGTGTTTCACGATAGGTTTTGACCCGAAAATCGGTGACAAGATAGTTGGCACCAAGTTCGATTTGCAAAACAACGTGAACTATGAGCTCGGAATCGATGCAGAGGGTATAGCGATACCAATCAAAAAGGCTGACAAAGTGAGCGGTAGGGTTAAGTTTATGATCCTTGGGCCGGTGAACGCATTGTGGGACGTGGTGACGAGACGGCACAAGACGTGGTTCAGACACACGAAATGGAACAGTACAACGATACCGCTGCTGGCGCATGTGAGTAGTATCATGGTGGAGCAGTTTGAAGTGAAGATATACAGCGACAACGGACTGGTGAACAACACTGGTGATAACGACCTCGTTTACATGAGTGACACAAAGGAGAGCTTTGTGAACGTGAAGGACGACATCGAAATGAAGATAAACTCAGCACTTACAGCTGCGGAGTGCCAGACGTTGGACGTGACGGACAGCGTGAAGATGAGCACTCCATTGAACACGTTTACCGGAGAGGGACTGTTGGCGGTATATGACTATTCGAGGGGTGTGAGCGCTAAGCCTGAGCAGTTGTATGTGGACTACTACTACAAAGAATGGCATGCACCAAGGGTGGTTATGACGCAGAAGTTGACGGATACAGATGGTGGCATCGTGAGCCTGTTCGCTCACTATCGCCATCCCATGATGGATAAAACCTTCTTCGTGCAGGGCATCAGTCGCAATCTTGAGGAAGGATATGCAGAAATGACACTTAAGGAGATTGAGCAATGATAGACATCAAGGTAATAAAGAAACCAAAAAACGAGGGCAGTACTTCGGCACTGAGAACGAGCGGCACCGCTTACGGTGGCATGGCTGTGAAGGAGGCTGCGCATGCGGCCAAGGCAGACATCGCAGAACTGGCGAAGAATGCTACCCATGCCAAGGATAGCGACCATGCGCTGGAAGCAGACCACTCGAAAGAGGCCGACCATGCTGTGAACGCAGATGAGTCGAAACACGCACTGGAGGCAGACCACGCCAAGGAAGCTGATAATGCAGACAAGTGGGATTACCGTGAGTTTGACGACTATCTGAATCAGCCAGTGAGAAAGACAGATGGTGTGACCTTTGGCTCCGTGACCTCGGACAGCATAAGGAGTGCAGGACAGTTCGTTGACGGGATGCTTGGCGCAGGGTTCCAACTATGGAAAGGTGAGGACGGGCGCACCTACCTGACGGTGGACAAACTGACGGTGAGGCAGACGATGGCCGTGTTGGAGCTGCTCATCGAGAAGGTGAGGAGCGTGGGCGGTCAGATATGCGTGAGCGCGGCCAACGGACGCATCAAGACCGTGGAGGAATCGGGCGAGCACTATCTTATCTCCTTCGAGCAGGATAATATGTTTGTACAGCACGACCTGGTGCGTTGCCAGACATTCACGGGCAAGGACCTGCGGAGCTACTGGGTGGAGGTGGCCGATGTTACGGAGGCCGGTATCGTGGTGGCGAAGGAGGAGTTTGAGGGCGTGGAACCGAAGGAGGGTGATGAGTGTGTGCTGATGGGCAACACGGCGAACACCGACCGCCAGAATATGGTGCTCATATCTGCCACCGAGGACGGTCAGCCGAGAGTGGATGTGATGGACGGCGTGAGTGGCAAGACCTTTGACAACGCTTTGCGTGCAAGGCTCGGCAACCTGGACGGCATCAAGGACGACAAGTTTCCGGCAGACCGCCAACCACGGGGCAACGGCCTATATGCAGACAACGCCTATATGAAGGGAACCTTCGTGCTGGAGACAGGCGAGGACGTGAAGACTCGGTTTGAGATAACGGAGGGCAAGGTGCAGAGCGCGATCGACAGCGTGAGGAACGATTTCCTAAGCGAGAAGGGCTATCTGAACAACCCGACGTTTGCGTCGGGACTGGAGAAGTGGAACTCGGAGAATGAGACGGTGTTCTTCCTCGTCGGCAACAAATGGGTGTGGGCCAACGGCGCAGCACTATCGAAGAAGGGTGACGGTGCGAGCGTGGTGACAGATATGGGACGCAAGGTGGTGCGGATACGCAACAAGTATATCCGCCAGAAGCATGAGAATCTACGCTTTGTGCCGACCTTTCCGGCAAACAGCGCCGGAAAGAAGGAAGCCTTGCCAGTGTATCTGAGTTTCTTTTATCGCTGCGCAAAGTCCGGCACGCTGAAGATAGGTTTTGAGAATGTTGACAAGACGGGGTTTGCGGACTTCAACAGTATGGAGGTAAGCGAGGAAATCGCTGCTACCGGCGGCTATGTGCAATACACCTGCAGCGGACTGTGGAACGGCACGGGCGACTTCAAGCTGGAGTTTGACGGCGACATCTATCTGTATATGCTTGTGCTGAGCACTGACAAGATTGAGGCGCTGACGTACAAGTACAAAACGCTGTTTGAGCAGTCGGAGCGACTGGTGAAAATATCGGCAGCCGTGTATGACAAGGACGAGCGGGCACTGGAAGAGACGGGCTTAATCGTTACCTCCAAGGTGTCTGGGCTGTATGCAATCGATGTGGACGGCAACCTGAAATCCTTTGTCGGTGCCGGTCAGGACGGCGTCAAGATAAAAGCATCAAATATACAGCTGGAGGGACTTGTAACCGCTAACGAGAATTTCAAAATATTGGAAGATGGCAGCATCGAGGCAAAGAACGGCAAGTTCACGGGAGAAATAAACGCATCGAATGGAAATATTGGAAATTTGGTAATATCATCAGACAATCTACACTATGGTAACATTGATGATTGGACAACCGAAGAACAAAAGACATTGATCAGTGCAAGTCAAATAAGATTGCAAAACTACTTGTATGATGAGAACACTGCTAAATGGACTTTCCATCAGTTGTTTTTAGGAATTAACGCTGACCCAAACGATGATGATGCAGCAACATTTATGTACTTGAACAAAAATATGCAACAAGGAAAAGACATCGCATCTTTGTTCCGTCCTGCTTTTAGGATAGAATCTAAAGTCGCATCCTCACCACGTGTTTCTATATTATCGTCTGGTAGCATCGTAGTTAATGAGGGTGGCGTTCTTCAAGCAGGCAAAATCAAAGATGTATCAGCGGAACTTCCTTTAGTCCAGATATACAGCATAGATTTGATGGACGGACCTTTGCAACTTCTCAAAAACACAAGTGGCTCCAATAGGACAGTATTTTTGGATATAAAAAACGATCTTCTGTATTGGATGTTCGGAAGTAGTACATACGATTACGCCTTTGTACTCACGCTTGTAGGCCATAAATCTAACAATGCAGATATAGATATTGCATCCGGAGAAATCGCACTTATTGGGGCTTCAAAAATTACAATAAAAGCCAATTCCGTTGTAAAGTTACTAATTGTACGCAATGGTAATAGTGCGCCTTATGAGGATAATTTTTACTGTTTATATAATAATAATCTATAACAACGATATGAGCAAGATAGACTTTCAGCATTTCAAAATTTACGCATCCATCAGCCACAAGGCATCGCATACGGTGGACGCAAGAGAGAACTTTGCCGACATGATTTACAACAACGTGAATGGCATCAAGGCTCACGCACTCGCCCTGAAGATATACAATGGCGAGGGTAGTGTCGAATATACCGACGAGGAGGTAAGCCTTATGGGTACGGTGGCAGAACGTCTGTGTGTGCCCGGCTTTATCGACGGGCTTAGAGAACAGTTGAACAATAATCAAAACAACGGATGATATGACAGAAGAAGAGAAAAAGGAACTGGTCCAGGATGTGGTGAACCAGATAAAGACTGACAGCCAGAGTGTGGACGAGCTGGAAGCTGTGAGCACGCTGGACGGTGTGGTGAGCCTCCCTGCCATGAGAGGCGAGACGGTGGTGAGCGCCCCGTTGAAACTGCTGTCGAAACCTGCGGAGGATGCAGCTGCTGTCGCCAAGTCTTCTGCTGCTGTGGCTGACGCATCGGCAAAGAAAGCAGATAAGGCAGCATCAACAGCGGAGGCTGCGGCCAAAACCGCCAACGATGCAGCAAGCAAGGCCACTGATGCCGCCCAGAAGACCAACGCCGCTGTGGCAAAGGCAGAGAACGTGGAAGCGGAGTACAAGGGCACGGCACTGGCTGCAAGGAACGGCGCGACAGCGCGGTTTGACGGGCTGGTGGAAGGCGTGGAGATACGACTTGTATCATACCCCCAGATAGACGGTGTGTACTATGACACAGTGAACAAATCCTTCTGCGGGAAGAATGGTAACATATACTGCAATAACTGGCCTGGCGCAGACATGTACATGAACGATGTGCGCACGGAAGTACTGAAGGACAAGGCGTATGTGTGCGGTGGCGTGGTGTATGTGTGGAGCGATGAGGAAGAGAACCTGGTGGAGATAAGCGGAAGCGGCGGTGGCAACACCTATAACGTGACGGAGCAGGTTCCGCTGGAGAGCGGATACTATACGCTTGAGACCGCCATAGCAGCCGTGGAAGGAAAGGCTCGTGCGAAGGGACGCTGCATCACATACGAGACGGCACAGGGCAAATGGGAGACCAAGCAGTTCAAGGGCACGAACATCGAGAGCTGGGAGCAGGCGGCGAGCTGGGAGGACTTTGGCGGCGACGGCACGGTGAAGAGCGTGACGCTGAACGGCAAGAAGCTGGAGCCTGGCGAGGACGGCAACGTTGCCATCACCATCAGCGAGACTGAGGTGGACGAGAGTCTGAACGCAAGCTCGACGAACCCGGTGCAGAACGCGGCGGTGGCGGCGAAGCTGATGGAGATAGAGGCGAGCACCGTCTTGGGCATGAACGCTGAACTGAGTGACGACGGCAGCAGCGTGCGCCTGGCACTGACCAACAAGAGCGGTGCGGAGATAGCGTCTGCGGACATTCCGGCAGGAAGCGGCGGTGGAGGCGGTGACGCTTCGACCACGAAAATCGTGCTGGATGCAGCCGTCAGCAAGACCATCATCAAGGAAGGTGACAGCGCGATGCTGACATGGACGTATGACCACCAGTACAGCAGCGGTGACGAGAAAGGCACATCCACGGGCCAGAAGGCAACAGTCAGCATAGAGATGAAGAGGGGCGCGACCGTGATGTATGCAGACACGCAGCATGATGTGAGCAAGGGAACCTATACCCTGGATCTTACGAAATACCTGCTGCTCGGAACGACAGACATCTATGTGAGGGCTACCACAACCGACCCGACCACCGGCAAGACACAGACGAGGCAGAGCTATGTGAGCGTGAAGGCTGTGACCCTTGCGCTGAGCAGCAGCTTCAACATAGCCGAGTGTGTCGCCAAGGGCGGCTACGGCGTGAGCGAGGCGGTGAGCATCCCCTTTGCGGTGAGCGGAAGCGGCGACAAAACCGTGACGCTGTATCTGGACGGACACCAGTGGGACTCGCAGACGGTGAAAAGAAGCGGCACGACGAACGGCAGTTTCTCCTTGTCGATGTCGGGAGTGAGCATCGGCCGGCACACGGTGCAGATCGTCGCCGAGATGGAGGCGAGCGCGGAGCTGACGCTGAAGAGTGAGAGCATCTACTTTGACATTCTAAAGGCTGGACAGAACGCCCCATATATCGGCACGAAGCTGACCTTCGGTGACGGACGCATTTTTGCGGACGACCATCTGACCCCGACTATTGAAACCGGTCAGTATGAGCAGGTGAGATTTGACTTTGTGGCGTATGACCCGACAATGACCCCGGCGACCGTGGGTGTGTGGAGAGATGGCATACGGACGCAGACGGTGAGCGTTCCGAGGACGACGCAGGTATATACAAATCGTTTCCTGGAGCAGGGCGACGTGGCGATGGTGCTGAAGTGCGGCACAACGGAATACAAGCTGAACGTGAAGGTGACGGAGAGTGGCATTGACCTGAGCGAGGCGACTGCCGGACTTGTGCTGAAACTGACGGCAGCCGGCAGAAGCAATGCCGAGAGCGAGCCTGCTGAATGGCGTTATAACGACGTTCAAACGGTGTTTGAAGGCTTTGACTGGCAGAGCAACGGCTGGACGGGTGACGCGCTGAAACTGACGAACGGCGCGAACATCGAGATAGGCTGCAAACCATTCGGCAACGATGCTACGACCACTGGTGCGACCTACGAGATGGAACTGACCTGCACCAATGTGACCGACCGCAAGGGCACGGTGGTGGACTGTATGGCCGGCAATGTCGGTTTCAGACTGACCACGCAGGAGGCGTTGATGCGGACGGGCGCAGGCTCGGAAGTGGGCACGAAGTTCGCGAGCGGCATGACACTGAAGATAGCCTTCGTGGTCCAGGAGAAGAAGGGCAACCGGCTGATGGAACTGTATGTGAACGGCATATTGAGCGGTGCAAAGCAGTACGCCCCGACAGACAGCCTTCTGCAGGACGAGCCGGCCAACATCAGGATAACGAGCGAGAGCGCGGACGTGGAGGTAAGGAATCTGCGCATATACAACCGTGCATTGGGTGATGACGAGGAACTGGCCAACTACATGGTGGACCGGCCGACGAGTGATGAGATGGTGGTTCTGTTCGAGAAGAACCAGGTGATGGACGACGAGGGCACTGATGTCGATATAGACAAGCTGAGGGCGATGGGCAAGAGCGTGATGCGCATCGTGGGCGACGTGAACCTGGTGAACCAGACGAACAACAAGAAGTTCGAGGTCCCTGTCGATATATACTTCTACTCGGCCTACGGCAAGGAGTATGACTTCATCATCTACCAGTGCGGACTGAGGATACAGGGAACGTCATCAACGACCTACCCGAGAAAGAACTACCGCATCTACTTCTCGAGGGAGAGCAAGTACGGCACGAAACTGTATGTAAATGGGCTGGAGGTTCCCGACTTCAAGTATTCGTTCAAGCCGGGGGCACGTCCCATTGACATTTTCTGTCTGAAAGCCGATTTCTCGGACTCGTCCTCCACGCACAACCCCGGCGGTGTGCGCATCGTGAACGACATCTGGAAGAAGTGCGGCTGGCTGACTCCGCCACAGGCGGCATACAAGGGCAACTACGACGTGAGAATCGGCGTGGACGGTTTCCCTATGGACCTGTTCTATGACAACGACGGGACAGGCGAGAACGTGTACTTAGGCAAGTACAACTTCCTGAACGAGAAGAGCGGGAGCGGCATCATCTACGGCTTTGAGGGCATTGAGGGATTCAATGACGAGGTGGCTTTGAACGGCGAGAGAAACAAGTGCATCTGTCTGGAGTTCCTGAACAACTCGGAGGCACTGTGCCTGTTCGGTACAAGCAACATGGACTCGTTTGACGATGCATTGGAGTTCCGTTTCAAGGCAGATGACACATGGGCAACGGCGCACGAGGACGACAAGGCAGCTGTGAAACGCCTTTGGGAATGGATATATTCATGCAAGGGCAACCCGACAAAGTTCCTGAACGAATATGAGGACTATTTCGGCAACGACTCGCCCTTTGCGTGGTATCTGATAACCGACTACCTGATGGCTGTCGATAACCGTGCCAAGAACATGATGCTCGTGACATGGGACGGCAAGATATGGTACTTCCTGCCCTACGACATGGATACCATCTTCGGCGAGCGGAATGACTCGGTGCTGAAGTACGACTACACGATAACGTGGGAGACGATGGACGAGAGCATCGGCTCGTATGCCTTTGCAGGGCACGACTCGGTGCTGTGGGAACTGGTGAGAGGCTGCCCTGACAAGTTGCGCGAGGTGGCCGACAAGCTGCGCTCTACCATGTCGTTGGAATATGTGCTGAAGGTGTTCAACGAGGAGCAGATGGGCAACTGGTGCGAGCGCATCTACAACAAGGACGGTATCTATAAGTATATCAAACCGCTCACGGATGGCGTGACGAGTGCTGACGGAACGACCAATTACTACGACTACCTGTACGCGTTGCAGGGCAGTCGGTACGCCCACCGCACATTCACCATTCAGAACCGCTTTGCCCTGCTTGACAGCCAGTATGTGTGCGGCACATACAGAAAGGACAGCTTTGCGGCCTACTTCGGCTACAAATTTGGCTCAGATAACCGCAAAATAAGAATCACGGCAAGCGAGCGTTACTACTTCGGCTACGGCTACACGAGCGGCACGCCACACGAGAGCGCGGTGCTGGCGGAGGACACTGGAAGCACGGTGAATCTGACTTTGGACACGGACCTCATCGTGAATGACCCCCAGTATATCTACGGCGCGAGCCGTATCATGGGGCTTGACCTTACGGACGTGAGCCATGCGATACTGCAGACGCTGAACCTGAACAACTGCACGGCACTGAGGACGTTGGACGTGAGCTGTGCCCAGACACAGACAACGCTGAACGCCCTGTTGGTGAACGGCTGCCGAAACTTGCGGACATTGAATATGACCGGTCTGAAGTCCACAGCCTTTACAGGCATAGACCTGAGCAACAACACGAAACTGGAGACGTTGAAGGCAGGACGTACAGCACTGACGGGCGTGAACTTCGCACAGGGTGCTCCATTGACAAGCGTCACATTGCCATCTACTCTGCAGACACTGGAACTGCGTTACCTAAACAAATTGATGACAAGCGGTTTGACATTAGAGGGCACAAGCAATATTACACGCTTTGTGGTGGATAATTGTCCCGGCATAGACTGGCAGACATTGTATGCAAGATGCACCAATGTAAAGTATCTGCGCGTGACAGGCATCGACATGGAGGGCGACGGCAGTCTGCTGACCTCGCTGATGGCGACGGGCGGTGTGGACGAGAACGGCGGCAATGTGGACACCTGCCGACTGGTGGGCACATATCGCTTGACCTCTTATAAAGCAGACGAGGAGTATGGGGCACTGCAGGAACACTTCCCGGAACTGAACATCGTACAGCCCGAATATACCATGCTGGAGAGCGACGAGAGTGTGGCCGATGATGCGAACATCTCGAACCTTGACAACGGTACCGGCTACAAGTATGGCAACGACTACAAGCCGAGCGGCCACATAGAGGCAATCTTCAAGAACCGCCACCGCGTGCTTGCCAAGGTGACAAAGAAAGCCACGACACGGAACGTGAACATCGCCAACGTGGATACAGTGGTGAACAATTTGGACGGAGAGATGACGTACTGCCCACTTGCAGACACGGACAGCAACAAGTATTATGACGGCTCGACCGCCAAGCTGGACGGTACGGAGGGCGACTGGATGATGTATGAGCCGTTCTTCTGGAGCAAGGGCATCAATGACTTCTTGAACAGCAAGAACTACAGCTGCTACAGTTCGAGGGACAAGGACCACATGCCGGCGGTGCCGAATGTGGACGTGCTTACACTTGCGGACATCAAGGCATTGCAGGGTGGCTATACAAACGGCAAGAAGATAATGAGCGGCAAGGACACCATCAAGAACTCCTACAGCACGGACAGTGCTTATTCCGTATGTGTGGTAGATGTCAGCGGTTACAAAAAAGTGCGCTGGCCGAGTGTGCCGGGAACAAATCTCGTCGGTTCGGCTTTCACGGACGAGCAGGGGAACGTACTGAAGAGTATTGTGGTGCCGACGCTGGGCAACCGTTTCGAGGCTGGCATGTACCTGATATGCGATGTGCCTGAAGGTGCGACGGAGTTGTATTTCTCCATCTTGAATACTGCGGAGTTTGACAAGGTGGTGTTGAGCAACAGCGAGAAGATAGAGGACATGGAGCCTGAGTGGTTCGCCAACGATGAGCACCTCTGCGCTGTTGTGGGCAGCAGTGTTGTAGGCAGTAAACTGCGCTCTGCCATAACAGGCAACAGCACCACCGGCAGTATGTCGTGGACAGACTTCCACTACTACAGCGTGCAGCGTGGTATGCAGCAGATAGACGCGCTGATGCACTTCCGCATAGCCAACCTGAGCTATGCCAAGTATGGGCGTAGAAATATGCAGGAGCAATGCGGTGCCGGCCAGCACACCTATATGAGAACTACTGGTGGCACAGCGTCAAGAGGTATGCAGGACACCATCGGATTTGAGGAGGCAAGCGGAATCAATCCGAATGTGACAAACACCACCTCCGATGCCGGAGTACACCTGTATGCGTGGTATCTGGAGAAAGACGAGTACGGAGCCACGAAGGTGACACAGGTGAACAATATCTGCTGTATAGGCTATGAGGACATCTACGGGCATAAGTATGACATGATGGACGGGGTTGATATACCGAACACGAGCGGTAACGTCGGCAAGTGGCGTATCTGGCTACCCGATGGCACGACCATGATGATAAAGGGCATGACCAACAGTGGCTACTGGATAACCTCAGTGGCACACGGCAAACTCATGGCCATAGTGCCTATCGGAGCCATGAACGGCTCGTCCACCACCTACTACTCTGACATATACTATTTCAGTTCTGGTACAGGCCGTGTGGTCTATCGCGGTTACAATCACGCCTACGCGTTTGGCGGTGTGTCGTGCGCGTATGCGAGTTACGATGCCTCGAATGCGAATGCGAGCATCGGCTCGCGTCTCTCCTTCCGCGGCAAAATCGTGAAGGCGCAAAGCGTGGCAGCGTACAAGGCGCTGACCGAGATTGCGTAAAGCGAAGCGCGAAAAAGCGGGAGCGAAGCGACAAAACGAAAAGAACGGGGTTCGGATAGTGTCCGGACTCCGTTCTTGCGATATACGAATACCGGCGTAAGCCGGTCGAAAATATTTGAGGGTGGGGGAGTGCCCCAGCGGTACGTTTCGTTTTAAGAAATTATGCAGTTCGTTCTGAAAAGGCGAAACGCTTCGTTTTGCGGATTATAAATATAAGTAACATACAGTTATAAATTATTCAGTAATTACAAAACAAATATTTATATGTCAAAATTATTAATATCATGCGACAATAGTCTATTCCATAACAATGGAACATATTACTTTAAGGACAAAGAGTGGTATGATTTCTATATGAGATATTTACGTATTTATCATCAGATTCGCATAGCAAATCGAGTCATTGAAGAGGATATAGTTCCTCCCAAAAGAATTAAGGTTGAGGATTCTCGTGTAGAGGTTATTCATATTCCAGACTTTAGCGGCCCAATAGAGTACGCTAAACGTTACTTTAGGATTGGTAGATGTCTTACTAATATAGTTCAAGGGTGTGATGTCGCTATAGTTCGCCTTCCTTCTACCATTGGGCAGCGTGTATGCAAAGAAGTTATAAAAGCAGGATTACCTTATGCAGTTGAAGTAGTTTTTGATGCAGAAGATGGTTGGAAATCAGAATCAAATATTATTCATAAACTCTTATGGATGAAAATAGATAGAGATATGCGTATTAGCTGTAAAAAAGCGAATGGAGTTTCTTGCGTAACTGAGAAGTATTTACAGCGTCATTATTATAGCACTAAATCTAATCATTTTATCTCTAATTATTCCTCTTTAGCACTTGACAAATCTTTTTATACATGTCCAAAACAGTATCCTTTAGATCATTCTTTTGTTATTGCTAATGTTGCAAATCAGGTACAATTTAACGGTCGAAAGGGATTTAATGAAATCATAGAGTCTTTAAGTATATTAAAACAAAGAGGCATTATAGTTAATGCAAAATTTGTGGGGCAAAGCTACCATAATGGTATAGAACAATTAAAGGAACTGTCTAATTCATTAGGTGTTTATAACCAAATTGAGTTTATGGGATATTTAACTCGAACAGAATTAGATAAATTCCTTTCAAATGTTGATTTATTTGTAATGCCAACACGTGCAGAAGGCTTGCCACGTGTAATCATTGAAGCCATGGCAAAAGGTATCCCATGCATTACAACTCCAGTCTCAGGCAATCCTGAACTAGTATCAGATCATTTTCTTGTAAAATATTCAGATGTTAAAACTCTTGCCGACCGTATTGAGGAACTTGTAATGAATAAAAGTCTTTATGAATTAACAAGTAAAGAGAATTTCGAACGTAGCTTACAGTATGAGGCAAGTGTCTTAGAAAAAAGACGTGATATATTTTATACTAAGTTGAAAGAGTGTATAAAGTCTTAATTTATTAGCAACGACGATATAATACTATTTCATCACAAGATATCCTATATAAATAAAAACACAATATGAAAAAAAGTATTTTATTAGTAACTCAATATTTCTATCCAGAAAATTTTAAAGGGAATGATATCGCATTTGAGTTATCTGATAGAGGCTTTGAAGTTGATGTCTTAACTGGCATACCAAATTATCCAGAAGGAAAATATCCTAAAGGTTATGGTATCTTCAGAAAGAGAATAGAAACTATAAATGGAGTAAAAGTATATAGAATTTTCCAAACTCCTCGTAGAACGGGGTTCGTATATTTAGCTCTCAATTATGTTAGTTTTGTAGTTTCTTCTTTTTTTTGGGTTTTATTTTTCTTCTGCTTCAAAAAACGATATAATGCTATCTTTTTTCAGCAGTTGTCACCTGCTACGAGTTGTGTACCTGCTGTCCTTTTAAGCAAGATAAAAAAAATACCTTTATATACATGGGTATTGGATATTTGGCCAGATTCTGTTACTTCCACATTGGGCAATAAAAGTAAAACAATTGAACCTGGAATAAAAAAACTTGTGAATTGGATGTATCGTGCTTCGAACAAGTTGCTTATTACCTCGAAGGGAATGGCAAACTTGATAGACAGAGATGCCGACTATTCTGAAAAAATAGTATATTTCCCCAATTGGAGTGATGATCTTAAAGTAATGGCTATAGAAGAAATACCGGAATTACCAAAAGGGTATATAATTATGATGGCAGGCAACATAGCTGATGGTTTGGGCATAGACAGCCTAGTTGCTCTATTGGATGAAATGAATGATACTCCAGAAGTAAAATTCATCTTTGTGGGCGGTGGTAACTTGCAAAAACAAATGGAAGATGAGTGTAAGTGTAAAAAACTCAACAATGTATATTTCATGGGCAAGCAACCCTTTAGTAAAATGCCAGCATTTTATGCTAAAGCAGACGCAATGTTGCTTACCTTAAAAGCAACTACATTACCGCACTTAGATGTAACTGTGCCAGCAAGATTACAAGGTTACATGGCCGGAGGAAAACCTGTGTTGGCTATGATTGGAAAGGGTGCATCAGATTTGATCAAAGAGGCAGATTGTGGCTATGCAGTTCCTGCTGGAGAATATAAGGCACTAGCAACCTATATAAAGAATACGATATTGAAAAATAGGGACGCTTTTGCCAAGAAGGGCGAGAACGGACGTATGTATTATGAACAACACTTTATGAAAGGAGAATGCATTACTAATCTTGAAAAGATAATGTTCGAATAAATTATGAGTAAAATTTTATTATTAGACGGTGAGGGTGTACAAGTAGTTTGTATGGCTCGCGAACTTAATAAGCTTGGACATGAACTGACTGCTCTTTGTGCGCAAAAAGTAAGCAGTGGATACGCAACAAAGTACTTGCATCATAAATATGTGTCGCCTAATGTGCATTTGGAGGCACAGACATTTAAAATATATTTCTACGAGCATATTAAAGAACATCAATATGATTTAATCATACCGATGGGTGACGAGTCTGCTTATTTTCTGAGTTGTGAGAAAGAAACAGTGGAGCAGCAGTATAAAATGCTATGCGCCGTGGAAACATATTCAACATTTGAATTAGCCAATGATAAACAGATGTTGATGGATGTATGCGAAAGGTATAATATTGTTCATCCTAAAACAAGAGCAATAAGTGAAGACTTGAAGAGCGTAGCTGACTATGTTGGTTTTCCTGCAATGATTAAGCCGAATCTTTCTGCAGGAGCAAAGGGTATCACACGTGTAGAGTGTTTAGATGAGTTAAAAGAAAAGTATCCTGCAATAGCAGAGTCTTTTGGTGCATGTACTCTTCAGCAATATGTGGAACAACCTGATTATTATTATAATGTAATGTTGTTCCGTAAAAGTGACGGACAGATTGCAGCATCAACTATTATCAAGATTCGTCGTTTTTTTCCGTTGAAAGGTGGAACGAGCTGCTATAGTGAGACTATTGAGCATTCTTTTTTGTTAGAACAATGTGAAAGATGTCTTGAAAAATTAAATTGGCATGGCTTCGCAGATTTTGATGTACTTGAAGATAAGTGTACTGGAGAATTGAAAATAATAGAGATAAATCCCCGTGTGCCTTCAAGTCTTCAGGCTAGTTTTGCTGCTGGTGTCAATTTCGCGAAGGCTTTTGTTGATGAATATCTTGGCAATGGAGCTGAAATATTTGATATGAAGAATTATAAATCAGGCCAACAGATACGGTGGTTTGGATTGGATGTAATGTGGTTTCTGATGAGTCCACAGAGGTTTTCTTTTAAACCAAGCTGGTTCAAATTTTGGGGTAAGAATGTAAGCTACCACGACGGTTCATGGCACGACCCGATGCCTATGGTTGCAGGTAGCCTGCAAGGGGTGATGAAATACCTTGACCCAAATTTCAGAAAAGCAAAATTAAAGGGATAATGCAAGGAACAATTTTATTCTATGAACTGCTTCAAGTATCGTTAGGAAATAGATTCGCATTATCAAAGAGCCCCAGCACAAAAGTTTGGAATGAACTTTTTTCTTTAGCTAAAAATCATGCACTTATAGGTGTATGCTTTAGTGGTATTCAAAAACTTGTCTCGCAAGATCAAGTATCTGACTTACCTGTAAGCCTAAAGATTCAGTGGCTTGGAATAACCGCTAAAATTCAACAACAGAATAAGTTAATGAATGAGAGGTGTGTGGAGCTGCAATATATGCTAAGGAATGAAGGTTTCTGTACATATATTATGAAAGGACAGGGTAATGCCGCACTATATCCGTTTGATTTATCTTCGCTTCGTCAGTCTGGTGACATTGATATATATCTTAAGGGAGGGTACGAAAAAATTATGAAATATGTAAATCGTACATTCCCAACTAAAGAAGTGAATGGTTTGGAAATTCACTTTCATTGTTTTAATGATGCTGAAGTGGAGATTCATTACAAGCCATTTACAGTTCACGACCCTTTCAGAAATAGCAAATTACAAATGTTTTTTGCTACAGAAGGTAAGAGGTGTTACAGGAATAGTATTTCCTTGGGAGACGCAGGTAGTGTATCTGTTCCTACTATAGAATTTAATTTGGTTCATCAGATGGTGCATATTTGGCACCATTTATTCACGGAAGGAGTTGGACTTCGACAGTTGATGGATTATTATTTCTTGGTATTGAAAGCGAACGAACATGTGTTGATTACGGATTACAAGTCAATTATACATACATTGAAACTTGATTGCTTCGCGTCTGCATTAATGTGGACTCTTAGAGAGGTATATGGCTTAAAGCGTGAGCAAATGCTTTGGGAACCCAATGAAAAAGATGGAAAGTTTCTACTTAAAGAAATTATGCAGATGGGGAATTTTGGGCGAGCTGATATAAAGCAGAGAGGTATATACACAAGCCGTTGGAAGTCCTTTTGGTATGTTCATTTCAAAACATTTCGTTATTGGCGATTCGACCATTTTGCTTGGTTTTGGAGTCCTCTTATGCGTATCAAAGGATTTTTATGGAGAAAAATAAATGGATATAGATAAAAGATAGATTATGTTTTATAAAGCAAGTAAGCGTTTATTCGATTTTGTTTGTGCCTTCATTGGCATAATTGGTACTTCACCGATATGGATTCTGTCTATTATCCTAACGGAACTGAGTGATCCAGGACCATTGTTCTACTTTGCCAACCGTGTGGGCAAGGACAACAAGAAGTTTAAGATGTGGAAGTTCCGTTCCATGCGTGTGGCAAGAGGGGCTAATGAGGCTTCGTTGCGTCCTGACCAAGACCGTATATTCTGGTGGGGTAAGATCATGCGAAGACTGAAGATTGATGAGTTGCCTCAGTTGATGAACATATTGAATGGTACTATGTCAATTGTCGGTCCGCGTCCTGCAGCTGTTGATCAAGTGGATATCACACGTGGTGGAGCGAATGCCATTGCTGCCACTGTGTCTTGCGGTTTGACTTCGCAGTCAAGTTTGTGGGATTATATTTATGGTGACCAATTTCCAGATGAGGAAGAATATAATGAGAAAGTATTGCCCATTCGCTTGAAACTTGACGTGTATTATGTTAAGCATGCTTCGTTCTTTGGTGATATCAAACTGATTGTCTGGACTGTTATTGCTATCCTATATACTGCTAGTGGTAAGTATCCGCAGTGGATGCATGATAAGTTAGTGGGGTATGCGGAACTATAGCATTTATGCAAGAAGGAATGGTGAATATTATCTTTGATACAAATGCCGCAAGGGATTTTGTTACAGGTGTAAAGTTAGAAGAACTTGCAGCATTTGCAAAAAACATGTCTGAACTTTATACGACAAAAGGGTTGGGATTGATGATTTCTCCAATCGTCATTATGGAGTTACTTTGTCATTTAAGTGATACTAAAGACAAAGATTTTAGTGTCAGTTTTAAAGCTATTAAGGCTATGATGCTGACACAAGAATACCAGTTAAATGGAAATCTCAGAAGTATGATGTCTCCTGGTGAATTACTCGTTGCAAATGAAATTTATCATATGCATTGTGAGCAGAGAGAAAAGATGTACATGAGCATTATGGCGATTGCAGAGGAAATATCTCATCGAAATATTGACAACTTGCCTGATTTACATACAATTGACGGTAATTTTATTAAGGATTATGTTGATGATATAGAGAAGTCATTTGCTCAACACTTCAGAGAAGTGTGTAAAAGTGTTGAGTTTTTGGCAAAGTATATGGGAGATAGTTTTGAAACAAACCTCAATACTTTAAAGACAGAGTGTTTACTTGCAACTTATTTTACAAGAACAGCGTATAATCTACTTATGAACGAAGGGAAAGTTCCAGATTATAGGTATTTTTTATACCCCTATGCTCCTCAAACATTAAGTAATGTGATGCAAGGTATAAAGTTTGTTCACCAGATGGAAGAGAACAATAAAGAGGTTATTCGGCGTTACCCTGCTTTTATATCATTAGCAAAAGAGGTTATTAAGAGGATTCATCTGAACAAAAATATGTCTGATGACAAACTGCATAATTATATATGGGATATAAATCTAATGTTCCATATAAATGACCATACAATATGTCGCGAACCACTCATTTTTATTACAAGTGACAAGGCTATGCTTTTAGTTTCTGATGTATTTCATGATACAGAGAATGTATTGAAATATGATGAATTCAAGCATAAGTTCAAACTCTAAAAAACTCACATAGATAAAAATATACGATTAAAAATGAAATACTTATTAGTAGTAGCCCACCCCGATGACGAGGTTCTTGGGGCTGGTGCATCAATGTGGAAATGGTCGCATGAAGGCGACGAAGTAGACGTAGCCATTATGTGTACAGAGGCAAAAGCAAGAGCTTTTCGTCCTTCGGATGCAGAGTTGGAAGGTGATACAGATGCTGCAACAAACTATGTTGGTGTGAGCAAGAAGTATGAGGCAACTTTTCCGAATATCGAGATGAACACTGTGCCACATTTGAAATTGGTACAGTTTATTGAAAGTGCTATCCGTGAGAGTGAGCCTGATATTGTAATTACTCATCATCCTGCTGACACTAATAATGACCACTTGCAAACCTCAATGGCCTGTCAGGAGGCTATACGTTTGTTTCAGCGTCAGCCGACAGTGAAGCCTGTGAAAGAGTTTTGGTATATGGAAGTACCATCATGCTCTGAGTGGGCTATCAACGATGCCATGAACCTGTTCCGTCCTAACTGTTATGTAGAGGTTGGACAGAATGGAATACAGGCTAAGTGTAAGGCTCTCTCTATGTATCGTGGCGTAATGCGTCCATATCCACATCCTCGAAGTGTAGAGTATATCACAGGCTTAGCTGCTATGCGCGGAAGCCAGTGGGGATGTAACTATGCAGAAGCATTCCAAGTCGTGTTGCGCAGATATTAAATATAATGAAATTATTAAAGGCTATTTGGGCATTCTGCTTCTACCTCTTTGTTCCAAGAAGGGCGAAGCGGATGCCCAATAATTGAATATTATGGTATGGAAATAAATAAAGATTTGCTCGATAATTTGTTTGAGCAGGCAAAAGAGAACCCTCGTTTACGTCAGAATTTGGATTTGCGCACTTCGTCGGCTGATACTAGTCAGCGTATGCTGAATGCCCTGCTGCCAGGAACCGTTGTGCCTATCCACAGGCATCCGCAAAGTACGGAGAATGTTTTTCTCTTGTGCGGTAAAATTGTGGAGGTTATCTGTGATGAAAACGGAAACGAGATAGAGCGTATTCATCTTGACCCCTTCGTTGGTAATTATGGTTGTGTTGTGCCACAAGGTGCATGGCATACTGTAGAAATATTGGAACCATCGGTTATATACGAGGCAAAGGATGGAAAATATGGTGAGGATGGAAGTGAAACGTTTGATGCTTTCAAAGCAAAGGAAGCGGAAAACAAAGAACAGGCTTCAGCTACATTCTCAAACAGTCTTGGTGATTTGAAAAAGAACATCGAGTATCTGATTGGCATGGAACGCCAGTCGGGAAGCATGGATGTCATTACTCCGCTTTATGTGTCGCGTATGTTGAATGTACCTTTGGAAGAGGTGGAGAAGGTGATGAAGAACATTAGCATCGTGTGACTAAATTTTAGTTAGAAAGAGATAAAAGAGCCTGAGAGATAAACTTTTGCACCGTCAGTCGTAGATTTGACTGATGTTCTTCAGTTTTGGAGAATAAACAATGTTTAGACGTTCACGCCATCGCTTTCGCCTTGTCGCGTGTGAAATAAAGAAGAGAAATCTCGAAGGCTCTCTTTTTAAGTAAAAGGAATAATTATGGATGATAGGATAATCAGAAAAAGGATAAGTACCATGACAACGTCAAGGGATTTACACAGTGTTCTTAATGTCATTAAACAAAATATGGCGAAAGAATATGGTGTTGAATACTATCCAATTTCTTGGGATGACTATTGCTATTTCTCCTCACCGAGAAGATCTGTCCGTAATTATGTCTCTTTCGAAATTCCTAAAAAATCAGGAGAATATAGACATATTTCAGCTCCAGTAAGAGGGTTGAAAGAGATACAGAAATGTCTTAACTATTTATTGGAATTGATATATTATCCTAAAGACAATGTAACAGGCTTTGTTCGAGGTAAGTCTATAGTTAATAATGCATCACCTCATATAGGAAAGAATTATATCTTTAATGTTGACCTAAAAGATTTTTTCCCAAGCATAGAGCAAGCAAGAGTATGGAAAAAACTACAACTGAGACCTTTATGTCTGACCAAGGAGGTTGCAAGTGCAATTGCTGGTCTTTGTTCTATGGAGATTGAAGACGAGAATGGAAATAAACGACATATCTTGCCCCAAGGATCTCCTACATCGCCTATGCTATCGAATATTGTATGTGAGCGTTTGGATTGGAAACTTTCAGGTGTAGCACGAAGGTTTGGATTGACATATACACGTTATGCTGATGATATAACATTTAGTAGTATGCATAATGTATATCAACATGATGGAGATTTCTGTAAAGAACTACGCCATATCATAGCAGAAGAACATTTTACGATAAACACATCAAAAGTTAAGTTACAAAAACGTGGAGGGCATCAAGAGGTTACGGGGCTTGTAATAAGTGATAAGGTTAATGTTCCGAAAGCGTATGTTAGGGAGATTCGATCATTGTTATTCATGTGGGAATGTTATAGCTATGCGGTTGCAAGTCAAAAATATGCATTCTATCATAATGCATATGTAAAACATAGAACGTATGGTGAGTTCGTTTCATTAGAAAATGTTCTTGATGGAAAAATAGAATATCTGAAAATGATAAGGGGAGGTAAGAACCCCTTGTATATGTCTCTGCGGTCACGATTGGATAAATTGATAGGAAAAGTCACGAAGAAGAACATTGATTGTGAAAATGTAATAGAGGTAGTGAATAACAAGAATGAGGGCAATAAACATGATATTGAGGCTACATATGAAGTTCTGCGTTTATTCGAAGAGCCCAATGGACTGAAATTTTTGACTCATGATTTTCCTGATACAAGTTGGACTGTCGGACCGTTTATCGAGCAATGTCGAACCTTTTTTTACGAAGAAGCAAATAGACATCCCAATATTCCACAGTCATTATACAGTTTAGTCAAGACTTTTATATCAGGTGTCAGTAACAATATTAAAGGATGGCTTGGTTATGACGAGAAACTCCATACGGAAACATGGGATGATTGGGAAAAATTGGAAGAACATCCAATTAAACGGCATGGAGGCATAATTGACATATTCAGAAATACAATAAGAGTAAGATCGCCCAAGCTGTTTGATTTGATAAAATATATAGAAGGACAGTATACACAGTTTGTATTTGAATATGATTCAAAAGAATTAATAAAAGCAGACTTTTATACAAATGTATATATTTTGCGCTGGTGTGTGGCGCGTGTGTTGTCAATGTTTTGCCAGTATCAAGAATATAAAAATATACATGTTTCATGCTCCAAAAAAACAATGAATGGATGGATAGTTTATGCAATTCAGCTTACACAAATTGGGTCGTTCCCGTCAGTAGATATTAATGATGCCATAAAAAGGTTGAGTGAAGATGCAGGTGACTTGGGGGTTATAAAAGATAAAATGCGAAGTTATTGTGACTGGTCAATTATATCTAAATGGAATAGTGAAAATCTGCGTTGGAATATCTTAAAACGAGATGATGAGAAAGAAGTTGAGAAGATAGAGGAATCTGCGATAGGTTTTACTCATGAGTTCATTTTCTATAAAACTAAATATAACAATTAAATGATGGAAGAGAAAGAGTATATCTACATTATAGATGACAACCAATTTGGTGAATTGACAAACGCTTGTCAGTACATTGAAACTGGTATTTATGATGATGTTATAAGATGGGTGAAGCCATGTAAAGAAACTAAAGTTGAGGACTTTAAAGATGCTGCATGTATTTGCTATCATTCGTCTTTGTCAATAAATGACAACGGAAAATGGAAAAGTGCTTCTATATTGTTGTCAGATTTAGAGGATATGGTTGGTGACATTCCTCTGGTTAAATACTCTAAAGGTTGTAGCTTAGTTAATTTTGAACGGGAATTTCATGTAGTATACGAAATGCCTAAAGAATTGTTTTATAGACGATTGAAACTTTTTATCCAGCACTATAAAGATAGTGCTGATATAGACTTAAATCTATTACTAGATGACCAAATCAATATGAGTGCTCCCGACAACATTGTTGTATTTGGCAAAAAGGAGAAGTTCAGTAATTGTTATTTGTTGAAGGAGGCGAACAATTGTAAATACCATCAAATTATTGTCGATACGAACATTGATGTGGTCATTAAGTCTTCATTAGATTTAACGACAGACACCATTATTATAGATTTGGATGAATATGGTATACGTGGTATGCAACTGGCTTTTACTCTTAGGCTGATGTGTCCACAGTTGAAACATGCGATACTATCACGAATCATAGGTGTAACAGACCAACCAATTTCAGATTTTTATCGATATTTCCCCTATTCGCAGATTTTGCAAACAGAAGGCTTTGCTCTCTGCCAGATTGAAGACTTAGATGCGACATTGACAAATACAGTTGTACTGACTTGTGAAACCTATGAAAGTGGTTTTCTGAACAGAATTCACGTAAAAGAAGATGCGACATACGGACATCATTCGTTGGCAAACGAATGGGGATTGATGGCTCTCAATCGCTTTGTATCGAAAGATCCAAATCGTATCTCTGAGATACTGCGAAAAGCTGAAATGAATTTGTTTTTCAGATATTCTATAATAAAGAATTTGGATATACGTGATGTGTTGGAAGATACGTCTGACAATGATAAAAAGGATACCAATCTTATACCTAAGCAAGAGAAACAAAAAGGAGGAAAGTATCTGCTGATTGACGACAAAGGAAATGAAGGTTGGAAAGAGGTATTGAAGTGTTGTGTGAGAGACGTAGAAGCATTTGATGTTCACGACAAAGAGACAGCATCGTATAACGCTCTTCCAAAGGCCATTAGGGACAAACTGAAAGAAGGTTATTATGATGTAATATTCTTGGATTTGCGTTTGATGGCTTGTGAGGAGAATAAGGATTTAAATGTTATGGAATTCTCAGGAATGAAAGTTTTGCAAGGTATCAAACAGGCCAATCCTGGAAATCAAGTGATAATATTCACGGCTTCCAGCAAATCATGGAATCTGAAAGCTCTAATCGATAATGGAGCAGATGAATATTACTTAAAAGAGTCGCCGCTATTTCATTTTTCCAAAGAAGAATCAAGAGAAAACGCAATGCATCTCGTAAAAACTATAGGATATTGCTATCGCCGAAGTTACTTACGTGAGAGTTACAGCTTGATGGAGAGCATAAAGAAAAAGATTAATGCTTCAGCTCGATTGAATGAGAACAATAGAAACGAAACTATCGCCCAATTAGATATGGCCTTTCATCAGTTGTTGAAAATAACAGGAACAAACAATCGAGACAGTTTTGCTTACACCTTTGTGGCTTTTGAGTTTGTCATTCCGTTGTTGTGCAAACATTTGGCAGCAGTAGGAAATAGTACTCCTGAAAAATTTGAAGACCTAATAAATACACAATTAGCTACAAGCGACACGAGTTTGATCAATGATGGGACACAAATGATTTTGGCGAGAAATGCGTATATGCATGGAGATAAACGTGCATTAGATAGACTCTTTTCATTTGTGGTTCATGCAAAAGGAATTTTGAAAGTATTGGAAGTGTTGGATAAAGTATCTCAATTATTGTAAATACCCCAATAGTAATTTTGAGCTATACTAATATGATTTCTTAAAACTACCTGTTGGCGGAATTAATTTAGTGCATACTTAATTCTAGCAATAGGCTTGTTGTTTATGAGATTTACGTATTGGAGAATAGTGAGTGCACTAATTTTTGGCACCTGGTTTACAAGATGAACTTTTTAAAAAGTAAGTCGTAAGCAGAAAATCTGCCAAGCCTCTGACAAATAGCTTGACAGGAATTCAGAAGTAGATTTTCGAGATTAACAATAGAGACGAATAACTATAGTACGCGAGTTCGAGATAATATTCTAAAAAGTAAAGAGCAGAAAAACATCCAACCTA